>SXGT01260241.1_pt1 | contig 22496 bp, 17 predicted proteins | sample 3176221 | NCBI WGS metagenome assembly SXGT01 (sample SAMN11356862, study PRJNA531348) | freshwater metagenome | isolation source: freshwater sample F1-120 | place: China: Fuxian Lake, Yuxi | collected 2017-12-25
AAGCGAAACCCAGATGTGCTGGACTTGATCCGGGGCAAGTCGGCTCGCGTGATGGCCTCGTTGACGCAGTTGCAGTTTCTGACGAAGGGTTTGCCGATGGCGTACAACCGCGACTTACAGGAAGACAAGCTCTCGCTGTTCGCCGCGTTCGACACGACCGCCGCGTGCCTGGAACTGGCCGAACCGCTGGCCGCTCAAGCCGAATTGCAACGGGATCGCATCGCCGCGCGGCTGGAGGAAGGATTCCTCGATGCAACGATGCTGATGGAATACCTGATCGGCAAAGGCGTCCCGATGCGGACGGCTCACGATACGGTCGGTAAACTGGTCGCGTTGTGCGATTCGCGGAAGTGTCGATTGTCTGATCTGCCGCTGGCCGATCTGCAATCGGCGTGCGATCGGATCACGGCCGACGTCAGCCAAGTGCTCGGGACAGCCAACGCGGTTGCAGCGCTGCGCAGCTTTGGCTCTGGTGGGCATCAACCGGTGCTCGCCCAAATCAAGTTCTGGAAAGAAAAGCTGACGTGAACGGACTCACGAGCGATGACTCTCGGCCTGAGCCGCAACCACGCGGACAGCGCGTTCGCCGACTGACTCACAACTTGCGAGTCAGCCAGGCGGATGCCGCCGCGTTCGGCGTGATGGTCGGCCTGGGTGAGACCTACTTGCCGCTGTTCGTCCTGACGGTCGGGCTGAGCGAGGTGATGTCGGGTCTCGTCGTCAGCGTGCCGGTGTTGCTGGGTGGCTTGTTGCAGATGATCTCGCCTTGGGCGGTCGGCCTTCTGAAGTCACACAAGCGCTGGGTTGTGTTTTGTTCAATGCTGCAAGCGGTCAGCTTCGTGCCGCTGATCGGAGCGGCGATCGTCGGTTACATCCCGCCTTGGGCCGCATTGGTGGTCGCCTCGTTGTACTGGGCCGGAGGTCTGGGAACTGGGCCGGCCTGGAACGTCTGGATTGGGACACTTGTGCCTCGTACGATTCGAGCGCACTTCTTCGCAAAGCGGACTCGCTTGCAGCAGCTCACCGTTCTGGCCGGATTTCTAGGCGGAGGTTTCGCTCTGCAATTCGGCAAGCGGCTGGATGTCGCTGCCGGTACCGGCCATGAAAATGTGCTGACGGTGTTTGGCATCTTGTTCGCAATTGCGTTCGTCTGTCGAGTCTTGTCCGCCTCGTTCCTGGCCGCGCAGCTTGAACCGATGCCGTTGTCCGTGGAACGTCGCCGAGTGCCGGTGCTCGAACAATTGCGGTCGTACCGACACAGCGCCGGGGGGCGTTTGTTGTTTTACATCATCGTGGTGCAGTTCGGAGTGTGGATCACCGGGCCGTACTTCGCGCCGTACATGCGGGAGAAATTGCAGTTCTCGTACGTCGATTACTCAGTGCTGATCGCGTTCTCGTTCGTCTTCAAGATCATGGCTTTGCCGCTTTGCGGTCGGTTTGCGAAACGATGGGGGGCCCGGCGATTGCTGACGCTGGGCGGAATCGGCATCGTGCCGATGTCCGGCATGTGGAGCATTTCGGACAACTACGCTTGGCTGTGTCTGACTCAGATCACCGCTGGCGTCTGCTGGGCCGCGTACGAGTTGGCGTTCTTCCTGCTGTTCTTCGAGTCGATTCCGGCGGACGAACGAGTCGGCGTGTTGACGCTGTTCAATCTGCTCAACAGCGCCGCTCTGGCCGCCGGTGCGTTGGTCGGTGGAGTCATTCTGTCGCTCGCTCACGAAGCTCCGTGGGCGTATCACGCCTTGTTCGTGGTCTCATCGATGTGGCGAGCGATCGGGCTGATCTTCTTGTGGCGAGTGCCGCACATCGAAGTCACCGGGGATGCGGTCGGAGTGCAAATCGAAGAGCTACGCCCGACTGGCGAAGCGCTCGACGGCCCGATCTTGTCGAGCCTGCCGGATGAGACTCGCCGTTGAAAACGAGCTCGACGACGCTTCAAATCACTCGCATCACACGGAACACACCATGCAGAAATTGATCGAAGCGAGCGAGATTCAAAAAGTGGTCGCGACCTTGGGGCATCGGATCGCGACCGAGTATCGAGATGAGCCACTCACCGTGTTGGGAGTCCTCACCGGCAGCATCGTCTTTCTGGCGGACTTGATTCGGACCATCGACCTCCCGCTGCGAGTCGGACTGATTCAAGCCTCCAGCTATCGGGGAGCGACGACACAGCCGCTCGAACTGCGAATCAACGACTCGCTGGTGCCCGACATTCGAGACCGCTCGGTGTTGCTGGTGGATGACATCTTCGACACCGGCCACACGATGGCGGCGTTGCTGGAGACGATCCGCCGCAGTTCACCGCGCAGCGTCCGCTCGGCCGTGTTACTGTGGAAGTCCGGTAAGGCAAAGGTCGCGATTCAGCCCGACTACCACTGCTTCAAAATCCCAGATCGTTTCGTCGTGGGCTACGGTTTGGATTACAACGACGACTACCGGCACCTGCCGTTCATTGCGGCACTCGAGCCGAAGGACTTGTGATTGGAACTCCCCGTTGTCTGATTGATGGCCGCATCTCCATGCCAACTGACCCTCATTCCTACGAACTGTTGCTTCGCGAGACGCTGCGTGAGCGTCTCAAAGCCAGTTCGTTGCTGACGGAAGAGGAACTGGCGGAATCGCTGAAATGGATCGACGCTCAAAGCAGTAAGTTCGACGCGTCGTGGGCGGCGCAGTCACTGGCGGCACAAGGTTGGTTGACTCCGTTTCAGGCGCGAGCAGTTTGCGATGGGCAGTTCGGCGATCTACAGATTGGCAACTACGACATTCTCGACAAGCTGGGCAGCGGCGGCATGGGAACGGTTTACAAGGCTCGGCACCGCCGCATGAAGCGAATCGTTGCGGTCAAGGTGCTGGCGGCGAACCTCGGCGACAACAAATCCTTCGTGCAACGCTTCCAGCGCGAAGTCGAAACTGCGGCGCGGCTGTCGCATCCCAACATCGTGACGGCTCACGATGCTGATGTCTGTAAGGTGGGAAACTACCTCGTGATGGAGTTCATCGACGGAGCGGACCTCGACCGGCTCGTGCGACTGCGCGGTGCGTTGTCTCCCAGTCTGGCCGCGACACTGATTCTTCAAGCGGCTCGCGGTTTGGAGCACGCGCACTCACAGGGAATTATCCATCGCGATATCAAACCGGCGAATCTGCTGCTGGATTCTGCGGGGTCACTCAAAATCACCGACTTGGGCCTGGTGCGCAGCACGGATCTTTTCGGGGAATCGGACAGCCAAGAGTCGATGCTGACCAAGACGGGGGGCATCTTGGGGACGGTCGATTTCATGCCGCCGGAGCAAGCCTTCAATCCGTCGCTCGTCGATCATCGGGCTGACATCTACAGTTTGGGCTGTACGCTCTTTTTTCTGGTGATGGCTCGCCCCCCCTTCGGAGGCGAGACACCGATGGAAACGCTGCTCTTGCACAGGCAGGAGCCGATCCCATCGCTGCTGCAACTGCACACGGACATGCCCTACGAATTGGACGACATTTACAAGCGAATGGTCGGCAAGTTGCCAGACGAACGAATCGCCACGATGTCGTTGGTTGTCCGCGCCTTCGAACGGAGCGGACTGATCTTGTCCGATGCCGAAGTCGCCAACGAACTCAAGCAGATGCGGATGTCCGAATTGATCACGTCTCCAAGTCCTCCCTCCTCGGCGACGCCGGTACCCGGTATCGCCAAGGGGACCACTCCCGCTCATCCGAGCCCCGTGTCCCCCGCGCGAGCGCGCGGTTCATTAACAGTGCTTGTCGCCGATTCCAGCCTCACGGTCCGAGTTCATATCCGCAACACACTGACGAACCTCGGCTTCACCAAGGTCATGGACTTTTCGGACGGCACGAAAGCGATGAATGCTTTGGCAGCTCAATCGTTCGATTTGATTGTCACCGGCCTGAACCTGTCTGGGGTCGATGGCCAAGAACTGATCGGGCGGCTTCGGCAAACTCCAGAGTTTGCCGACACACCAATTCTGCTGGTCACGACCGAAGCAGCACCGGCCAAGTTGCAATCTCTGCGTCGCATCGGCGCGTCGGCGATCATCGACAAAAGCTTTCGCGCCGATGAAGTCCGCGCCGTGCTCGATCCGCTCTTTCCGTCCGTGTAACCTGGTGCGTCGATCACACTACTCCACCGGAGCCGCATCGCGGAACGTGTAGACGTCCAGCGGAGCAAGCTTCGCGATCTCACGATTCTTCACGTTGGGCAGTACGAACGGGATGGCGTAGCAGCCAACTTTTCCAGTGGACATCTCGGCGACGTAGATCACACTCGCCGCCGCCTGCGATCCAGGTTTGGCACGAATCTGGGCCAGCCCCGGAGTCATCGCGTATGCCGGCTTATTACCTTTGACCTGCAGATCAGTGCCCACGTCGGCCGCGAAAAACTGGACGAACCCCTGCCCTTGCTTGCCCAAACAGGCTCCCGTCAACCGGCCCGTCAAAAAATCGAGCACAAAGACCGCTTCTAAACCAGGGTCGACAACGACGGTACACATGCCGAACTTCTCGTTGCGGTCAGACGTTGCGGCGGTCAATGGACGATGCGGCCACAACGCCGCGATCCCCAGGCCCACGACGACTCCGGCGGTCAGCCAGAGCCACCCGGGGACACGGTGACGAGAAGACGAAGACATCAACGGTTGAGGTGCGAGAGGTTCCACGAGGCATCTCCGTGAAGTTCAAAGGGCCATGCGAAATGGGGCGAGCACGCTGCTCACAGCAGCCGTTTCGAGTCAGCCGCAATCTATCGAGCCTTTTTGTCAGCGACTAGGCTAGCCCGTTCCGCCGCGAACTCGTCTTCCGGCGGAAGTCGCGATTGGACTACCCTCCAAAATGAGGGATCGAAGTCGGCTCACCGTCCGCGAAAATGAGTTTCGCGACGCCCACGCCGTCCGCCGATTGGAAAAGGGAATTTCATGCGGACCATCGCGGTGATGAATCAAAAAGGGGGCGTCGGCAAGACGACCACCAGCGTCAATCTGGCCGCGGGACTGGCAACACGCGGACGCAAGGTCTGCCTGATTGATCTCGATCCGCAAGGTCACACCTCGATGCACCTGGGGGTCGAGCCAACCGGGTCGATGCCGACGATTTATCAGGTCTTCGCGGGGGACAAGACCCTGGCTGAAGTCCGGCAGATGGTCGCCCCGAACCTGTGGGTCGTTCCAGCCAACGTCGAGCTCGCCGCGATCGAGATGGAACTGGCCAACGTCGCCGACCGGGAACTGATCCTGCGCGCTGCGCTGCAGCAGCTCACGAAGTCGCAGCCAGTGGACTACGTCCTCATCGATTGCCCGCCGTCACTGGGCGTACTGACCGTCAACGCACTGACGGCGGTCAAGGAAGTCTTCATCCCATTGCAGCCGCACTTCTTCGCGCTGCAAGGGTTGTCGAAGTTGCTGGAAACAACAGCACGCGTGACTCGGCGATTGAACCGCGATCTCAAAGTCAGCGGCGTTGTGGTCTGTCTCTTCGAGACCGGCACGCGCCTGGCAAGCGATGTGATTGCCGACCTGACGAATTTCCTGCGGTCGAGCGATTCGAACGCCCCGTGGGCGACTGCTCGTATCTTCCAGACGAAAGTCCGCCGCAACATCAAGCTCGCGGAAGCACCGAGCTTTGGCCAATCGATCTTCGACTACGAACCGAAATCCGCTGGCGCGCAGGACTACCTGTCGATCATCGAAGAGGTGATCGCGATGGAGGCGGCTGGTTCCGTCCCGCAAGCCGCATGACTCGTGGGGCCGGTCTTCAACCTGCCCGTCTCCGGATGGTGGCTCGGCAGGTTGAAAACCTGCCCCACGTTGATTTTTGCTCGCGGCAGCCGTGTAATTCGGCCGCACATTTCGGCGGGCGATCGACCGCCAATTCTTTGACCCGCTGAAATTCCGCAGGAGATTGGCAACATGGAAACCACAAACGGCGCACTCAATCGGAAACTTCGGATGGCTCTGGTCGGCGGTGGCCAGGGAGCCTTCATCGGCCGAGTCCACGCGACCGCCGCGATCCTCGATAACCGCGCCGAACTCGTCGCCGGCGCACTCTCATCCAACCCGGAGAAAGCCAAGGCATCCGCTCCGGCCTACGACATCAAGCCCGACCGCGCGTACGGCTCGATCGAAGAGTTGGTCGAAAAAGAATCGAAACTCTCCGCCGACAAACGGATCGACTTCGTCACCGTCGCGACTCCGAATCACACGCACTTCCCGATCGCCAAGGCCGCGCTCGAAGGGGGCTTCAACGTCATCTGCGACAAGCCGATGACGTTCGACCTCACGCAGGCGGAACAGCTCACGGAAATCGTGACGAAGACCGGAGCGGTCTTCGCCGTCTCGCACAACTACACCGGCTACCCGTTGGTGCGGATGGCTCGGCAGATGATTCTCAATGGCGAACTGGGTGAGATTCAGGCGGTTCGCTCGTGCTACATCCAAGGCTGGCTGCGCACGCGGCTGGAAACGAGCGACCAGAAGCAAGCCGCGTGGCGAACCGATCCGGGTAAGTCCGGCGCGGCGGGTTGCTTCGGCGACATTGCGACGCACGCCTACAACCTCGGCCGCTACATGACCGGCCTGTTGCCGGAATCGGTCTCGTGCAATCTGAAAGTGTTCGAGCCAGGTCGAAAGCTCGACGACTACGGCCACGCGGTCGTCCGCTTTGAGAACGGAGGACTCGGCACCGTCACCGCCAGCCAGATTTCGCACGGCCGCGAGAACGACCTGTTCATCGAGATCGACGGCACGAAGGGGGCGATTCAGTGGCGACAAGAAGAGCCAAACGTACTCACCTTGCGACGCAACGGTCAGCCACACGCGATCTACACGCGCGACCCGAATGCGCCGTACATGAACGACGCGGGCAAAGCGGCTTGCCGCTTGCCCTCCGGACACCCTGAAGCGTTCTTCGAGGCGTTCGCCAACATCTACCGCTCGGCCTACGACGCGATCATCGCTCGCGCGACCGGTGCCGATTGGGAAAAGGTCAACACGATTTATCCGAACGTGAATGACGGCGTCGAAGGGATGTACTTCATCCAACAATGCGTCGCCAGCAGCGCCGAAAACGGAGCGTGGCTGCCGCTCAAGCACAAGCTGGCTCGGAAGTAACGGATTCGGTTTCCAGCAAGAGGCGCTCGTTGCGGGGGAGGGCGAGGCTCCTGCCGAGCCGTGTCGAAGAGAACGCGTGATTCACACACCGGCTCGGCGGGAGCCTCGTCCTCCCGAACAAAGGCGTGGTTTTCAATTGGGATCCGGATGATTTCCGAATGTCATCCACATGCCATACCGCGACCGTCAGGGAGCGGTCAATGCTGTCCGTTCGCTGGCGGTCGCGGTACTAATTTATGCAATTCACTTTTGCCGAACTGGTCGTTTCGCGTCAGCAATGGCTGCAAGAGGTTCTCAAGCCGTGGTGCCTTGCCGCACCGTGGAAAGAGTTGTTTCAAGCCGAGCAAGACTGGACCAACCTCGCGGGCCAAGTTGATCCGCAGGGGACGCTCTGGGCCTGGGCCTGGAGCCGGTTTCCAGCACTTGTCTGCGAGGGCTTGGCGGGCATTGAAGAAACGCATTTCATCCGAGTGACGACTCGCGACGGACAAGTCTTAACCGGCTATCCCGATAACCGCGAAAGCCGACACGGCAAGTTGCGGTTGCTCTGCGAGACATCACCCGGCAGCGGGCAGCATGAACTCTCGGAAGCGATCTCGATTGACGACGTCGTCGCGGTGGATCGTTTGTAGCCCGACCCCTTGTGGGTCGGTCGATGCCTGCATTCACCTGAGTCACCCAGGCCACAAGGGCCTGGGCTACTTCATCCGCACGCCGATCGCGGAGCCGATGGCGACTTCCGGCCACAGCTTGCCGGCGGGGTGGACGCGGACGGTGATCCATGAATCGGCATCGCCGTTGCGGTTGTGAGCCTGCGGGCAGATGAATGCCACGCGGCCGGTGCGGTCTTCGCCCGCGAAGTCCAGCCGCAGCGTTTGACCGACATGCAACTTGATGACTTCGCGAGACGGGACATCGACTTCGACGAACGGCCGCTCGCGGTCGTGAACCGTGACCAAAGCCTCACCGACCCCCACGGGATCAGCAACATGCTTGGAGAACGAGCCGACGATCCCATGACCGGGCGACGTGACCGACATCGCGGCCTTTTGCTTGTTGAGCGCTTCAAACTGCTCGGCCGCCTGCGCCAGTTTTGCTTCGGCGACATCGACGCCCGCCGCCTTGCGGATCATCTCCGGAAGGTCTTTTCGCAGCTTCTCCAACTCGGCGATGTGATGCTCGCAAAACTCCGAAGAGGCTTTGTTGACCTCCGCCAAGTTGAGCGCCAATTCTTGTCGCATGACGATGCTGAAGCGCATTCCTTGCGGAACAGCGACCGGCTCGGTGGGAATCGAATCGAAGATCCGCTCCGGCTGACTGAGAAAATCGGGACTCGCCGCCAGCCATCGTCCGCTCGCAGACTCCTTCGCCAGGTTTCGTAGCGTGACATGCTCAAGCTTGGCTGCGTAACTCTCGCGAAGAAACTTGGCAGCCTCGAGCCGTGTGCGGAGCAGGTCATCGTCAACGTCCTTGCGTTGCAGACTCATTTCCACTTCCGCCTTGGCTCGGCATTGTTCGAGAGAGGCCTGCAGCGATGTGACCTCCCGCGACTTCACGGAGATTTCGCGATCGAGCGACTCGTCGGCGAGTTGGATCAGCGCTTGTCGGGGCTGAATGGCCTCGCCCGACCGAGCTTGCACGGCTTCCACTCGACCGGAGCGCGGGGCGTACACGATCGATTGTTCAGCGCGAAGGAATCCGATCAGGCGGACTTCTCCGGCGCGAGCCAGCAACGCCGTCGCACCCAGCCCGGCGAACAACGCGACAGTCGCCAGTGGCAACAATCGCAGGAGGGACAATTCCGAACCCGGAGCGGTTGTCTCCGAATGTGCAGGGGCCGTATCCGCCAGAAGCGGCGATGAAGTCATAGCGCAAGTCCCCCGCGAGCCGGCCGCTGGCCGAATCGTCTGCCCTCGTGAACCATGCCGATTGGCACGTCCTCATAAAATCGGAGCGGCAACAATCGCGCAATGACGGGAACTGCCTTGTGCTTCACCAGTTGGCACCAAGACCAAAGCAAAGTCTCGCTGAGCGGATCGAGAGGATTTCGTGGCAAAGCTTCACATCGCCAGTCGTCAATCGCCGATCCGGCGCACGACATCCTCGGTGAGAAAGCGAACTTTCGGCTGCGTCGCGTACTTGTCGTCAGCCGCTCGATAGCCAGCCACACAGACAACGACGGTGCCAAAACCGTCGCTCGGCAGACCGAGCAGTTCGTCGTATTTCTCCGGGACGATTCCTTCCATCGGACAGGTATCAATGCCCAGCATCGCCGCCGACGTCATGAGATTTCCCAGAGCGATGTAGGCTTGCAGCCCTGCCCAATGATGGATGTCGAACCCGGCCGGAGGCGGGACCAGCGACTTCATCAGCATCTTCTTGAACCCAGCCAAAGACTCGACCGGCTTGCCATGAACCTCCGCCGTTCGCGCGAGATGCCCATCCACATCCGACTCAGTCAACGGCTTCCGCACCGCGAAGACCACGACATGCGAAGCCTCCGCCACCTGCCGCTGCCCCCACGAGATCGGCACCAGCTTGTCCTTCGTCCCCTGATCGGTGATGACCACAAACCGCCACGGCTGCAAACCGAACGACGACGGCGTCAGCACCAACGCCTGCTCCAGCGTTTGCCAATCGTCGGCTGAGATTTTTTGAGCAGGATCAAACTTCTTGACGGCATACCGCCACCGCAATTGTTGAAGCAGAGTTTCGTTGCTGACGGGCTTCGACGACATGGGCAAATTCTTCCCAAACAAACAGACGAGTCGTGTTCTCGATTGAGATAGCTTCAATTCTCTTGCGACCAGGTTGATCGCATCTTCTTCGCGGCCTCTTGTACGTCTTTGGGAATGAAGTATCGAACTTGGTCGCTCAGTCTTTGGGTCAACGGTTTCAAGCGGTCAAGGACCAACGAGATTTCAACCGGTTTTGGCTCTCCATCAATGACGATTCGGATGGCATTCTTGACACTTTGCTCATCGCTCTCTTTCTCAGGAATGTAAGGCCGATGGTATTTGGCATTCACTTGGTCCTTCAGGCAGTACATTGTCGCCGGTTTGTAACCGGCCTTTCGCACGATTTGATGAAGAGCCATTTCCCATTTGGAGTTATCTGACGCGAGTCGATTATCAGAGTACGGCGGTTCGATCATCGCGAAACGATCACGACACAAGAATCGGCGAGCGAGATCACTGAGGCTGGGATCTTTGTGAGTTGTCCAGTTCTGGATTTGCTGAAGCACGGAAAATTCTTCGATTGCCAGGTATTGTGCGACACTTGGGTCGTCCGCTTTCCAAAACGCACGGACTTTGGGAACCAGCGACACGTTTGTCCCATCGTCATTAAGTTTTCTTGCTCGCCGCCACATTGCTTCGATCATTTTCTCAAAGCCGCGAGTCGTCTTGTGGAGATAGACGTTTTGGTACATGTAGAACCGCGCGAAAATGTACTCTTCAATGGCGAGCTTTGCTTTCTCGCTCCATACCAAATCACGGCCTGAGTTCTCATCTTCATAAAAGCTGAACGTGGTGAGCAGTCGGTGCCAGTCAAAGTGGCCATAACCTGCACCGGTGAAGAGGCTATCTCGACGTAGATAGTCGAGCCGGTCCATGTCAAGTTGACTTGATAAGAGATACTTCATCCACGCAGGGTGGTCGTGATTGTTCGCGTCGATCAACTCAGCGACGGTATTTGGAAGGGACTTCGCGACGTTGCTCAGAATCTTGCGAACTTTTGAATCTTCGTCGAGCACGATTTTCTTGGACCAAACTTCGTGCTTGATCCCCAAACACGGCTCAAACAAATGCGAGAATGGGCCGTGACCAACATCATGCAACAATGCTGTCGCCAGAAGTGGCTCGCGGGCCTGATTTACTTGGGCATCTTCTGAGTCAATGTCCTTGAGATGCCGCAGTGCTTGTAACGTCAGATGCAAGACGCCAAGGCTGTGTGCGAGTCGATTGTGATCGGCACCCGGGTAGGTCAGGGAACTAACACCAAGTTGATGGATTCGCCGCAGCCGCTGAACCTCTGGGCAATTTAGGAGATCGATCAGCCAACCATCTCGTTTGCGATCAATTCCGACGTAGTTGTAAAGTGGATCTCGGAAGACTTTTTGCGACATAACGACCCATCGTGTTTCGACTCACGAGAGAACCTTCTGCGCAAGCGGCAACGCCGCTCTAACAGCCGGTGTTCGCTTGAATTTGAAAGCTTTCTCAACGGCTTCTTGCCAGTTGCATCCTTGGTTGTGAAAGAAACCGATGGTCGCGGCGTATTCCAATTTTTTCAGATCCTCGTTCAGCAACTCTTTGGCTTGCCGCTCAAAACCACTCAATTCCCGAGCTACTAATGCTCCTTGATTCGTCGCTTCAAATTCCGCGAGTTGTTTTTTGGCGGCGTCTGTCAGGCGATAGGAGTATTGCTCACCAACAGCACTGGATGAGCATTCTTCATTTAGCAAACCAGCTTGCACCATGCTGTCCGTCAATCGTGCGAGCTCATCCGAATAGGGACCGTAGTGGTGCAACACAAAATCAACCTCGAACGAACAGCCTCCAGCTTGCAGAAGATAGACCAACTTTTGAAGCCGCTTTCGCGAATGCAATCGGTCTGCCCATGAAACAAGCTTCGCGAGTTGATATCGAGTCACTACATGCCTCCGTGCAATTCAAAAAAAATCCAGCCGCTGAGCAAGCCGTGCTCTAAGCGACATGAGGGTGGGAACCGTCGCATTTCGACGTCTTCTTGTAAAGGCTGGCCCGAAACTCAAATCAACTCCCGAATCGGTGTGCCGCGCGTCAGCGGAATTGGCCGGCCCTGCGGGTCGAGGAATTCTTGGGTGTGGTCGATGCCGAGGTGTTTGTAGATCGTGGCGAGGATGTCGTGCGGGTCGTGTTGCAGATCGACGGGGTGCTCGCCGAAGCGATTCGTCTGGCCGAGGACTTGGCCCATCGGCATTCCGCCGCCGCTGACGAGGATCGACATGGCTCCGGGGTAATGGTCGCGGCCGATGCGGCCCTCTTTGAATTCGAGTCGCGGAGTGCGACCGAACTCGCCGGTGACGATGAGCAGCACTTTCTTGTCGAGGCCGCGAGCGAACAGGTCTTCGATCAGCGTCGTGACGACGTGATCGTAGCGCGGCGTGCGAGCGACCATCGCGGTCGGCATGTCCCAGTTGACGGCGTGATCGTCCCAATCATGAGCCTTCGAGTTCGGGCCGCTGCCGGGGACGCGGATCGAAACAAAACTGACTCCCGATTCCACCAGCCGCCGCGCGAGCAGCACTTCGCGGCCGAAGTAGTCGTCGCCGTACTTGTCGCGCAGCTTCGGGTCTTCCTGCGAGATATCGAACGCCTTCTGAGCCTTGCCGGTCGTGAGGATGTCGATCGCTCGGCGGTTGAAGGCGTCGAGTGCGTCCATCGAGCCGCCTTGATCGAGTCCACGGCGCAGCGAATCGAACGAGCGTTGCAGGCTCAGCCGGTCATCAAGCTTGCGTGAGTCCACCGTCAGACTGGCGTCACGCAGCGAGAAATTGCAGATCGGCAAACGGTACTGCGAACTCCAATACCCCTGAGCGATGCCGGGGCTGTAGTCCGGCCCGTTGACACAGACGCCGTTGATCGCGACCGCAGCCGGCATTCCGCGATGTTTGTTCTCCAGCACGCGATTCACGACTGGGCCGACCATCGGGTAATGCGACTCGGCAGTGCCGGTCTTCATCTGGCCGTAGCCGGAAAGAAACCTCGCATGTCCCTCGAAATGATTCGCTTGATCGTGGCTGACCGAGCGGATGATCGTGTACTTGTCGGCCATCTGAGCGTGCCGGGGCAGCAGTTCGCAAACATCGAGTCCGGGGACGTTGGTCGGGATCGGCGAGAACGGCCCGCGAATGTCGGTCGGAGCGTTCGGCTTCATGTCGTACGTTTCGAGATGGCTCGGCCCGCCATGCACGAACAGCAGAATGACTGCGGTGTCTTTGATCTCGGCGATACCGTTCGTCGCGGCCGCGGCTCGGAAGCGAAGCAGTTCGGCCAGCGTCAGTCCGCCAAGCCCCAGAAAACCCGCTCGCAGCGAGTCTCGCCGAGTCATCATTCGTCGCAGTCGCAGCGGTTCACACAGCAGGTCGAGCATGTCGGTTTCCTCGAATTCCATCAGCCGTCACGGATGCGAAGATTATCGGCAAGCGGAGCGACTTTCGGCAACACGCAAGGCTTTTGCGGAGGAAAACGACTGACCCCAACACGTCACACGGCCAAATTCCAGTCGTCGTCGAGGGCAAATGCCTCGTCGATTTCGATCAACCGATTGAAGCAGAGCACGTCGTCGCCGACATCCGGGCCGCCGCCGTTTTCACCCGCCACGCGGTCGGTGCCGGAGTCTCCTTTGACAGTGTCCGCGCCGAGACCACCGGAGAGGATTTCGTCGCCGGACCCGCCGCGCAGCAAAACGTTGTCGCCATCGCCGGACTGAGAATCTTTGCCCTCGCCGCAGCGCAGATCATTGTTGCCCGCATCCCCCGACTGCCTGTCGTGGCCGCGATTGCCGTACGGCAAATCACGATCGTCGTCCCCTTCCAGCACATCGCTCGCCGAAATCTGAACAACACTCAGTCGTCGTTCGTGATGGTTCCGGTGGCGAGGTTGTTGATTCCGACAGAGTGATTCAGTCCGACGGTCAGCGCGAGGAGTACCGATTCGTTCGCCTCGAAGAGAGTGTCGCCGGTGGGATTGATCGTGATGGTCTTCGTGGCGGCTCCGTTGCCGAACGTGACTGTGCCAGTGGTCGAGGTGAATGTGGCGGCTCCGCTGACGGCGTAGTCGGTGCTGAATGTGGCGGTGCCGCCGACGGTGAATTGCACCGTCAGCGCAGTGCTGAGGAATCCGGTGCGGGTGAACGTGTAGATCAAGTTCGGCGTTCCGTTTTCGATGACGCTCGCGGGGGAGACCGTGACGGTGACTTCGGCGTCATCGTTGGTGATCGTCGTCGTGGCGATGTTCGGAGCACCGATGACGAAGCTGTCACCGGCGGTCACGGTGAGGATCACCGTCTCGTTCGCTTCGACAGCGTTGTCGGCGGTCGGGTCGATGGTGACGTTCGCGGTAGCTTGGCCGGCGGCGAAGGTCACGGTGCCGGCCGATTCCGAGAGCGTCGTGGCTCCTGTCACGGCGTAGTCGGTGTTGAACGTCGCGGTGCCGCCGACGGAGAAGTTCGCGGTGAGCGGCTCCGTGGTCGGGCCGCTGCGAGTGAACGTGAAGACGGCGTTGGCCGTGCCGTTCTCGGTGACGTTCGCGGGGCTGACGATGATCGACACGCGCGGATCGTCGTTGAGGATCGTCCCGGTTGCGGCGTTCGCGTCACCGATCAAGTAGTTCGGACTCTCGGCGAGCGTCAGGATCATGGTCTCGTCGAGTTCAACGATCGTGTCGGCTTTTGGGTCGACCGTGATGGTCTTCGTCGTTTTTCCAGACGCGAACGCGAGAGTTCCGGTGGTTGGAGTGAACGTCGCGGCCCCCTTCTGAGTGAAGTCGTCGGTGAGCGTCGCGGTGCCGCCGACGTTGAAGTTCACGGTCAGTGCGGCTCCCACGAATCCGGTGCGAGTGAACGTGTAGACGAGATTTGGCTTGTCGTCCTCGGTGACGGCGGGTGAGACCGTGATGATGACTTCAGCGTCGTCGTTGTTGATCGTGCCGGTCGCGGCCGTGTTCAGCGGCGCGGCGAAGTAGCCGTCACCGTCGATGACCGTGAGGATCGCGGTTTCGTTTTCTTCGACGGCCCGGTCGCCAGTCGGATCGAGCGTCACACTTGCCGTCGCCTGTCCGGCGGCGAAGGTCACGCTGCCGGTGGTGGCGTCGAACGATGCCGCTCCGGTCGCGGCGTAGTCCGTGTTGAACGTGGCCGAGCCGCCGACCGTGAAGTTCGCCGTCAGCGCATTCGCCGTCGAGCCAGTGCGTGTGAACGTGTAGACGAGATTCGTCGTCCCGTTCTCGGCGACGCTGCTCGGCGCGACCTTCACCGAGACTTGCGGATCATCGTCCGTGATCGTCCCGGTCGCGGCATTCGCACCGGCCGAGACCGAGTAGGCCGCTGCCGGAGTCAGCGTCAGCACGACCGTCTCGTTCCCTTCGATGGCCGCATCGACGACCGGATCAATCTCGACGACCTTGGTCGTCTGATTCGCTGGGATGACGACCGTCCCCGCCGTCGCGCTGAAGTTGCCCGCTCCCTTTGGAGAGTAATCGGTCTTGAACGTCGCCGTGCCGCCGACTGAGTAGTTGGCCGTCAGTGCTGTGCCGATCGCTCCGACGCGCGTGAACGTGTAGAGCAAGTTCCGAGTCCCGTCCTCCTGCACCGTTCCCTGAGTGGCCGTGACGGAGACTTCGGTTTCATCCGCGACAATCGTGCTCGTCGCCACGATCGCATTCGCCGCTCCGAGCGCGTAACCGGCCCCCACGACGAGCGTCAGCACGGCGGTCTCGTTCGGTTCGATCACCGTGTCACCAGCGGGGTCGAGTGTGATCGTCGCCTTCGACTGGCCCGCCGCAAACGTCACGCTGCCGGTCGTCGCATCGAACGCCGTCGCGCCGCTGATCGTGTAGTCGGAGTTGAACGTCGCTGTCCCGCCGACGTTGAAGTTCACCGTCAACGGCTGAGTCGTCGCACCGCTGCGTGTGAATGTGAAGACCGAATTCTGCACGCCGTTCTCAACCACACTCGCCGGACTGACCGCAACCGTGACCTTGGGTGGGGTGGGTACGGGCGCTGGAACATCGTCGTTGGTGATCGTGCAAGTTGCCACGGTTGGATTTCCGAGGCGGTAGGTGTCACCGGCGTTGAGCGTCACGACGACGGTTTCATTCGGTTCGACCGTGGTATCGCCGGCGGGGTCGAGCGTCACGGTCACTTGGGCCTGCCCAACTGCGAAATGGACGCTGCCGCTGGTCGCGTCAAAGGCCGTCGCGCCGCTGATCGCGTAATCGTTGTTGAACGTGGAATCAAACGTCGCCGTACCGCCGACCGTGAAATTCACTGTGAGCGGAAAATTGGCTTCGCCGCTGCGTGTGAACGTGAAGACCGAATTCTGCACGCCGTTCTCAACCACGCTGGTCGGAGTGACCGCGACCGAGACTACGGGCAAATCGTCGCTCGTGATCGTGCCGACCGCAGTCGTGAGATTGCCGAGGCTGTAGGAGGCATTCGTGTCGAGCGTCAGGATGACGGTTTCATGCGGTTCGATTCTGGCATCGATCTGAGGGTCGATGACGATGGTTTTGGTGGTCTCGTTGGCGGCAAAATCAATGATTCCGGCTGTGCCCGTGAACGAGGTCACATTTCCGATTGGCGTGTAGTCGGTGATGAATGTGGCCGTGCCGCCAACCGTGAAGAGGACAGAAATGGCAGGTGCCGGGTCGCCGCTGCGCGTGAACGTGAAATTGAGGTTGTTGGGTCCATCTTCGAGCACGGATGCGGGTGCCACCGACAGGTTGACGGTCGGTGGCGGCCCGATCGATTCCGAGACCACCGAGGTATCACCGAATCCAAAAATGGATGCGGTCGCCGTCACGAAGTGATCGACGCCAATCGCTTTGGGGATCGTTGTGTGAAACGAGGCGTTGCCGGAGGCATCGGTCGTGACCAACTCAAAACCGAGGAATGACTCGGCGCGGCGGCCGCTACTCGCGTTCTCGAAGAACTCAATTCGGTAATCGCGAGTTGGCTCGCTGTGCAATGTGCCATCAATCGTGGTTTGGTTCTGCCCGACCAGCAGATTCGTGAGCACTGGAAAGTTCTGGCGATTGTTCGCGCCGGAATCGGCATCCAGGGGGTCATTCGGCGGCAGAAAGACGGCCCTCTGGCCATCCAGGCCAATCGCATTTTTGCCGAGAATCGAGTTGCCAAGGACGGCATTGGAAACGGGACTTCGCGTGCCCCCGATCGTTCCTTGGCTGTTGATCAGAACGCCGAAGCGGGAGTCATTGACGGCGATCAGATTTGCGTCCGATGGGTTTATCCCGCCAATCACATTGTCCGAAGCAAGCCCGTCCAGAGGTTCAATGACAATGCCGCCTGCGATATTCGGTGCTGGATTGCCACTGGCGTCAATACCGATGCGATTGTCCGACACGACGTTCTTTTCACCACCTCGAATCCAGAGGCCGTATGAATCGACGTTGCTTTGTGCAAAGTTCGTCCCGCTGTTGACGATCAGATTATCGAGCAGGTGATTGTTAGATCCGCGCACCTCGATGCCACGATTGTTCGGAATCAATTCTCCAAACGAGTTCCCTACGATGGCATTGTGATCGCCCTTCACCAGGAGACCGACACTCCAAAAGTCCTCGAAATGCAAACCGACGATTTCGCTGTGACTCGACTCGACGATCAATCCAGACTCGAAGATGAACTGGTTGGCGGGATCGGGCCGGAGGATGACCTTTCCCGATGGCAATGCACCATCAATCGTGATTCTGTCGCGAGTGATGAGAGGTCCGCCCTTGAACAGTCCATTGGTCAGGCGAATGTCGAGGTCTCCGGGAGCTTGAAACGTGATCAACCCTCCTGAGTTCCCAAGCGCGTTGGAAAGCTCAATCGCCTCACGCAGGCTCGTATGCTTCGCGTCGGCGACTCCGTCAAACGTGTCGTCGCTCGTATTGACCACCATTTCAAAAGCCCTGTCCGGTCGGTACGGCTTGTCCTCGATGACGTTGAAGACCAGTTCGCGAAAAATCGCGGTGCCGTTCTCGACCTGCGCCATTCGGACGTGTTCTGCGACTCTCCGACGACCATCGTGTGAGAACTTCTGGGAGCGTGGCCCATTCGCGAGCGGACTCCCAGATCCACTGCCTCCCTGAGTCGAGACGACTGATCTCACTGGCAGACCCACTTCGTTGATGTTGTCGGCACTGACGGAATAGGTGACGTTTGCACGGTCGGGAGCGCCGGACGTCACAAAAATACGATCCGCCGTGAGCGTCGTCCCAATCACGGTTCCAGAAGTCGCAACGATTCTTGGTGTGCCACTGAAAGACGACTGCAAGCCCACCACTTTGTTTCCGGAGGCGTCCAGCGCGGTGTACACGATTTGATTGCCGTTCGGACTTAGAAACGGTCTCCCAGGAAAGCTGTGGTCCTGAATCTCGAAGGCGGTCCCAGTCGTCGAGTCTAAGACGGTGACGTATAAAGATTTTCCTTCGCTGTTCAGCACGTCTTTGAAGAGAAAGCGATCATTAGTCTCGCTCATGTCGATGAGCGAACTGGATTGAAAATTCAGCGTTGAGCCATCTTCCAAGTCGTAATGGACCGAGACGCCTAGCCCCTGCTGAATCGGATCAGCGACGACCGGCATGCTGTAAATCACCAGATGTCGCTCAGGGTTGAGGTGCGGCCGCAAGATATGTCCCGTCGGCACACCGCCGGCAAAGACCATTTCGTCACCCGGTTGAGCCTCGTAGTTTTCCGGAGTGGCGAAGACCTCATATCCCCAGGGACTACGCGAGACGGAATAGAACCGCTCCCCATCGGCACTCATCCGCAAATCGGACAACCGCCGTTCGACGAACGGAGTCTCGCTGCGAAAGAGCGGACCGTCAGCCGCAATCTGGTTGCCGGTGCTGGTGTCAAAGATGAATCCCTTGGCAACTTGGGTCACCGGGTCGATCACAGACACGGGCACTCGGCTGCCATTCGTGGTGATGGAACTTAGACCGACTCGCCCGCCGACCAGTTTCCGAGGCTGAAAACTCCCGGCCACGACGTCATTCAAATTCACCACCCACGCCCCCTCTTCAGGCAGGCTGGTGTTAATTTGTTGGTCCGTGACCGAGTAAACCACGGTGCTGCCATCGCCACTCAGCAAGTATTGATCAACGGAAAACTTGGGATCAGTGAACGTGACCAGATCAATCACACTCCCCGTCAGCACCGTGCGGGGCTCCAGCGATTGAATCTGCCCAGCGACGTCGCAGTGGCGATTCCGCCGATTCCTGCGCAACGACGTCGTCGCGAATCGTCGCAGTGAACGGTGTGACAAACGGTTCAACCAAGATGTGAGGAACATGAGCTGGCTCCTGAAAGGGAAGAGGGTGACTCGGACATGAATCGCGCGGCGAAGGCGGATAGCTCGGTGAAGAGTTCGTCTTTCAACAGACATGCGTCCGCGACGCCGCTCTGCTGAGCGGCTGCTAAGTTTTCGCGGCCGCCGCTGTAGAGAATGACCTGCGTCTGAGGTCGCACGGCTTTGATGTGACGGCAGGCGCTCAGGCCGTCGCGGCGAGGCATCTGCATGTCCATGACGATTAAGGTTGGTTCGAGACGTGCCGCCAACTCGATCGCGTCGTCTCCATCGGCGGCAGTCCCGATGACCTCGCAGCCGGGCAGTTCTTCCAACACTCGGCACAGCGTCCGCCGGAAGAATTCGTGGTCATCAACAATCAGCATCCGCAGGTTCATGGTGCGGGGATTGTCGAATTCACGGAGCCACGATCTCCATAGGGTGAATTACTCTGGCGTTGCGTTCATGTTGGAGTTCCGCCGCTGGAGTTCCGCCTTTAGGCGGCTTACTCTTCTCTTCGTGAGCAAACGATGACCGCCTAAAGGCGGAACTCCAACGGAGCAGCGCGATGTATCTGTGGCGGCGGATGACTGACGAGCAGCGTCAGGCCGCACTCAGAGAACGCCAGGCGAACCGCCGGCCTTGGCATGGGCCGGCTCACATTCAGAGTGACACATCGCTGTATCTGTTGACCGCAGCCTGTTACGAGCACGCTCACATCATTGGTGCTTCCCCCGAACGCATGGTCGAGTTTGAAAAGGAACTCCTCGAAGCACTGCATGCTCGCTGCGAACAGGTCTTTGCCTGGATCGTTTTGCCGAATCACTACCACGCGCTGGTGAAGACAGCGGACGTGAAAGCGGCCATCGCCGAGATTGGTCTCGTCCACGGCCGAACTTCGTATCGCTGGAATGGCGAGGACAACCAACGCAAACGCCATGATTGGCATCGCTGTGCCGAAACGGCGATGAAGTCGGAACGCCATTACTGGGCCACGCTGAACTATGTGCTCAACAACGCTGTCCGGCACGGGTATGTCGAACGCTGGCAAGACTGGCCCTACAGCAATGCGGAAGACTATCTTGCCGCCATCGGCCGCGAGCGAGCCGAAGCCATCTGGCGAGATTTCCCGATCCTCGACTTTGGAGCAGACTGGGATCCGCCAGAGCTGTAGTTGCAGTTCCCGTTGGAGTTCCGCCTTTAGGCGGCCCCTTCGAACCGCCTAAAGGCGGAACTCCAGCGGATGCTCCAGCGCGTAGCGCACCAACTCCGTCGCGGAGTGGCAGTCGAGTTTCTGCATGATCGACGTGCGCTGGTTGTCGATCGTTTTGACGCTCAGGCCCAAGTCCAGCGCGATTTGTTTGCTCGACTTGCCGGCGACGAGCAGACGCAGCACGTCGAGTTCTCTCGGCGTGAGCAAACCATCGGGCCGATCCGCCGAGAGTTTCGCGGCGACAATCTCGTCAATCACTTGGCGACCAGCGGCGACGGCGTTCACGGCGGCCAGCAGTTCCTCGAAGGAGCGTGACTTCAAGCAGTAGCCATGCACTCCGGCCGCGAGAGTCCGCCGCGCGTTGACCGGGTCTTCGTGCATGGTCAGCGTCAGCACGCGCGTCGTGCGACTGGTTGAACGGAGCCAGTCCATCAGCTCGACGATGCCAGTGCCGGGCATCGACAGGTCGCTGACGGCGACATCGGGATGATGCTTTTCAATCAAGTCGCGCAGGCTCGACCAGTTGCCCGCTTGGCCGAGCACTTGCACGTTCGCGGCTTCAGACAGCATCCCCACCAAACCCTGCCGTAACACGGCATGATCGTCGGCAACCACAAGTCGAAGCGGCGGCGGCATGTCACCTTTGTAGTCGTCACGCACGGCGTTGCGAAAGCGGATCGGCGAGCGGCAGGGCGTCAGCCCTCCGAGTTTGATTCTCAATTCTCGTTCTCGGTGGGCTGACGCCCAGCCGCTCGCCGAGACGGTTCTAGATCGGGACTTCAATCGTCACCGTCGTGCCGTGACCGAGAACGCTCGTCACGGTGGCTCGGCCGCCGAGCAGTTCGGCGCGTTCGGTGATCGTGGTCAGGCCGATGCCATTGCGGGCGTGCCGAGTGTCGAAGCCTCGGCCGTTGTCGGTCACGCGGAGTTGCAGCCAGCCGGAGGTCGGTTGCAACAGGCTCAGCTCGACGTGCGATGTCTCGGCGTGTTTGAGGATGTTCTGCAAACATTCCTGCGCGATGCGGTAAAGATGGTCGCGTGCCTTCGGGCTGACGGTCATCGAATCGGTTCCCGTCACGGAAATGTTCAACCCGCTGCGAGTGCTCAGTGTCTCCGCCTGATATCGCAGCGCGGCGATCAACGAGATGTGTTCGAGCATCTCCGGCCTCAGGTCGTGCGACACGCGGCGGAGTTCTTCGACGGTCGCCTGCGATTCGCGGATCAGTTCGCTGAGTTCAGCGACCTCAATCGGCTTGCCTTGCTCGACGCGCTGACGATGCCGCTCGATGTTGAACTTGATCGCCAGCAGCGACTGCAACACGCCGTCGTGAATCTCGCGAGCCAGCCGTTTCCGTTCCTCTTCGTGAGCGACCAGGATCGCTCCCGAAGTACGTCGAAGTTGCAATCGAGTTCGCTGAAACCGCCACAACAGAGCAGTCATCAAGCAAGCCAGGCACGCCGCCCAGCCAAACGACGTCATTGGGATGCCCCACGGTCGAAGGGCGTACGGTCGGCCAATCAATTCGGGAATGCCGGAAAGGGTCACGCAGAGCGTCCCGCAAAACACCCCAACGGATTCCGGCTCTCGGCGACGCAACCACAGCCAGGCACGCCATTGCAGAACTGCGGTGCCAAACAGAACGAGCACCGTCCAAGCTTGAACAAACCTCGAAAGCCACGCGAATGGCCACGGCATCAACACCAGCAGCGCCAACGCCAGCATCGCGACAACCCAAGCTCGCAACCAGCGCGGATAGGGTTCGCGATAAACGCGGAAGCAGAACCAAAGTCCGACGACTGGCAGCACAGCCGTCAGCCCCGCGTAGGCCCGCTCCCACAGCGCCGTCTTCAGGCCGGTCTCGTAGAACGACTCGGTTTCCAACCAGACGGAAAGGCCGAACACCCAGGCCAACACCACGAACGCCGAATACTCCGACTCACGCAGTCCCGCCAGCCACAGTGCAACACTCGCCACCGCCGTGAAGAGCAGAAAGCCCAGCAGCAGCGACTCCGCGATCCGCACCGGCTGCATTTGTTCGAGCGCATCGGCTCGCAGCCCGGACCAATCGCCGATTGCTGGAGTTCCCGCTGGAGTTCCGCCTTTAGGCGGCGCATGACC
>SXGT01464604.1_pt1 | contig 22491 bp, 17 predicted proteins | sample 3176221 | NCBI WGS metagenome assembly SXGT01 (sample SAMN11356862, study PRJNA531348) | freshwater metagenome | isolation source: freshwater sample F1-120 | place: China: Fuxian Lake, Yuxi | collected 2017-12-25
CTTTCTGGTGCTGTTCGACACCTGGTTTGACGAAGTCCAACAGCGCGGCCGTCCGATCAGCGAGCTTCCGATCCCTCCCAATATCGCAGCTCAGGGTGCAGATGCGGTCCGGGCGTATCAAGACGAGCATCGGCTTGCATACCAATCGCAAGCGCCGGTGAATTGGTGCCCCGCGCTTGGTACGGTGCTGGCCAACGAGGAAGTGATCGGCGGCGTCAGCGAGCGCGGCGGCCACCCCGTGGTGCGAATTCCCTTGCGGCAATGGATGCTGCGAATCACCGCCTATGCCGATCGGCTGGAACGGGATTTGGAAGTCCTCGATTGGTCCGATAGCATCAAGGCGCTGCAGCGCAACTGGATTGGGCGCAGCACAGGAGCGGAAGTTGATTTCTTTGTGGGCAGCAATCCGCCGGATGCGCAAGGTCGTCCGCATGCGCAAGCCTTTAAGGCATGGCGTGAATGGCGCGGCGGCAACGGGTTTGCGCGCACGCCGGGCAACGACGTGGTGCGTGTGTACACGACGCGGCCTGACACGCTGTTCGGCGCCACCTACATGGTCATCGCGCCGGAGCATCCGCTGGTGGGGCGGATCACGCTACCGGATCGCAAGGCCGAGGTTGAAGCCTATCGCGAACAGGCCGCGCGCAAAAGCGATCTCGATCGCACCGACCTGGCCAAAGAGAAGACCGGCGTCTTCACGGGAGCCTTTGCCGTCAACCCGGCAAACAACCGTCCGGTGCCGATTTGGGTTGCCGACTACGTGCTGGCCAGCTACGGCACGGGTGCGATCATGGCCGTGCCGGCGCACGACACGCGCGATTTCGCGTTCGCCCGACAGTATCAGATTCCGATCGTCCCCGTCGTCGATCCCGGGCAGACCCCGTCGGTGAATCGCGAGGAGGTGCTCTCGGGCAAGGCGGTCTTCACCGGTCTGGGCACTGCCATCAACAGCGGCCAGTACAACGGCACGGCGACGGACGAGATGAAACAGCAAATCACGGCCGACCTGCATGGGCGCGGCGTGGCGCGCGCAGCCGTCAACTATAAGCTGCGTGATTGGCTGTTCAGCCGTCAGCATTTTTGGGGCGAGCCTTTTCCGATCCTGCATGAAATCGGCATCGACGGCAAACCCACGGGCATGCTGCGGACGGTGCCATTCGATCAACTACCCGTCGATTTGCCGGAACTGCGCAGCTTTCAGCCGCCGGGCAGTCCTGAGCCGCCGCTGGAACTGGCGCCGCACGAATGGCTCTACCAGACCATCGACGGGCGGACCTTCAAGCGTGAAACCAACACGATGCCGCAGTGGGCCGGCTCCTGCTGGTATTACCTGCGATTTCTGGATCCGAAGAACGGCGCAGCGCTCGTCGATCCGGAACTTGAGAAGGCCTGGATGCCGGTTGACCTTTACATCGGCGGGGCGGAACACGCGGTTCTGCACCTGCTTTACGCCCGTTTCTGGCACAAGGTGCTGTTCGATCGCGGCTATGTGAGCATGGCCGAGCCATTTCACAAACTTGTCAATCAGGGAATGATCCTCGGCACGAATGGGGAGAAGATGTCGAAGGCGCGCGGCAACGTCGTCAATCCCGACCAGGTTGTCGAGGAATATGGCGCCGATTCGCTGCGGCTGTACGAAATGTTTATGGGCCCGCTCGAAGCCGTGAAGCCGTGGAGCATGGAGGGCGTGAACGGGGTGCGGGGATTTCTCGACCGCGTGTGGCGGATGATCACGAACGAGCGGAGCGAGACGTTGGAACTCAACGCGTCGCTGAGGGACGTCGAACCGACCGAAGCGCAAAGGCGTGTGGTCCATAAGCTGATCAAGGCAGTCACCGAAGACATTGAGCGTCTCTCGTTCAATACAGCAATCGCCAAGATGATGGAGTTCACCAATTACTTCTTCAAGTGCGATCCGAGACCACAATCGGCGATGGAGACGCTGGTACTGCTCCTGGCGCCGTTTGCTCCGCACCTTTGCGAAGAACTGTGGCAGCTTTTCGGCCATCCGAAAACGTTGGCCTGCGAGCCGTGGCCGAAGTTCGATCCGGCGCTTGTTCTCGATGACACCGTGGAAGTTCCGCTGCAAGTCAACGGTAAGCTGCGCAGCAAGATGGTCGTTCCCCGCGATGCCAACCAGGACGAAATGGAGAAGCAAGCCCGGGCCGACGTCAAGATCGCCGAAATGCTCCTCGGAAAAACAGTGGTTAAGACGATCGTCGTGCCAGGCAGACTCGTGAACTTTGTGATACAGTAAGCCCGATCATGCGTAACGTCTTGTCTCTGGTCCTTGGCGGTGGTCGTGGCGCCAGGCTCTATCCGCTGACCAAATGGCGCAGCAAGCCGGCGGTGCCTCTGGCCGGCAAGTATCGGCTGATCGACATTCCGCTTTCGAACTGCCTAAACAGCGGACTGAATCGCATTTACGTGCTCACGCAGTTCAATTCGGTGAGCTTGCACCGGCACATTCGTCGCACGTACATCTTTGATGCCTACGGCGGCGGCTTCGTGGAATTGCTGGCCGCTCAACAGACGAACGAAGGCGCGCTTTGGTACCAAGGCACGGCAGACGCGGTGCGGCAAAACTTGCGCTACATCGAAGAGCCAGGCATCGAGTACGTGCTGATCCTCTCCGGCGACCAGTTGTACCGCATAGATTTCGCCGAGATGCTGGCGACCCACCGGCTGACCGGTGCCGACGTGACCATCGCCGGCCTGCCCGTCGATCGAGAAACGGCCAAGGGGATGGGCATCATGCGGCTGGAAGACAGCGGCCGCGTCGCCGGCTTCCTCGAAAAGCCACAGACCGACAAAGAGATGGACATCGTGCGCATGGAGCCGTCGTGGATTGATGCTCGCGGAATTCCCAGCCGTGGGCGGGACTGCCTGGCCAGCATGGGCATCTACCTGTTCCATCGCAATGTGCTGGTCGACCTGTTGACCAAGACCGACTACCACGACTTCGGCAGGGAGATTTTTCCCGCTGCGGTGCGTACGCACAAGGTGATGGTCCACCTGTTCGACGGCTACTGGGAGGACATCGGCACGATCCGTTCGTTCTACGAGGCGAACCTTGCGCTAGCGCAACCCAACCCACCTTTCGATATGGCAAGCCGCGAAGCGCCGATCTATACGCGCGCACGGTTCTTGCCGTCGAGCAAGTTCGATGGCGCCACGGTAAAGAACAGTCTGGTGGCCGACGGATGCTTTGTGGGCGATGGCGCGGTGATCGAAAACAGCATCATCGGGCTGCGGACGCGCATCGGCCGAAACGTCACGATTCGCAACTCGGTATTGATGGGCGCCGACGCCTTCGCTCACGCCGACGAGGAGCGGACGGCCGGTCCGCTGTTAGGCATAGGAGATGGCACGGTGATCGAGGGGGCGATCATCGACAAGAACTGCCACATCGGCCACAACGTGCGCATCGCCAACGACGGGAGTCGAACCAGCAGTGAAGAAACCCCCGAAGCCGTGATCGCCGAGGGAATCATGATGATCCAAAAAGGCGCGGTCCTTCCAGATGGCTGGCGATTCACGCGTTGAGTGCATCCGAGCGACCTGCAGCGCCCGCCGTCAAGACCTTGTCTACCCGGCGAGCCGCGTCGTCGTGCTTACCTGGCGCGTGGATGCGCCTTTGCGTAAGCGGCGAGGAGTCCGGCGGTGCTGACGTGGGTATAGATCTGCGTTGTGATCAGGCTCTTGTGGCCCAGCAGTTCCTGGACGCTGCGAATGTCGGCGCCGCGGTCCAGCAGGTGCGTGGCGAAGCTGTGACGCAAAGTGTGCGGCGTCGTACGTCGATCCAGGCCGGTCTGTCTGAGATATTTTTCCAACATCCGGCCGACGCTGCGAGTGGTCAGGCGACGACCAAACTTGTTGGTGAATACCGGCGCTTCCGAGCCCGACTTTTCCTTGGGTGAGAGCTTTCGTTCCGACAGCCATTGCCGCAGGGCATGTGTGGCGAATGAGCCGACGGGCGAAATTCGCTCGCGCCGCCCCTTGCCTCGGACACGGAGCAGGCTGCTGGAAAAATCAAGGTCGCTGTCGTTGAGGCCCGCCAACTCGCTCACGCGCAAACCTGCCGAGTACAGCACCTCCAGGATCGCCCGATCGCGCAGGGCCATTGCCGACCCGCGATCGCGCGCGCCCGTTTGCGTGGGTGATGTCAGCAACCGTTCGACTTCGTCGCTCGATAAAAAGTGGGGCAGCGCGCGTGGCTTACGCGGATTGCGAAGCGGCCTGGCGGGGTTGGTCTTACACCATCCGTCGCGCTGCCCGAAGCGGAAGAAACTGCGGAGCGATGCCAGGCGGCGGGCAATCGTCGTCTTGGCGTAGCCGGCTTCGGTCATGGCCGCTATGTAACCGCGGAGATCGAGCGTTTCAATGTCCGCGGCGTCGGGCACAACGCCGCGCGCTTGCTCAAGGTACTCGGCCAGCGCTAGAAGGTCCTCGCGATAGCTCTTGATGGTCAGCTCGGACGCATTTCGCTCGGCTTGGAGGTACTGCAGAAATTGAGACGCTTCGGCTTGCACGATCAACTCAATTCATCCGAATCGCTTGGCAGCGGAATCTCAAATCGCCGCGTTGCTTTTTGCTTCTGCGACTCCTGGCGGATTTTCTGGCTCAGCACCGCGGCGTCATACCAGGTAAAGCTCAAATCCGGGTTCGAGGCATAACGGCCCAGCGTGCGCAACGTTTCGCTGCGGCTGCTGTCGTCGTACAGAAAGACGTAACGCTCGGCCCCTTTGACGAGTGCGAGTACATTAATGTCCTGACTCACGAGGGTCCTCCTTGACGGACGCGGGTCGTACGGGCGGGAAACCGGCGGGGAAAGGTGATGAATCGCGGGGCCAGCGACGGATCAAGCCTCTAGCCGTGTTATCGGTCAGTCGGCCAGCGCCACACTACTCGCGTTTCGCCCGCGCCACCGCGCGCTGAAAGCATCTCGTACAGATGCAAGCGACAGCAGAAACGAATGAAGTCATCGCTGCGCTGCAGGTAGGCCTGCCAACCGCCACGACGCGCATCATCCTGAAAGAATGAATAGTTTGCCAAAGCCGCGGTGAACTCGCCGTCATTACCGTTATAGATTCGCGTGTGCTTCATCACCGGATCATTCGTGGGCAGGCAGGCACTCGGCGGATCGCATGGCGATGCGGGAACGAACGCTCGCGCGTCGGGCCAATTCGGCGGCGGACCTTGCCAGTCCCCCTTCCTGCCGGCAATCTCATCCCCCGCCGGCCCATCTTGTTTGGCCATTCCATGGGATTGGGGAGTGCCGTGCTGGTCGGTGACGTAAGCTTTGCCGGCGATCTCCTGGTCGGCTGCTTCGGCTGACTTTGTCGCCGGCCCGTCGGCACGTGGCCGCTGCGATTCGAGACGCGGCTGCCGGTCTCGCGGAGACTCGCCTGCCTGCGACGCTGCCTTGGCCGCGGCCACCGGCTGCGCGAGCGGATCGCCACTGGGCATCAACCGCGGCTCAGCTGCTTTCGCTGGTGGCGGCGGGATGGCCGAAGGCATGTACGACGGTGTTGCGGCAGCCTTCATCTGCGCCCGGGCCAATTCCATTTCCGCCTCGAATACCAGGGGCGCTGGAATATACTCTTCCTCGGGCGTGCCCCACGGCAAACCGTAGCCCGCTGGAATTGGGTGGTAGCACGGGCTGGCGGCGTACCACTCGACGGTCAGCCCGCAGCGCGGCGGATAGTAGGGTGAAAAGTCGGTAATCGCGCCGATCACGACCGCATCCACCCCCAGAATCTGCGTCAAGCGGCGGGCGTCGCCGGCGTTGGTCATTTCCAGGTGGTACTGCTGAATGGCCTTTTCGGCGACGCCCAACGAGACCACCTCGAAGCCGGGAATCGACTGCAATTCGTTGAAGTATGCCAGCGCAAACTGCCGGCCATCAACCCCTGCCTCGGTGCTCAGATTAAAAAAAGGCGCGACGGCCACGCGCGTGAGCTGCGGAAACGGATTATGCACCACCGGCTGATGCACGACCTCGGGAATCAGCGAACAGCCGCTCGTGCCACAGGACAACGCCAGGCACAAAATCGCGAGCATTTGACGCATGCAGATACTTCCCCGGGCCGGGGACTGGCTCATTTTTCCGGCGAATTCGCGAGAGGCGCCTCGTTCGGTCAGGAGGTTGCCCAACGTGGTTCCCGGGACAATGTGCCTGTCTCCCTGTCTTGGTCCGTGAACGGTTACGTCCCTGGAATCGCTAATGTCGGCTTTATCGGCAAAATCGGCCGATGTTCTCCAATGTCGCCATCGCAATTCGCATGATGGCTACAGCAGGCTCCGCAAGCTAGCTAGTCCGACAGTTTCCTTGGACCAGAATGGTTCGCCGAATTTTGTGCCGATCGACCATCCCCAATAAGCGGCCTGGTCGCGCAGGCGATCAAGAAAAGTGGGCGGCTCGGTTGGTCGCCCGGTGATGAATTGGCTTTGATAGCACTCAATGGCGGAAAGTTTCTGGTCCCAGTATTCGCTGATATCGAGCACAAACGCCGGTCGCTCGATGACGCGAAGGTGGAGGCATTGGTAATTCCAGATGCGCGTCGGATGATGTGGCAACCCTGGCAAGTCGGATTTTGTGAGCTTGGACCAGAAACGGGCCGCTTCGATGAGGTCGAGCGCCGCGACATGATCGGGATGAGCGTCAACCCAGTAGGGAGCGAAAAGCGTCATGGGGCGTAATTGGCGAAACATTCCCGCCAATTGGGCCCGCGCTTCGAGCGTGTGTTGCAAACTGCGATTGGGCAGGCCGAGATTTCCGCGCCAATCGAGGGACAGAATTGCCGTCGCCGCGGCAGTTTCCCGCTCGCGAAGTTCGAGACTGCCAAAGGGAGTCGGTTCGCCGTTGGTCAGGTCCAGCACGCCGACGCGTTTTCCCTCCGCCTTGAACCTGAGTATTGCCCCAGCCATTCCCAGCTCGGCATCGTCGGGATGCGGGGCGATGACGAGAATGTCCAGCGGTTGATCGGGAAAGGTCATGACGTTCTATCGTGGCAGCAAGCTGTCGCGCGTGCAACTGCTCTGGACGCCAGCGAACCGGTTTGCGAAACTCCCGCCGGAACCAGGGCCATCTACATGAACTTCAGGTGGATCCGCCGAAGCATTTTCGTTTGCCTTGCCGTCGCCGCGGGCTCAGTCTTCGTTGGCTGCGCACCGATGAATCTGCGCGGAAACGGCTTCGGTGACCGATCGGCTACGTGGGGCGAAAAATTTCGTCCTACCACGCAGCCAGGAAATCTGACCGGCTTTGACGAGCGCGCCCGGGAAGTCGAGCAGAACCTCGGCGTGCGATAGTTGGAGTTCCCCCCTTTCGCCGGGGATCTGTGCCGCCGGCTCAAGCCGGCGCTCCAGTGCTTGCGGTTTCGCGGTTCCTGCGTTACGCTCGCGGCCATGTCGCAATCGTACGAACGGGTCTACGCACAAGCCTGCCGACACGCCCGCGAATCCGCGCTGCTGTCCGCGTGTGAATCCACCCTCGGCTGGGACGAGCGAACGATGCTCCCCGTTCAGGGAGCCGAATATCGCGCCGAGCAGATGGCGTACCTTTCCGGCCTTATCCATCAGCGGCGGACCGACCGGCAACTGGGTGACTGGCTGGGGGAATTGGCCGAAAGCCCACTCGCGGCGGATCCGCACAGCGACGCCGGAGCCAACATTCGCCAGCTCAAACGCAATTATGATCGCGCCACAAAACTGCCTCAATCGCTGGTCGAAGAACTAAGCCGCAGCGCCTCGCTCGGTCAGCATATTTGGGAACAGGCCCGCCGAGACAATGACTTCCCCCGCTTCGCTGGGGTGCTCGCCAAAACGTACGAACTCAAGCGCGCCCAGGCCGATGCTTACGGGTACGAGGACTCGCCTTACGATGCACTTCTGGAAGATTACGAGCCGGGCGAGCGCGTTGCGCACCTGACGCAAGTTCTGGCTGACCTGCGTGACGCGCTGGTGCCCCTGGTGGCCCAGATCGCGGCCAGTGGCCGCCAGCCGGACCAATCGATCCTCAGGCGTTCATTTCCGACCGCTCGCCAATCCGAGTTTGGCCGCAAAGTGGCCAGCGAGATTGGCTTCGATTTCCGCCGTGGACGAATCGACGTGACGGCACATCCCTTTTGCACATCGCTGGGCCCGCATGACACGCGGCTGACGACGCGCTACGACGAGCATTTCTTTTCAACCGCCCTCTTCGGCACGATGCACGAAGCAGGGCACGGCATGTACGAACAGGGGCTGCCCGCGGATCAGTTTGGTCTGCCGGTGGGCGACGCGATTTCGCTGGGCATCCACGAATCGCAGTCCCGAATGTGGGAAAATCTCGTGGGCCGCAGCGAGTCCTTCTGGCGGCACTTCTTCCCACAAGCGGCCAGGATTTTTCCCGAGGCGCTGGCAGACGTTTCGCCGGAGGCGTTCTACTACGCAATCAATGACGTGCAACCGTCGCTGATTCGCGTCGAGGCCGACGAGGCAACCTACAACTTGCACATTCTCATGCGGTTCGAGCTGGAACAGGCCCTGTTGTCAGGCGACTTGCCGGTTGCCGACGTGCCGTCCGCATGGCGCGAAAAGTACAAGAGCTATCTCGGCATCGAACCTGAGAACGACGCCGATGGCTCAATGCAGGACGTACATTGGAGCGCGGGCCTGGTGGGATACTTTCCCACCTACTCGCTGGGCAACTTGTATGCATCCCAGTTTTTTGAAATCGCCGACCAGGAGCTTGGCGGTCTGCACCAGCAATTCGAGCGCGGCGAATTCGTACTGCTTCGAGAATGGCTGCGTGACAAAATCCACAGGCACGGTCAACGATATAAAGCCGGCGAACTTGTCGAACGCGTCACCGGCAAGCCGCTTTCGCACGAACCGCTGATGCGCCACCTGCGTGGAAAATTGGGCAGGCTCTATCTCCTCCCAGGTTGAGAAATCACTTCCGGTGCTGAGCGGTCGAATGGTACAATTACGGGATGAAGCCAACGATCTATATCGAAACTACCGTGGTCAGCTACCTGACCGCTTGGCCAAGCCGAGATTTGATCATCGCGGCTCACCAACAGCTAACTCGTGATTGGTGGAAGAATTGCCGAGAACGTTTTCAGATCGTCGCTTCGGAACTTGTTGTTCGAGAATCCAAGGCCGGTGACGCCGAAGCTGCTCGTGAGCGTCTGCTGGTGCTCGACACGCTGACGCTCTTGGAGATCACAGATTCCGACCTCGAATTAGCTGGCCAACTAATTGCCGAACAGGCCGTTCCCAAGAAAGCGGCGGAAGATGCCCTCCATCTGGCTTTGGCCGCGACGAATGGTATTGACTATTTGGTGACGTGGAATTGCCGGCACTTGGCTAACGCCTTAATGCGCGCTCGAATTGAATTGGTGTGTCGTGCGGCGGGATACCAGCCGCCGATCATCTGCACTCCCGAAGAACTGTTGGAGGAAGATCCCGATGAAGAATGATCCCATCGTCGCTGAAGTTCGCAAAGCTCGCGAAGAACATGCCGCCAGTTTCAATTACGATCTCGCTGCAATTTACCGTGATTTGAAAGAGCAGCAGAAAGCGAGCGGACGAAAGTACGTTCGATTTCCAGCGCGGCTCATTGAACCGCCTGATCGCTCGACTGCGCAGCCTTCCACGTAATCGTCAAGATTTAATCTGAGCCCGAGGCACGTCGCAGGACGCGTCACTCGTCCGAATAGACGCGCGTGCTTTCTTCTTTGGTGACCGGGTTGGTGATCTGATCGGTCACGATTTGGACTTTCAGTCGCAGGTCGCCGGCGGCGGTGCCTTGGACTCTGAGCGTGTACATCGTGTCGGCCTTCGGGGCCAGTTGAGTGAGCGGCTCAAACAGCACGCGGCCTGGCTCGATGGTGTGCGAGACCGGGCCAGCCGCATCGAGCGCTTTCAGCTCGGGAGGCAACAGCGCCACGAGTCGCACGCCGCTGGCGGCGGCGGATCCTTGATTAATCACGCGGATTTCGTACGTTGTTTCACCGCCGACTTCGATCGGGTCGTTGACGTCCACCAGTTCGAAGAAGATGGCGGCCACGCCTTCGACAGCGACTTCTTCCTCAAGCGAGTCGGCCAGACCCATCGCCGCCTTGCCGGCGATTTGCAGCTTGAGGTCGCCCGGCTCGACAGCCAGCGTCGTGAGCGTAACGGTTCCGCTTTCGCCGGCGGGTAGCTCATCGAGACTCCAGATGATGGTGTGTGCCGTGGCGTCGTATTGGCCCGCATTATTCGCCTCCACAAACTTCAAACCGCGGGGCAGGGTGGCTACGAGTTCGATGCTCTTGGCCGGGGCGGTGCCAGGATTCGCGACCGATACGGTGTAGGTGGCATTTCGCTGGAGGTAGCGACGCTTGGGACCCTGTAACCCAACCTTGAGGGCGGGGGCGATGACTTCGATTTCAGCCTGGTCTGCGGCGTGCAGATTCGCGTCGCCGTCGGCGGTTAACTGGTTGGTCACGATGCCCGGCTGCACGGCGATCATTGAGAGTTCCATCTCACGGCTTTCACCCGGGGCGAGTTTGCCGACTTCGAACTCAAGTCGCTTGCCACCTTCGTGCTTGAAGCCCTCGGGCACTTCTTCCGTGAGCACGACACCGGTGGCGGGTCCGCTGCCCGGGTTGCTCACGCGAATGCGGAGCGTTGCACTTTCGCCGATGAGGACTTTTTTCGGCGCGGTCGCTTCGAGCTTGAGCTGCGGCCGCGTGACCTTGCTGCGAGCGGACGCTTGAGCGCTAAACGACACCGAAGCGACCGAGCCAATTTCGCCTTCGGTGATGGGCATGACTTGCATCTCGACGGTCGTCTCATCGTTCGGCGTGAGTGTGCCAAGCTGCCACACCAGCTTGCCGCCGTCGTCCACGGCGCTTGGTTTGGTGCTTACTAGTTCAGCGCCTTGCGGCACCGAATCGTGAATTTCCACACCGCTGGCGGCAACCTGACCGGCGTTGCGAACGTGAATCAGAATCGTGACCGGCTTGCCAACCTGGATTTCGGCGGGAGCGCGCTTCTCGATCACCAGGCTGGGGGATTGAATTCCTTCCAGTTGGCGATCGCCTGGTCGGCCGTTGCCAGGGGACGCCGCAAAACGGGCTTCGCGACCGGCCGGAGAAGCAAACGCCGAAGTATCTGCCGAGCTTTCCGCGACGTTTTCCAGGCCGGCTGCGTCAGCGGCCCGCGACGGCAATTCAACGCGCGCATTCACCGATGGCCGGCCATAACGATTGCCGTTATGAGATTGTTCGGCGGGGCCTGGTTCGGTAAGGCTTGGAGGGTCGGCGTCCGTGGTCAAGGCTTCCGCGGGACCAGCGACGGCGGGCGCCACTGCTTCCGACGAGTCGGCAGGCTCAGTGATCGCGGTGGGCGTGACGGATTTATTCTGGGCATGATCGGCCGCGCGGATGGCAGCCGGGCTGCGCGCGACGGGTAGCAGAGCAGCGTTATCGGGAGCGTCGTCGGGAGCGTTATCGAGAGCGTCGAGCCGGCGAGGCTCCTGCAATTCGGCCGATGTGCCTGCCGCTGGCTCTTCGTGGCTTGTCGGCTGGGCGTATCGATCGTTAGATGTCTCGCTGGGTCTGGCCTGCTCGACAAATCGAGGGCGATTGGCAAACGGGTCGCCACGGTCGGCCGTGATTTCCGGCTCGGCGGCCAGGGGAATTGGCTTGATGGCCGGCTCGGCGCCTTGCCTTCGCTCGAGCTTTTCCGCCTGCTCCTTGCGATCACCACCTCGGTAGCCGTGGGCAAACAGCACCAGCGCGGCCAGCACCACCGTCGACAACGCCGCCAGGCGAACCATCCAGCGCTTCATGAGTTCCATCCCAGGAAGGTAACGTGCTGTCCGGGCATTCCGTCGGCCGTGATAGCACCAAGAACCAGAGTGAGTTTCGGCGGGTTAAGTAGCAGATTCAGACGCCCGATGAAAGGGCAGTTGGAAATGCGGAACGGGGAGATCGGTACCGTTTCCGTCCGTTGAGCGCTCCGCTTCTACCTGGCGCGTTTTGCCGCCAGCGTCGCCAGCTTGTGAGAAAGTTCGTTGAGGGCGGCGACGGACGATGAGTTTTCGTCCTCGGACGCCAGCAGCGCCTCGCGGGCAGAAAAAATCTTGGCTCCCAAGAGCGCCACGGAGGCATCCAGAGAGGACATCGCGCCGACATGCTGCTGTTCATCGGCCGAGATCAGCTCGCGATAGAGCGAAAGCTGCGAGCGCCGATCCGCCAGGTCCGCCAGCTCGTCGAGAGCTTCCGCCAGTCGCTCGTTCGTCCAGGTATCCTCGTTTTGCAAAACGGCCGATAGTTCCTGGATCGCCAGATTGTAGCCGCGAATGCGCACCGAAAGTTCTTCGAGGTCGATCATCACGTGGGGCTCCGCGTTGGTCTGATCGAGCGTGCGGAGAGATTCCGGCGGTGCAGTTACCTCAGACACGTCGTGGACCACACCTCGGGGCGGTGGTTCAACCTTCGGAACAGTTGGCTTTTCAGCCCGATGCGCCATGCGGGGCGAATTGGGCAGCGTATTCGACAAGTTGTCAATCGCGGGCTGCCTGGAGAGCGCTGCTGGTAATTTCATCGGCGGGTCCGCGGAGACATGACGTGGAGTCGTCTGCTCCGTCGGTCCCAACAAAGGCAAACTGCCTCGTGTGGCGGCCGGCGCTTTCGTGGCGATTTGCGGCTCGGTCCATTGGCTAAATCTTGGTAACGCCGGAAGCACCGCGGCTTCGTCGTACCGCATTCGGTCGAGTGCGACTTGAAGCCAGTCAATCACTTTCGCCCCTTCGGGGGCACGCGCGTCGGTCGCTTCCCATGCGGATATCAGCTTTCGCCAGACGGCCATGCGACGGTCGTATTCCGCTCGCTCGGCGCGAAAGCGACCATATACCCGCACTCGGTACCGCAATGAGAGCTGGTCGATTGCCCGCTTTTCGATGTTCGCGACTTCATCAATCAACTGGTTCAGGCCACGGCTTGAAAGCACATCTCCCGCCGCGACCCGTTTGAGCACATCGGCATAACGCAACGACTTCCGCTCTCGCTCATCTTCTGAAATTGCGATTCGCGCCGCCTTATCGAAACGTTCCACGAGCCAGAAACGCAAAAAGACTTGCTTTGCATTTCGGTCGAGTGAGTCGAACTGCTGAACGAGCGGAGTGTGAGCGATGGGCGCCGCGATGCAAGGCCGGAGCATCAGCAACGCTGCAAACGCAACGGTTCTGGTCAGCGGGGATTGCATCGCAACGGCCTGCCAACGGACGATGAGGATGGGACGCACTGTTTCAGGCAAGACTACGCCTTGCGCCATGCCCGTCAATCATTTTATTTCGTCGTTGTCAGCCCATGCCAGGCGCGAATTCATCCGACCGCTGGCCATCGCGGTGTTTGTGGTGTTTGTGCCGATTGTAGGGCTTGAGGTCGGTGCTTGAAGCGATTACTCGTGGCCGCTTTCAAGGTCTGGATCATCGTCGTCGGAGCCCCCCTTCTCTGCCTCCTCAATCAGCTTTTCCTCGTACTCGGCGATGAAATTGCGGCCACGTTGCTCGTCGGCCGCCCGTACCAGCACGTCGGGAGGTGTGATGTCGAGGCCGGCCAGCGGTTCGTTTTCCTCGGACACCACCGCGTCGATGCCCTCATCGGCCAACAGGTTCCTGACGAGGTTGGCTTCAATCGAGTTTGCCGCTTGATAAATCGAGACCAGATCCTGCGGATCCTTCATGCGTTCTGCTCCTGACTGCATTTTCTGAGAAAACTTCCAACCTGCCTATCGTATCAGACACGAATGCGCGTTCCTATCGCCGCTTGCAGCATTTTTCGTTCGAACAGTTTTGCCACCAGCGCGACAGGCTTTTGCGCCCGCAGCAGCACGAGGAGATCGCCTGGTTGCGGCGGAAGCTCCAGCGGCTCTTGAGCTGCGAAGTCAGCCACCCGAAGGCGATCACGTTGCCGGTGTTTGTGGATGTGCTGGAAACTTGTTCGCAGGCAAGTGTTGACGGCTGAGTTCGCCACAAGTTGTTGGCTGTCAAGGAATGTCGCTGAAGACTCGGGGCCAATCAGTGTTTTACATTCTTCAACCTGGTAGGGCCCGCTTTGCCGGCCGTGGATGGGAAAGTCACGCGAATCCGGCCGGGTAACCGTTCACGCGCCGGGGACTGGCTCATTTTCGCGGCGAATTCGCGAGAGGCGCATCGTTCGGTCAGAAAGTTGTCCAACGTGGTTCCCGGGAAGATGTGCCTGTCCCCCCTGTCTTGGCCCGTCAGCGGTTACCCGGCCGGCACAGCCGGCCCTACAGCGGATAACGGATTGGCCGTGGCTGAAGACTGGCGACCGCAAACTCCCCATATTTTGAGACAATGCGTAGCCGCGTCCGGCGTCCCCAACGCGTTGCAATTAGCATGTGTTTGGTTTAGATTATCACAGTCCGGAGAAGCGGAGCCAAACTCGGCATCAGGCCGGAGCCGCATTACGGGAAGCAGGGAAATGCATTGCCAGTTAAGTGACTACGAATGGGGCACGCGTTGCGTCCGTGATGGCGGCGCAATAAGGGACCACGAGCAAGGGATTGCGCAGGAATGGCAATAATCCTAGGCAGATCGTCGAATACAAGGGCGAGGTGCTTTGTGTCACCCACGGGAACGGAGTGCGCGCTGAGCAAACCACCGCACGGCTCGATTCCACGGGCCGGGGACTGGCGCATTTTCCCGGCGAATTCGCGCGAGGTGCATCGTCCTGTCATGAGGTTGTCCAACGTGGTTCCCGGGAAAATGTGCCTGTCCCCCTCTCTTGGCCCGTGAACGGTTACGTCGCATGATTCAGTCTTTCGAAAAAGCATCGGCATCAAAACACGGCAGCAATGAATGAACTTGTTCGTGGGCCGCTTCCCCCGGTGCTCGCAGGTAGCGCCGCGTCTGGTGCTGTACCTAAACCGCAGAGCGAGCCGTTGCTGGGAACTCCGAGATGGCTGATTGCGGGCATCCTGTTGGCGGCGGTGGGAATCTGGTCGTACTGGCCTACGCTGTGTGCCCTCGTGCACACGTGGGACCATGTGCAGGACTACAGCCACGGCTACCTCGTGGCACCGTTGGCCATCCTGTTCTTATGGACGCGCCGCGATCGCATGCCCGTCGCGGCTGCGGGTCTGGCGTGGCCTGGACTGGTCCTCGTGGCAATCAGCGGTGCTGTCCGCATCGCGGGGGCCTGGTATTACTTCGATTCCCTGGACGGCTGGTCGATTCCGCTGTGGATCGCCGGGGTCGTCTGGTTTTTTCTGGGATCGGCGTTCGTTTGGTGGAGCCTCCCCTCGGTGGTTTTTCTGTTTTTCATGGTGCGCCTGCCGTTCCGAGTGGAGTTGGCCCTCAGCCTGCCACTGCAAACAATCGCCACGAAATTAAGTGGCTGGGCGCTGCAATTGCTCGGCCAGCCCGCTTTAGTCGAAGGGCACACGATCTATTTGGGCGAACAAACGCTGGAGGTCGAGCAGGCTTGCTCGGGACTGCGGATCTTCATTGGCATCGCCGCTTTGGCCTTCGCTTACGTGGTGATTATGCGGCGGGCGTGGTGGGAGAACGCAATCCTGCTGGCAAGCGTGATTCCGATCGCTTTGGTGGCGAACGCCACGCGGGTGGTGGTCACGGGTCTGCTTTATCAGTACGTTTCAGGAGAGGCTGCCAGGAAGTTCAGCCACGACGTGGCAGGGTGGGCGATGATCCTCTATGCCGCGGCCCTGTTTGCCTTGGTGCTGTGGTGGCTGGGAAAGCTGGTCCGCGAGGTGGAACCGCTGGAAATGGCTGCGGTCGTTCGCCGCAGAAGCACGTAAATGCCGATTGAGAGGCGGCGCGCATGGCGAGGGAACCGGATCGACCTACGCAGACCGACGGCGCGCTGTTGCTGTCCGATGGCGCCCACGCTGTTACCGCCTGCCAAACCGAACCGGGCCAGTTGGAGTCAGCACATTCGGCCTCGGTGTTGGTAACGATTGACACGGCGGGTCCCCATGCGGTGATTCGTCGGACCGCCGGACAATCGGCCGTCACAAACACGGGCGCTGTAAACTTCGAGCTTGAGTTCACCGAGTACGTGTATGGTCTCGACGCCAGCGATCTGCGGGTGGGGGGGACGGCCACGGGGGCTGCGGCCAGCAATCTTGTCGGGAGTCAAACGCGGTATACCGCGACGGTTTCCGGCGCGAGCCAGACCGGGACCGTGATTGCCAATCTTGACGCAAATCGAGTGCAGGACGTCGCGGGGAACATCAACTCCGCGGCGGAGGCCAACGGCAATGTGGTCGTGTATGAGCAGATCGTCGGGCGCTACGACTTCGGCAAGGCGACGTCGGCGTTGGAGGCCGGTTGGTCACGGGTCGTCAATACGACGCAGTATTCCGCGTCGCTGGGCTACGGTTGGGTCAGCGGAACGGTTTCTGCTGCGTCCCGGTCGAGCGGCAATTCCCTTGAGCGCGACAACAACTATACGACGGACGCCACGTTTGCCGTGGACCTCGCCAACGGCAACTACCAGGTTCGCGCCTTTGTCGGGGACCGCAAGAAAGTGCGCGACCTCATGGAAGTCACCGTGGAAGGGGTGAGTTCTGGCCTCCTGACTCGCAACAAAACGGTGCTGCCGCCGTGGGAAGGCGTGGTTCAGGTCAACGATGGCCAATTGACCTTCCGGCTGCGTGACATGGGAGGCTCGAACCACTATGCCGCGATTGCCGGGCTGGAGATTGTCTCGGTGTATTCCGGCCCTCGGATCACGATTGCGGATGGGTCGCTGATCGAAGGTCAATCTGGCACACAAGACGGTTCGTTTACGGTCAGCCTTTCCGAGCCACTGGCAAATGACCTCGCCCTGACCTACGCGACGGCTACGGGAACGGCGACGCCGGGCAGCGACTTTCAGGACACCCATGGCACCCTGATCATCGGCGCCGGCCAGACCTCAGCCACGATTCATGTCCCCGTTATTGGGGATTGGAGCGTCGAGTCTGCCGAAACATTCATGGTCAGTTTGCTTAGCGCAGGAGAAGTCTGGATCGCCGATCCGCAAGCGGTCGGGACGATTGTGAACGACGATTTCCCGCTGGCGGTCACGGTCTCGACGGCCGACAGTTTTTGTTCCGAGACGGCCGGTAATCTGCCCGGGTGGGGAACGGTTACGCGGAACGGCCCGCTCGACGACGCGTTGACCGTCGTCTTGGGGGGCAGTAACAACAGCGAATTGACGGCGCCCACGACCGTTGTGATTGCGGCGGGAGAATCCACGGCAAGCTTCGACCTGACCGCGGTCGACGATTTCCTGCACGACGGTGCGCAGACGGTCGTCATAACCGCCTCCGCCACAGGCTATCTCAGCGGGACGGCAACCGTGTTGGTGACGGACGATGAAGAGCCCGCCACGGCCCTCAGTTTTGACTTTGGCACCTCGACCTCGGTGGTCGAGACGGGCTACCAGCGTGTGGAAAACCGAACTCGGTACACCAGCAGCCTGAAATTTGGCTGGCAGAGTGGCACGATCAATGCCATCGACCGCGGAATTGGCAACTCAGTGAGCCGCGACTTCAACTACACGGCGGACGGTACGTTTGCCGTCGACCTGCCGAACGGCGTGTACGAGGTCACAGTGCAGCTCGGCGACCCGACTGCCTTGCGAGACCGGATGGCGGTATCCCTCGAGGGGATCCAGGTCGATGAGGTATCGACGAACATGACCGTGGTCTCCAACACCTACTCGACTCTGGTGATGGACCGGCAATTGAGCTTGCGGTTGCGGGATCTGGGGGGCGAGAATTTGAACGTCCTGATCGCGGGGTTGACGGTACGGTCAGCCCCTGATCAGGGTGCGGCTTCGGCTTCGGTCAGCGACGGAGACCTGGCCAATCCGCTCTCGGCCGCCTTGGCAAGCAATGCATACGCGGCGGAAGGCGCTGCTCCAGCTGCGGGTCAAGCTGACGTGCCGATCAGCGATGCGTTGGCAGGTTTCGGGGCGTCGGCACAAGCGGCCGGCGGCGCGGGGCGGTCCATGGAGGCGGTCCGGGCCGTGCGAGGCCTGCGCCCTGCCGGGCTGAGCGGACCGCGCCGCGCTGGGGCGTGGGGCGAGCAAATCGCTCGGCAGATTCGCTCCGCGCATTGTCTGCGGGACCGAATCCTCTCCGACTTGGACGAGACCACTGCCGGCGGCGAATTATTGGGTTGCCAACTCGCGGAAAATGGCCAAATCACCGGGTCATTGTCGAGTGCACAGCTTCAAGACGCTGCTCTGGCAGAATTGTATGCCGCGTAACGAGGTCTCCGCTCCCCGTGCCACGCCGCAAAGGCGGAGGGCCCCGCACGACCGGCCGTTTACGACCGGCCTGGCCGAGGGCGCGAACGGACGGCGCGAGAGGGGCCGGACTCGCGAGTAACTGGCGGGCAACCGTTCACGGGCCAAGAGTGGGGGACAGGCACATTTGCCGGGGAACCACGTTGGGTAACCACCCAACAGGATGAACCAGGGCCAATCCGTTATCCGCTATAGGGCCGGCTGTGCCGGCTGGATTCGCGTGACTCTCCCATCCACGGCCGGCACAGCCGGCCCTACCAGGTTGCCGAACGTAAAACACTGATCGGCGCTGGCAGTCGGGATACCTGTCGGGCACGGCCGATCAGTTTTTGCGATGTAGGGCCGGCTGTGCCGGCCGGATTCACGTGACTTTCCCATCCATGGCCGGCAAAGCCGGCCCTACCAGATTGCCGAATGTAAAACACTTATCGGCCCTGTAGGATGAACCGCCTCTCGCGAATCCGCCGGGAAAATGAACCAGCCCCCGGCCCGTGAACGGTTACCCCGGGCAGGATCAATCGGCGCGCGGTCTGTCGCGTTGCCGGACCAATTCTGCGAGCACGGGCCGATGTTCGGGGCCGACGTCCGGCCCGACCCAACACCGGCGAGGCTGCCAGTCAGGACCACTTAGCACGTGGTCGATGCGTGCGCCGTAACGATAGGAGCCGACCGGGGTGAACTTCGTGTGACCGAACCCCCAACCGGTTTTCGAGAACGCGTTGGTGTAGCGGGACCAGCATTGCCGGTAGATGGCGCTCTCGACCGGCATGTTGAAATCGCCGGCGATGATGGGTTGCAACTTGCGAGCCGCCAGCCATTCACGGAGTTGCCGCGATTCGGCCCGACGATTCTCGGTCTCCGCGATCAGCTTGCCCTTGCGGCTGGGTCGAAGAATTGTGGAACGGTCGAGTACTTCCGCCAGACCGTACCGGGCCGTCCGTAAATGAACGGTGCAAACGGCCAGCAGTCCCCGGGGCGTTTCCAGCTCGCAGCAGAGTCCATGGATGGGGGGCCACGGGCTGACGGGTGTCGCGCGCGTGGATGTCTCGACCGAAACGATCGGGTACCTGGAGGCGAGCAACAGCGGTCCCGCCTGGCGGACGTGCCAGTCGTAGGGCCAGCGAAAATGCATTTCGGCATTGCACTCTTGGAGGGCAACGACGTCGGCGTTGGAAGTCACGACGAACCTCGCCAACGCCTCAGGATCGACCATGGCGGCGTCCGTATTAAGAGTAAGCACGCGCAGGGCCGCCGGGTCCTCCACCTGCATCCAGCTCCCGTGGACGCAGATTCCCATGATTGGCCAAACCACTACCACGGCCGAGGCCAGGAGAATCCAAAGCGTCCGCCGGCGCGCTACGGCCGATACCGGCACGAGTACGAACAAGGGTGCGCCCCAAATCCAGCGCGGACCAAACAGCAGCACCGTCCCCAACCACCAGCGGTCGCCCGTCAGGTAGATCAAGAGCCAGACGGTGACGAGGATACCCGCGTACAGCCAGGCAACCACGGCGATGCCCCTCGACACCAGGCGTTGTAGCCACCCGGAGAAGCGTTGATCCCGGGACTCGATGATCCGCATGAGAATCCGGCGCCGGCTTTGGTCGCTCGCTTCAGCCACGGGAAGCACGGCGCGGCCCGTGGCCGCAACCAAAGAATTTAACAGGAGATAACAGAGAAGGCAGAGAAGGCCCAAGAAATACCACCCGACCCCTCTGTTTTCTCTGTTGCCTCCTGTTCAAGAAAATTGCGCGGCGTGCGAAGATTTGCGACGTTAGTAGCACGGGTCTGTTTGAGGAGGGAGGCGGTTGGAAGGTTGACGCTACGGGCGAGATCTTTCTCAGAAAGTGCAGTTGGTGAGAATCGGTAACCGTTCACGAGCCAAGAGACGGGGACGGATTGAAAATCCGTCCTACTTCGGTAGCTTACCACGCACACGAGCCAGCGTCAGCAGGCTTGAGATGCCCAGCAGGGCGAGAAATAAACTGCCCGGTTCCGGCACTGCGGCCAGATGGGAAGTCTCGACGAACGACAATACCCCACCCGCTGATTGGCCGCTCGGGACGGATCCAAATGCTCGGTTCACGGCGTCAATCACCGGCAGTAAGTCGCCCGGCGAGAAAAAAGCATCACGGTCAACGTCAAAGTAAGTCTCCGGCATCAAAACCGGCGGCGTCGAAAGGGAGCGAACACCGAAACGATTCAGCTCATCAATCAACACCAATGCGTCGTGCGGCTCGATGCGGCCATTTCTGTCGGTATCAAAACGATTCGCCGGATTCGACCATGGACGCAATTGGTCGGAATCCACCAGGTCGAGCTTGACGTTCTTCGTGCCCATGACCAGGTCCAGAAATGTCGTTTCCAGCAAAGCGCCGCCGCCCACCGTGACATCATACGTCCCGGCGGGAATCTGCAGCGAATAGCCCCCCGAACCGAACGACGTGGTCTGGTACACGGCGCCGGTGGATGGGCTGACGGCACGAATGGCGATATTGTTGTAGCCCTCGCCGTCGGGCGAATAAAACTCGTTTCCATCATGGTCCTGATAAACCACGCCGGTAAGAAAGGCATTGCCTGCCCGGTAGGCGAAGTCCGTGGTGATCATCACGGCGTTGTACGTTTTACTGCCGTTGACGAAGCTGCCGGTGACGATCCCCACACCGGCTTCTTGGAAACCCTCGGCCAGCATGTTCGTGCGATGGCCGCGGTCGTCGATGTTCTGGTCCACGAACAATCCCTCATGGAGCTGTGTCGTGATGAATAACGGCTGGGGACTGCTGCGAGTGACCCCTTGCCAGGCCAGGTTTTCTCCCACGCCCCAGGGTGCCCACAGGTCGTAACCCGCGTTTCGAGCGCGGTCGGACGGATGATTTCCGCCAGGACCGGTATGCTGAAAAACATCCTGGTCGATCATCCATTGACTGTGGTCCCGCGCTGAGTCTACCAGGTTGAAGTTGAACGCCAGCGGTTGCTTGGGTGTCGGCGCAATGGTTCCGCTGGGCAAGCCTTCGTTCAATCTGATATTGAACCGCGCCGCCTCCGCCTCAGGATGGGCGCGTGCCCGGTTGATAAGTTCGAGCATGTATTGCTCGAGTTCGGTCGGCTCAAGCGGCACGGCAAGAGCCTTGAGGCCCGACGCCAATCCCACGGCCAGCGCGACCGCGGCGTAGAGCGCTGGGCGGTGATATCGTAAGCAGTCAAATGGCATCGGAGCAGTGGATGGAACGCAGCAGGTGATGCATAGCACTTAGACATCCCATTTTATCACGGTTCGGGTGAAAACGCTATTGATCCTCGGAAGCTGTCAGTTTGGCAGGGAAGGTGTCCGTGGGGTGTGCCCTTCCGCGGTTTTGTCAGGCGAGTGACGCAGCTGGTGGATTGGGGGATTCACTATAAGACATTTTATTTAAATGACTTACGATCCCATTCCGTCCTTCGGCGCGGCACTTGCTTTCTGATCCGGCCAGGGCGATTCATGCGCCAAGTATGGCAGGCAATCAGGTCGCGAATGTTGGTCGCGGCCACTTAAAGAAACGTCCCAATAAACTCACATGTGGAGGCAATGCACGTATGACTGCGACTGCAACCAGGCCCAAAAAAAGATCGGCGGTGGCCGGAAAGATTCAGCCCTTGGGAGATCGAGTGGTGGTTGAACGCGAAGAAGCGGAGGAGAAAACCTCGGGGGGTATTCTTTTGCCCGACACCGCCAAGGACAAGCCATCGCGTGGCACGGTCATCAGCGTCGGTGATGGCCGGGTGCTTGACAACGGGAAGCGGGCTCCCCTGCAAGTGAAGGTGGGGGACCAGGTGCTGTTCACCAGCTATGCGCCTGAAACGATCAAGATCAACGAGGAAGAGTTGCTGCTCATGCGTGAGGAAGACATTCTCGCCGTGATCGTCTGAGGCAACTGCATGGGTGTTCAATCCCATGTCGAGGGATTGCATCCCTGGCGGCGCGCCACCCACGATCACGCGAACCCACCCGAATACAAAACACACACACACGAGGAGTTTTATTTATGGCCACGATGATTGCATTTGATCAGGAGGCCCGCGAGGCGATGCGTCGCGGTATCGGCAAGTTGGCCCGGGCCGTCAAGGTGACTTTGGGCCCCAAGGGGCGCAATGTCATTTTGCAGAAGAGCTTCGGCTCACCGACCGTCACCAA
>SXGT01106364.1_pt1 | contig 22484 bp, 16 predicted proteins | sample 3176221 | NCBI WGS metagenome assembly SXGT01 (sample SAMN11356862, study PRJNA531348) | freshwater metagenome | isolation source: freshwater sample F1-120 | place: China: Fuxian Lake, Yuxi | collected 2017-12-25
CATGACGAGGCTGAAATCCGCGGCCATCGCCGTACTTACCTCGGAGCACTCCCGGGCAACGTGATCCAGGGCATTCGCAAGGCAGGGTCGCGCAACCCGGTTTTCATGCTGGATGAACTCGACAAGGTCAGCGCAAGCTTCCATGGAGATCCATCCTCGGCACTCCTGGAGGTGCTCGATCCAGAGCAGAACTCAACCTTCAGGGACAACTACCTGGCCGTGCCCTTCGACCTGAGCCGTTGCATGTTCGTTGGTACGGCGAACGTGCTCGATTCAATCCCGGGCCCGCTGCGTGACCGCTGCGAGGTAATCCACATTCCCGGTTACACGGAGGAGGAAAAGCTACAAATCGCCCGCCGCTATATAGTCAAACGAAGGCTTGAGGACAATGGACTCACGCCCGAGGAATGCGAGTTCACCGACGACGCCCTCAACGAGGTGATCCACTACTACACGCGAGAAGCTGGCTGCCGCAACCTCGAGCGTGAGGTGGGTGCCATTTGCCGCCATGTCGCCATGCGAGTAGCAGAGGCGCGGTTCAGCAAGCCGCCTCCCGGCTCTCCGGGAGCCCCGACCGAGCCCCCGCACAAGGCTGTCCTGAAGCCCGAGGATGTCCGCCTGATTCTGGGCTCAAGAAAGTTCGAGAGCGAAGTCGCCCTTCGCACAAGCGTCCCGGGCGTTGCCACGGGCATGGCCTGGACACCGGTGGGCGGCGAGGTTCTCTTCGTCGAGGCGACGCGGATGCAGGGCAAGGGCGGCTTGATCCTCACGGGACAGCTCGGCGAGGTCATGAAGGAGAGCGCCCAGGCGGCGTTGAGCCTCATCAAGTCACACGCAGGGAACTTCGATATTGACCCCGGAATCTTCGAGCGGAGCGACATCCATATCCATGTTCCATCCGGGGCGATTCCCAAGGATGGGCCCAGCGCCGGCGTGACGATGTACACGGCTCTCGTTTCCCTGCTGACGAGCCGAACAGTCCGTAGCGATGTGGCAATGACAGGTGAAATCAGCCTGCGAGGGCTCGTCTTGCCGGTGGGCGGAATCAAGGAGAAGGTCCTGGCGGCTCACGCCGCAGGCATCAAGACCGTGCTTCTGCCCGAACGTAACCGGAAGGACCTGGACGACATTCCGGAGAGCGCCCGGTCCCAACTTCGCTTCGTCTGGCTCGAGCGAGTGGACGACGCGCTCGCAGCGGGAATGGACCCGCACTCGATCCCCCGGGCAGAGCTCTCGAAGGCTGTCGACTGAAAGAACAAAGGACACCTGTGAAGCCCCTGGTCCTCATAGATCTTCCCCTGCTGCCCGCAATTGCGAAAATGATGGAGCCATTTTGCGTCACGGCCTTGTGGGATCTGGCCCAGGACCCAAAGTCAACCTCTCGGGAGGCGGTTGAAGGCCTTTTCACCTATGGTCATCCCATCGTCGACGGCCCGTTCCTTGACCTCTTCCCTCGCCTCAAGGTGGTGAGCAATTTCGGTGTGGGAGTGGACCACATCAACTTGAAGGCGGCTCTCGAGCGCAAGATCCCCGTGGGGAACACGCCCGGCGCCGTCGACGGGGCCACCGCGGACTTCACCCTGGCGCTCCTGCTGGCGGCGGCGCGTAACATTGTTCCAGGGGATCGTTTCGCGCGCTCAAGCCATTTCACACATTACAACCCCAACCTTCTACTGGGCTCCGATGTTCACGAAAGCACGCTCGGGATCATCGGAATGGGCCGCATAGGCCGCAAGGTGGCAAAGCGCGCCAGGGGCTTCGACATGCGCATCCTCTACCACAACCGTCGGCGCGACCTCGAAACCGAGGGCGAGCTGGGGGTGGAGTACGCCACCCTGGAGGACCTGCTGGCACGCTCGGACTTCGTCTCCCTGAACGTTCCCTTGACCCAGGAGACGCGGGGCATGATCGGCGAGCGGGAACTGCGTCTCATGAGGCGGGGTGCGATTCTCGTGAACGTGGCGAGAGGCGCGGTCGTGGACCACGAGGCGCTATTCAGGGCACTTGAGGAAGGCTGGATTCGAGGGGCTGCCTTCGACGCCACCGAGCCCGAACCACTGCCTCGAAACCACCCACTGCTCGCGCTCGAGAACTTCGTGATCACTCCCCACCTGGGTAGTGCCGGCGAACGCAGCCGGTTGCGAATGGCGGAGATGTCGGTCGAGAACCTACGAGCCGGGCTCGAGGGGCGCAGTTTGCCCTGGCAAGTGACAAGGTGAACGGTCCTGTTTACTCCCGCCTGAGCGCCAGAATCGGGTCGAGCTGCGCAGCCCGCCAGGCGGGATAGACGCCGAAGACAAGTCCCACGCCGCCAGAGAAGAAGACTGCCAACGCGATGGTACCGGCGGTGACAATCGGCTGGAACTTTTCCGATATCATGCCCACGGCCGTTGCGCTGCCAAGACCACAGGCGACACCCATCGATCCGCCCAACAAGCTCAGGACCATGCTCTCGGTGAGGAACTGCTTGAGGATGTCCAGCCGCCGAGCCCCCACCGCCATGCGGAGGCCAACCTCCCGGGTCCGCTCGGCCACCGACACGAGCAAGATATTCATGATGCCGATCCCTCCCACAACGAGGCTGATTCCGGCGATGCCCGCCATGATGTACTTGATCATGTCGAGGATCGTGCCCATGGTGGACATCATGGCGTCCTGGGAGATGAGCGTGAAGTCCTCGTTGCCATGGTGCTGGCGCTTCAAGATGCTCTTGGCCTGTTCCATCGCATCCTCCATGACATCCTGGTTCAACGCCTTGGCGCGAATGCCGAAGAGACTGTCAGTATCGAAGACCTTCATGTAGGCACGCACCGGCACGAGGACAAGGTCGTCCATGTCCATGCCCAGCGTGGTGCCCTTGCGGGCCATGATGCCGATCACGCGGAACTGACTGCGCGCAATTTGAACGATCTCCCCCACGGGGTTGGCCTCGCCAAAGAGCTGTTCTCTCACCGTCTCGCCGATGCAGCAGACTCTACGGCCGCTGAAGGCGTCGTTCGGGCTCAGAAATCGGCCAAAACCCACCGAGAGGTTCAAAATTTCGGTGAACTGGTCGTCACAGCCAAGAATCGTCACATCCCTCTGACGGTCACGATACCTGAGACTGCCCGAGCCCAACGTCACCGGCGTGACGGCGGCGAGCTGCGTCCCCCACTTCCTCAGAGCCCTCGTGTCGTCCATCGTCAACTTGCGCGTGGCTCCTCCGGGCGGTGGTCCCATCGGACTCTTCGTCTCGGTACGTCCAGGCTGAATGATGATCAGGTTGGTGCCGAGGTCAGAGAACTGCTTCGTGATGTACTGCTTCGTGCCGTCACCAATCGATACAAGCAAGATCACCGCTGCGACTCCGATCGCCATGCCAAGCATGGTGAGGGAGGCTCGAAAAGCGTTGGCACGAAGCCCCTCCAGGGCGCCGAGAAGGCTTTCCCACAGGCTCATGCCACGCCTCCCTGCCGGCTGGTTTGCGCAAGATCCTCGGCGATCTCACCGTCGGCAAGCCGGATGACTCTGCGGGCCGCAGCTGCCACCACGGGATCGTGCGTGACCATGATCACCGTGACGCCCCTCTCAACATTCAACTCATGGAAGATCGAGATGATCTCCCTGCCCGTCCTTGAATCCAGGTTTCCCGTGGGCTCATCCGCGAGCAAAATGCTCGGGTTCTGGATGAGCGCCCGGGCGATTGCCACGCGCTGCGACTGTCCGCCCGAGAGCTCGTTCGGCCGGTGGTGCGAGCGGTCCTTGAGTTGCACTCGCTCAAGCTCCACCTCGGCTCGCCTGCGACGCGCCTTCCGCGAGACCCCGCTGTAGATGAGGGGGAGCGCGACGTTGTCGAGTGCCGTGTGTCGAGGCAGAAGATTGTACGACTGAAAGACGAAGCCGATCTTTTGGTTTCGAACCCGGGCCAACACGGCGTCCGAGAGGCCAGAGACCTCCAGGCCGTCGAGCCGGTAGGACCCGCTCGTGGGACGGTCAAGGCAACCCAGGATATTCAGCAGCGTCGACTTCCCGGACCCCGAGGCTCCCGTGATCGCCACGAATTCTCCGCTCTCGACATGGAGCGAGAGATCCTTGAGCGCGATCACCTCCTGGAACAGGCCGCTTCCCTTGCCGACGACATAGACCCGATTGACTCGCTCGAGATCGATCATGAGGGCACGCTCACCTCGCGGATTGCCTCGAGGTACCGATCACGAACTTCACGTCGAGCCCCTCGGTGAGAAGCTTTGCGTCAGTCGGCAAGACAACCAGGTCCCCTTCCGAAAGGCCCGATCGCACCTCGGTCATGTCCCAGTTGCCGATTCCAACCGTGATGGGCTGCCGGAATACTTTGCTGCCGCGGACGACGAACACGTGCTTGTCTTCGCCACGCTCGAGGATCGCTGTCGTGGGGATTTGAAGCACGTCTTCAGCCTTCCCGACCAGGATCTCGATGTCCGCCGACATGCCGACCCGGATGAGGGGAACCTGCTGCGCCGGGGGCCCATCACCACTTGCAGCAAGGCTGGAGCCATCCGGGTGAGGATGACTGCGAACGATCTCCGACTTGATCTTCGCTGTTCGGCTCTCGCCCTCCTGCGTCGAGACCGTGGGCGAGATCGAGATCACCTTCGCCTGGAGAGTGGTCCGCTCGATGCCGCCAAGCGAAACCTTCACCGGCTGGTCAAGGCTCACACGGAAGAGGTCGGACTCATCAATTTCGGCCTCCACGAACAGGCGAGAGTCATCAATGAGATAGACGAGCGGATCGGAGCCTCCCCGGCCTGTGCCCATGGCCAGCGCCATGCTGCCAAAAACCATCTCGCCCAATCGGGCATTGGTCTTCGCCACCACGCCAGCGAAAGTTGCCCGCACATTCGTCCGCTCGTGGTCCACTTGCGCTCGACGGTACGCGAAATCTGCCCGGTCAAGCTGCTCCTGCGTGACGAGGTCATCTCTGACTCTCCTCAAACGGTCCAGATCCTTGGCGGACTCCTCGACACGCAGGCGTTCGAGGTCGTTCTCCAGCTCGACGAGGGGCTCACCAGCAGACACCCGATCTCCCTCCTCGTGGTAAACACGCACAATTCGCCCCGAGACCGAGGCCGCAAGACTCGCCTTTCGCCACGGCTCCACGACGCCAGCCTCGACCGACGTCACCGTGCTCTCGACCAGCCCCTTCCGCGCTCGAAAGACCGTAACCTCAAGCTTCTCGCAACCAAGCGTGATCAGCCCCATGAGGAATGGCAGAAAGAAAAGCACGCGGCGATTTTGCATGAGACTTATCATGTCAGGCTTTGCGTGCGGCGGCAACCTGCGGCCGTCCCGGAAGCCATTCCACCACCCCCCCTCAGTCATAGAAGAATTCCAACTCCGATGAGACAAAGATTGACTCTCCTTCTGGCAGCAATTCTTGTCGCCAAGGCTCTACCCTGCAAGGCACAGACACCTTCGCCCCCGGGTCGAAAGCCAGCAGCAATCCACACCGACCAGGTTCCCACGATTCCGGAGAGGATCGCGGCTCGGCTCGATCGCTATCAGAACGTGAAATCTGCTTCGTTCGCTGATTGGAGACCCTCGGAAGGCATCCTCTATGCAAGCCGCATCGGAAATGTAAGTCAGCTTTACAGTCTTGAAAAGCCCGGCGGCTCACCATCCCAGATCACCACCGGTGACGATCCGGTCACAAGCGGGCGTTGCCTTCCGGATGGCAGCACCGTCTTCAGCCGGAGCTCCGGTGGCGATGAGAACTTCCAGATCTACAAGCTCGCTGCGGGCGCGAAGAACCCGACGCTTCTGACCGATGGAAAGTCGCGCAATCTCGCGGGCCCCATCGATCGAAAGGGCCGCCGCCTGGCCTTCACTTCGACGCGCCGAAACGGCCGCGACGCCGACCTCTACGCGATCGACCTTGAGACGGGTGGGCCGGCGGACCTGATTCTGCAAGTCGAAAATGAGACCTGGACGCTCGACGAGTGGGCCGAGGATGGGAGCCTGGCCATTGTGACTCGCTTCGTCTCCGCCAATGAGACCCATCCACACCTCTTCAACACAAGAACCCGGGTAAAGACGCCCCTGCCCGGCGAGACCAGCACGGCTTCGAAGGATAAAGTACGGCGCGACAATTTTTGCTTCGGGCCAAGATCCCAAAGTCTTTACCTCACGACCGATGCGCGGGGCGAGTTCCGTGAGCTGGCGCGCCTCGATCTGCTCTCGAGCCAATACTCCTGGCTCACCGAGGGTCTGCCTCATGACGTGGAGGAGGTCAAGATCTCCGACGATGCGACACAGGCAGCTTTCACGATCAACTCGCAGGGCTATTCGCGACTCTTTCTCCTGGACCTCTTGCGCCTCGAGGCCGCTTCCAGGCCGCAAGATGCGCGCACAGAGATCCCTCTGCCGCAAGGAATCGTTACGGGGCTGCGCTTCAGGAGAGCTAACGAGTTGGGGTTTGCCTGGGAGTCGACCTCCTCTCCGATGGAGTGTTACAGCTTGAGATTGCCTGCCACTTCGCTGAAGCGCTGGACAGAAAGCGAGAGAGCTGCCTTCACGGAGGCCGATTTCGTCCAGCCGGAGCTGATTCACTACCCAACTTTCGACGGTAGACAGGTCCCCGCCTTCGTGTACCGACCCCGTGGACAGGACAGGGCGCCCGTCATCGTGAGCATCCACGGTGGTCCCGAAGCCCAGTCACGCCCGTCCTTCTCGGCCCGCTACCAGGCCTGGATCGCCGAACTGGGCGCCGCGGTCATCGTGCCCAACGTGAGAGGATCCACAGGCTATGGAAAAACTTACTCCCGGCTGGACAACGGCTCACTGCGCGAGAACAGCGTGCGCGACATCGGCCACTTGCTTGACTGGATCGCGAAGGACGATCGGCTCGACCCCTCTCGCGTCGCCGTCGCCGGCGGCTCTTACGGCGGCTACATGGTGCTTGCAAGCCTCGTGCACTTTCCGTCCAGAATCAAGGCGGGGGTGGACATGGTCGGAATCTCCAACTTCCGCACTTTCCTCGAGAACACCAGCGCCTACCGGCGCGATCTGAGGCGAGCCGAGTACGGTGACGAGCGCGACCCCAAGATGCGCGCCTTCCTGGAACAAATCTCTCCCGCCTCACGAATCCACGAGTTGCGCTCTGCGCTCTTTCTCGTGCACGGCGAAAACGACCCGCGCGTACCGATCTCGGAAGCGAGACAAATTGTGCAGCGGGCTCGAACCTCCGGGCAACCCGTCTGGACTCTGTATGCCTCGAACGAGGGTCACGGATTCACACGGCGTGAGAACTCCGACTATCTGGACACCGTCACGGTCCTCTTCCTCGAGCGCCATCTTCTCGACAGGACCGCGGCTGTAAGACCTTCTGGTACCCAGGTGGACTGGCAAGATCTCGAGCTGGGAGTCTCTTGCCACCTTGGCATCAACACGTTTCATGACAGGCCGTCGAGCGAGGGCAAACTCGAACCGCAGGCTTTCAGTCCGACACTCATCAACGCTGAAGCATGGGTGAGGGCGGCGAAGGAGTCCGGCGCCGGCTACTTCATTCTCACAGCCAAGGATGCGGAGGGCTTTTGCCTCTGGCCCACGGCCACGACGGGCTACTCCGTGCGCTCGAGCCCGTGGAGGGACGGCAAGGGAAACCTTGTGCAAGAGGTGGCCGATGCCTGCAAGCTAGAGGGGCTCAAGTTTGGGGTGTGTCTCTCGGTCAAGGATCGCCACGAGCTCTCCCACCCGGGCGGAAAGCTCGAGCACCCTCTCTATCTGCGCCAGCTCGAGGAGCTTCTGACAGGCCATGGCCCGCTCGTCGAGATTCAGCTCGACGGAGTCGGCTCGGAGTGGCAGGAGTACGACAAAAGCGCAAGCATCTTGCTCGTCAGGAAGCATCAGCCCGATGCCAGATGCGTGCAGCGGGGAGTCCCTACAAGTCCTGGTTCCGGCAATGACCGTGAATTCGCACCCCAACCCTGCCGGAACTTGGTGCGCGGGGATTACGTGTCCAACCTTGCCCCCGGCATGATCACGTCGGACGGCCCGGAGGAGCTTTGGCTACCCCTTGAGTGCGAGGTGCCACTCCGGGACAGGGGGCCCTGGCACCCCGACAACGAGAAAACACTCAAGTCGCTCGAGGAGCTCATGGCCCTTTACTACCGATCGATCGGCCGTGGCGCCAACTTGCTCCTGAGCGTCGCGCCCGACCCTCGCGGGCTCTGGCCTGACGCGGACTCCGCCCGCCTGAAGGAACTGGGCGACGAAATCCGTCGGCGATTCGATACTCCGGTGGCGCAGTCGGGGGGAAGTGGCGACGAAATTGTTCTCGACCTCGGCGGCGTGAAGTCCGTTGATCACGTGATCAGCAGGGAGGAGCCTCGCGACGGCGAACGGGTACGCAAGTACGTCCTGGAGGCTCGGGTGGAAGGGAACTGGCTCCCGATCGTGCGGGGAACCCGGATCGGACAGAAGAAAATCGACATTTTCCCGGCCACTGTCGCCGCCGATCAAATCCGGCTGCGAACACTGGAGCGCTCCAGAGAGCCGCGCCTCCGATCCATCGCAGCATTCGCTGTCGGGGAAGTCACCCGGGACAGAGCGGTTCCGTCCAATTTGCTGGCCGAATCCCGGTCGGCAGCCATGGCCAGGGATCCTTCGAGGGCCCTCGAGCTTGTGGATCGCGCCGTGAACCTGACCCCTGCCTGGCCGCCCGCTCACCTCCTGAGAGCACGCTTGCGAAGCGCAAGAGGTGACGCGGCCGGCGCCGTGCGCGATCTCGATCTGGCGATCACGCTCCTTGCGCCCGATGGCTCCCTTCACCATCAGCGTGGATTCGAACACTTCAAGCTTGGCCAATTCAGGGAGTCGACGGCGGACTTCGAGCGTTCGGTCGAGGTCGGAGGTAAGACACACTCGAGCGACGAGTGCTGGGAGCGTGGCCTCGCACGCTACTACGCAGGCGACTTCGAGGGCGCACGCCAACAATTCGAGGGCTATCACCGTGTCGGGCCACTCGACATCGAAAACGGGCTCTGGTGGATGCTCTGTGTTGCCGAGAACGACGGCCTCGACAGGGGCCGAGCGGCACTGCCAGGCTATACAACCCGCCAGAGGCCACCGTTCCCCGCCCTCCTGGACCTTTATCTGGGGCAAGGTAGCGCCGAGGCCGTCATTGCGCAGGCCGAGTCAAACCCCGAAGCGGAATCGAAGGAGAAGAAGGACGAGAGCCTCTTCTATGCGCACCTCTACCTTGGCCTGTACCTCAAGATCTCCGATCGGCGAGTCGAAGCCCGCAAGCACTTCGAGAAAGCCCTCGAACACCCGGTGGACCACTTTATGTACTGGTGCGCACAGGCCGAGCTACGGTAGCCGCCACGGCGGGTTACTTCAGCTCGCGCACGAAGAGATTTCGGTACGCCACCTTGCCTTCCGCAGGCCAGGACTTGCCACCATGCACCTGGAGGCCAATTGCGCCCCTGTCGGGGAGACGCTTCTCCGTGTCAACGAAGTGTGTCAGGTACAGGCCATTGACCCAGACGTCTATCGTCGGCGGGTTCGAACGGATCCTCGCGCGAACCTCGTTGAAATCATCCTTGCGCCACCAATGAGGCCAGCTAGCAGGATCGGTGGCCAGGGGCAGCACGTCCTTGAGCTCCGAAATCGGCTTGACCGTTCCGTCTGCCTCAAAGTTGTAGTTGCGTGCATTGAGGCTGGGGACAAGTCCCTCACCGTAAATGCCCCCCACGTTTCCGCCCGCGTAGTAGTCGACCATGATCTGGTAGCAGCTACCTTCGCCAGTTGACCTGAGAAAGATGCCACTGTCGCAGCCCCAGCACGGTTGGACCTCGGCGATCAGCTCGAAGTCCCCGTAGGTCGCATCGGTCACGTTGACCCCACCATTTCCGCTCCCCGGTGGATCCTGTTGCCCCGTCCAAACGCCACCGGCGTGAGTCCACAAACCACCCGCTCCGTGGCCCGTCTTGATTTTCCTCCAGCGGGAGGGGTCGTTGGAGATGGAAGTGAATCCGGGAATCAACCCGTCCGCGTTGAGTCTCTGAATCCGCAAGTTTCGGTACTCGACCTTGCTGCCCGGGTCCTTGGCGTGCGCATCCTGGAGACCCACATAACCTCGAAGGGGCCGCTGCCTCATGGCAGGAATCTTCTCGTAGTCAGCGTCGGTAACCTGCGTGCCATCCACCTTCACCCGGATCTTGTTCAAGACACAAGTGATCTCATAGGAATGCCAGACGTCGGGACTGTCGTCCGGCCGGGGGTTTACGTCCTGAATACCGTAGAGGCTACCTGTGCAGTGAGAGTTATCGCGTCCCTTGCCACTTGAGTCCCGCTCGTTGGAGATTTGCACTTCAAACCCAGTTTCCCAGGATCGGCCGTCGTCCTGCGAGGGAACGCGAATGAAAATGCCGCTGTTGCCGAACTTCGTCACCTTCCACTCCAGCCTGAGGACGAAGTTGTCGTACTTCTCCTTCGACATGATCCGGTCGCCGCCAGCCACGGCCACGATCGTGCCATCGACAACTTTCCAGCTCGCTGGATTCCCCTTGATGACGAAGTCCCGGGTCAGATCCTTGCCATCAAAAAGCGATACGAAACCAGGCTCTGGCGGGGGGACTTCGTAAGCCTCCAGGAGAGAAGATGGACCGAGACCGGCGAGGCAAAGCAGGGCGATCGCGTCACTACGCATTGCGGGTACTCCTTGGGTTGAGCCTGAACCGCAGCTATTGGAACCACGGCCCACGGGCAATCGGATGCTTCGGTCACTGTTTGTTGGTGGACCAATCGTAATCGAGGTATTCGACCGAGACCTTGTTTTTCGCGAGGAACTCGCGGTCCGAGTCGTCGGCATACTTCGTCACGAAATCCAGGACGCCTGCGTCGCCTCCACCGAAGTCTTCCGAATACCAATAGAAGATCCTGGACACGTAAAAGACTCTCTCTTTACGATCCAGATAATTCTTTCGGCCACCCTTCTCGGTCTTCTCGACCCCGATCCAGCTTCTCGCCTCCTCGTCAAGTTGCCGATCCAGCTGATCGCCCCTGAAGGCCTCCGGCCGGAGGCGTGGGCAACTCCGCGCGCCGCACACCAGGGCAGCATGAAGCCTTGGATCCTTCAAATCTTTACGGAGGATTCCATGCTCGATGTCGTCGAGCGAACGCACCGTGCCAGCGACCTTGCGTTTGCGCTGGGTGAAGATGTTCGTGCCAAAGACCCTCGCGTGAGGCACTTCGGCGGGCACCCCCTCATCGATCATGGCCTGAACACAGAGGGCGTTGTAGGCGTTGATCCAAAAGGCCCGCTGGTTGTTTACATCCCCCAGCTTCGCCGGGTCCGCCTCGGCGACGATCTTGAGGTAAGCCCCGAGATCGGCGGCATCCTTGCCACGAAGCTGGGTGTAATTTACCCAGCCCTCCGGGGTGACATTGGCCCTGAGAAGCTTGTCCCAGAGGGAAGAATCGATGCCCTCAGCCTCCACCGCTTCGGCTTCCCTTCCAGGAATAGTGCAAAGCGGCAGGAACGCTGCGGAAGCGACCAGAGCAAGCTCTGTCATTCGATCCCGGGCCGGCATTAGCCCGCCTTCGAAGGCTCATCAATGCTGAAGCCAGCAGCCTTCTCCTTGGCCTGGATCGCAGCCAAATCGAGAGCGCTCGGAAGCGCATCCTTCTTCTCGGAGACGCAGGTTCCGGCCGAGAAGAGCTGGCGGTTTTTCTCAGTCCAGTCCTTGTACGGCTCCGGCAGCTCGGTCTCGGGATAAATAGCGTTGATCGGGCACTCCGGCACGCACAGCTCACAGTCAATGCACGTGTCGGGGTCGATCACGAGCATGGCCGGCTCGGCGGTTTCATAAAAGCAGTCGACTGGGCAGACGGTGCAACAGTCGGTATAGCGGCAATCGACGCAACGACCTGTGACGACGTGAGGCATGGTTATCAATTCCTTTACGTGGGAGCCTCCCGAGGCGCCATTGCCCGAGGAAGGATCGCAAAATTCTACACAGGATGCCGGACGGGTCCAGCCAGAAAAAAACGGCAAGAGAAGAACAGACTAACCGCGAAAGGCGACACGAAGACTGCGGACCAGCTCGTCGTAGTTGCGGGCGGAATGCGCCACACCCTTGATCTCCTTGAAGTCCGGCAAGTCCTTGGCGTAGTAGAGAGCCAATCTTACGATACGCGTCGAGACATCGCGCTTGCCCAGGAACCGGGTCTCTCCATCGAGATGGCGCAGAAGAACCCTGAGGCGTTCCTCTCGAGTGGGGGGCGGCGGCATCGGGTTGCCCGAGAGCGCGGAGCGGGCCCGGGAAAAGATCCACGGGTTGCCCAGACAACCCCTGGCGATCGAGACTCCGTCGCACCCCGTCTCCTCAAGCATTCTGAGGACGTCCTGTGGCGTCCGGATATCCCCGGCTCCGAAAAGCGGAATCCGCACGGCTTCCCGTGTGGTGCGAAGGATCGACCAGTCGGCGGGCCCAGCGTAGGCCTGCACGACGCTGCGGCCGTGAAGGATAAGCCCCGCGATCCCGGCCTCCTCGGCCAGCCGGGCAATCTCGGGAGCGTTGATGGACCCGGCATCCCAGCCGCTGCGAAACTTGAGTGTCACCGGCACCCGCACGGCGGCGACCACCCTCGAAAGCAACTCAGCGGTGCGTCGAGGGTCTTTCAAGTACGCGCCTCCCCAGCCCCGTCCAATGACGCGCCGGATCGGGCAACTCAGGTTAATGTCGACGATTTCAAAACCGCGCCCCTCGATGACCCGGGCGGCCTCGACCGTGTCTGAGAGCTCTCCTCCCAGCACCTGCCCGGCAACGGGCCGCTCCGAGGGGTTGGATGCGAGCATGCGAAGCGCCATCTTGTCGCCCTTCGCGATCCGGTCCGGCTGCCCCATCTCCGTGATCACGAGGTTTGCACCCAATTCCTTTGCGATAAGTCGAAAGGGAAGTGTCGTGTGCTCCTCCATCGACGCGAGAACGAGCCGCCCCTTCAGGTGCACGCCCCCGATCTCAAGTCGACTCAAGGCACCGTCCCCACCGCCAACGACAAACCCAACTTGCAGCCGACGAGGTATTCATCAAGGGCGACATACTCGCTTGTCGTGTGGATCTCGTGCTGACCACAGCCCAGCGTAACCGTCGGGATTCCCAGGGAAGTCAACCAGTTCGCGTCGAGCCCCCCATTGGAGATCCGGAGCCGAGGCGTGAGCCCCAGTGACGCAACGGCACGCACGGCAGCCTGAACGCAGGGCGCGTCCTGTGGTAGCGCAAAGGCGGTGTACGAGTCCTCAACCTCCATGTCGAAGCGGCCGCACGCACCCGCCTCGTTTCGGTGGTCCGTGGCGGCGTGGTGGAAGGCCTCGCGATACGCGGTCACAATCCGCTCCAGAAAACGGCGGTCATGGCTACGGGCCTCGCCCTTCAAGATGATTCGATCCGTCACGACGTTGGTTGCATCGCCTCCCTGGACAACGCCGATGTTCGAGGTCCCCGAGCCCTCGGGCGCGCGAATGAGCCCATGCCAACCCGCTTGCTCGAGCCGATGCACGGCATCGGCGAGAATCGCCACAGCCGAGACACCACGCTCCGGGTGAATTCCAGCGTGAGCGGCGATGCCATGCACCGTGAAGTTCATGCGCATGGCACCGGTGGCGCCGACGGTCACGTCCTCCGGAATGCCGCCGTCAAAATTAAAGCCGGTGGCTGGCAAACCCAGAGCCTCCGCTCGCACCGCGGCGGCACCCAGGAGGCCGCTCTCCTCACGGATGCTGAAGAGGAACGTGAGCGGTCCGTGAGGCAGGTTTCCTCTCTTCAGCTCGCTGATCATCGTCAAGAGCACCGCCACGCCACATCGGTCATCGCCCCCAAGCGCAGTGGCACCCTTCGGGTAAATACGCCCTTCGCGCACGACGGGATCGGCGCCCGCTGCGAGCGGAACCGTGTCCATGTGGGCGCAGAACAGCCTGCGCGGCCCCCCGAGGACACCGTCGAGCCTCACGATGAGGTTCCCCACCTCGCAGAAGACGGGGATTCGGGAGGGCGCGTCATCGACAAGGATCGCGCTTGCCGGAACGCCCAAGCTCATGAGCTCGCGCGTCAAGTGCTCCGCCACGGCCTTCTCATGTCCTGTGGGACCCTTGATGGCAAGAAGCGCAAGGAGACGGTCCAGCGCCTTCTTCTCGTCGATGGAGACTGGATTCGACCTGAAACCCTGATTCGTCATGGTTGAAGTTTTCCTCCCCCCGGACCACTTTGGGCGAACTCGCATGCCGCGGCACTCCCGGAAGCATGCCCGCCCCTGCGGCTCGATTCAAGCACCACAGACGCCCCGAAAAAACACCAAGGCCTGCGCCAGGTTGCCCGGCACAGGCCTCGGTGAAAGTTCTGGGAGAAAGCTAGAGTTCGCGTGGCCATGGCCAAAACATCTTGACCAAGGCTCACCCTTTGGGGGGAGGTCCTCCTCTCCCGCGCGGAGTACACTGAATCAAGTCCTCGGAGCCGTTACTTTTTGCCGCTCTTTCTTCGAGCGATCAGGGCCGCGAGCCCCCCGAGGCCGAAGAGGCCAAGAGTCGCGGGCTCGGGAACGGCGGGCTTCGGCAGATATCCCTCGCCAATGTCGTTCCCGCAAGACATCGTCCAGTGGATTCCCACTCTATTGCTCGTGAGGCCACCGACGAGGCTCAGGTCGAGGGAGCCCTCGTAGTTATAGTGCCTCGAGCTCGTGTCGCCGTTGCCGTAATGCGTCATGGCCCCGTCGCGCGGAATCGAAAGCGGCGTGACACCGACGTTGGTTCCTCCCACCAGAGTGAACGGCCCGGAGCTGCTAAACATGGGAGTTGTTCCGCTGACGCCGGTGAAAATGTTGCCCGTTTCGAGGTCCACACCGACATTCCACCCACTGCCCACGTCGAAAAAAATGTCACCGGGAAGGTAGGTCGTGCCGCCGTGAACCACGCCATCGGGGTCAAAACCCGTGACAATCGCAAAGAATACCGTGGAGCCCTGCATCGTGGCGTAGATCGCCTCGACATCGAAAAACTGGCCGCCCCAGCCAGGGCCAAGGTAAGCGGTGCCGCCGGTGCCCCTGTAGTCTTCGAAAAAGACTCGCGAGCCCGTCGAGGCAGTCCAGTCGCCGGAGTCGGGATTGATGCCCCAATCGTTCCAGTTGCCGTCCACCGTGATCGGATCTGCGCGAAGCGATCCACCGGTCAAGGCAACCATGAGCGCGCAAGACAGTACTCCGAATCTGTTTTTTTCATTCTCATCTCCTCTACGCTCCGGTCAGGGCATCCGTCCCAGTCAGGGATATCTTCTCCGCGAGTTTGTTTTCTCCACCAGCAGTCGCGGCCAGCTGATGAACGATTCACCTAACCGGGAAAGCAAGCCACATGCCCTGCAGAGATGGGCTGAAAATGGGGCACTTTTTGAGGCGAGTGTCTGGTGGAAGCCGAAGTCGGTCCAAACTGTCAAGGACGTGTACACTGCAACCCGGGGGCATGCGTCTCCCGGACTTCCTTGAAGGAACGACGGAGCACCGTGAGAGTGCCAGCGCGGAACCGGGTCCTCACAGGAAACCTGGAGTCCTTCCCGCCATGGCCTGGAGCCGCGCCGCAGCCGCCCGCAGCGTCTCCATTTTCTTGCAAAATGCAAAACGGAGGAGCTTTCGACCTTCTCCTGGCCTCGCCGCGTAAAAGACGCTGGGTGGGATGGCTGCGACCTTGTGCTTCACGACCAGCTCCCTTGCAAACGCGCAGTCGTCGAGGCTCGAGAGGCGGGAAAACCCGGCCAACACAAAGTAGGCCCCATCCGGGGTGACCGGATCAAATCCAACGTCCCGCAAGGCGGCGACCAGGTAGTCGCGGCGCTCGGTGTACTCCTCACAAAATCGTTTGAAGTACGCTTCGCCCTGTGTTGTGAGCGCCTTCGCAACCGCGAGCTGCAGCGGTGTCGCGGTAGCGAACGTGACAAACTGATGTGCCGACTGCACGGCCCGAATCAGGCGTTCGGGCCCCGTCGCCCAACCCACCTTCCAGCCTGTCAGAGAAAAAGTCTTGCCTGTGCTTCCAATCGAGATTGTCCGCTCTCGCATGCCGGGAACGCTTGCCATCGGCACGTGGCGGGCGTTGCCGAAGGTCAGGTGCTCGTAGACCTCGTCCGAGAGCACGACCCCGTCGTGATCCTCAACGCATTTCGCGATCAGTTCGAGCTCCTGCCGCGTGAAGACTTTTCCGGTCGGGTTGTGCGGGGTGTTGAGGATCAACAACCGAGTCCGCGCCGTGAACAAGCTCCTCAGCTCGTCGAGGTCCACCTCGAACCTCGGTGCCCGGAGCGTCGTGAATCGAGGCACTCCGCCCGCCATGGCGACACAGGGCAAATAGCTGTCGTAGAAGGGCTCGAGGAGAATGACCTCATCTCCGGGTTCGATGAGGCTCAGGATTGTCGACGCGATGGCCTCCGTGCCTCCGCTTGTAACAACGACCTCCGTGTACGGATCGTAAACGAGCCCGTGGTCCCGCAAAGCTTTCTCGGCGATCGCCGAGACAAGCCTTGGATGCCCCATCGATCGAGCATACTGATTATTCCCCGAGCGCAGCGCCTCGCACGCCCACTCGATCAGCTCACTCGGCCCCTCGAAGTCGGGGAAACCCTGCGAAAGGTTGATTGCCTCGTGCTTTACCGCGAGAGTCGACATCTCGCTGAAAATGCTCGTGCCGAAAGGAGCTAGCTTCTTCGACGCCACGGCTCTTAACCAGGGCCGGAAGTGTCCTGCGCTCTCTCCGAGCTTTTGTGAAGGCGGAGGATGAGGTCGACCTCGCCACGCAGGAGCCCGACCGAACCCGCGATGGACTCCGGCAGTTCGCCGAGAGAGGCCAGCTCGAGCACTCGATTGCGGTCGGCGTGACTCACGGTATTGATCGCATCCCAGCGTTGGCTTCCGCTCCCGCGTCGCGGCAACTCCAGTGCCTTCCCAGCCCCCAAGGCGGCATCGGACCTCTTCAAGAGGCTCTCGAGCCGATCAAGTCTCGTGTCGAGCCTTGCCTCGACCTCCGTGGTGAGGGCCTTGAGCTCCTGCTCGACCCGCTCCGACTCCGCCCTGAGCACGAGCACATCGTCGGAGAGCCTGGATGGCCCGAGGCGCTCGACCCAGCGCCGGATGAGATGAAAGACCACGAGCGACACCATGGCCAGGCCCGCCCCGAGAACCGCCGGAAGCAAGGCTGCACGCAACTCGTCCACACTCGGGAAACTCATCCTTCCACTCCTTCTGTGGGCTACTTGAGGCCCAGAATCTCCTCGATGCTCCCCAGGAGCGTCTCGAGATCCTCCATCGCCAGGTCGCCCATGTGCCCGATGCGAAACGTCTTCTCCTTGAGTTTCCCGTAGCCATTCGAAAGGGTCATCCCGCGCTTCCCGAGCTCCTTGTCAAGAGCCTCAATGGAGACGCCCCGGGTGTTCTTGACCGCAGTGAGGGAAACGGACTCATACCCCTTCGGCGCAAATCGGGCGAAGTGCTCATCCGCCCAGCGGCGCGTACGCTCGGCCATTGCAAGATGGCGGCCAAACCACCGGTCACGCCCCATGGCAAGGATCAGCTCAAGCCGCTTGTCGAGAGCATAGAGAAACGGAATCGGTGGTGTAGCTGGGGTCTGATTTTTTCTGTGATACTCCTCGATATCGAGGAAATCGAAATAATATCCCCGGTGCTCAATCGTGCGCGCCCGCTCCAGCGCCCGCTCGCTCACGCAGCATACGGTAAGACCCGCAGGGAGACCAAAGCCCTTCTGCGTGCCCGCAAGTACGACGTCGAGCCCGAGCTCATCTATCGGAATATCGACAACGGCCATCGAGGTCACAGTGTCCACCGCCAACAGCACGCCGGGATGCTTCTTCACTGCCCTCGAGATTTCGGAGAGCGGATTCATCACCCCCGTCGAGGTCTCATTGTGGACCACCGTCACCGTGTCATACTTGCCCGAGGCGAGTGCCTTGTCGACTGAATCGGGCAGGTTGGGTTGACCCCATTCCACGGACAGCGCGTCCGCAGGGAGCCCGTTGGCGACGGTGATCTCATTCCAGCGCTCGCTGAAGGCGCCGCAGGTTACATTGAGGCATCGCTTCTTGACGAGATTGCGCACGGCACCTTCCATCGCGCCAGTCGCCGACGCCGTGATCAAGTAAATGCTCGATCGAGTGCGCAGGAACTCCTTGAGCCGACTGTTGACGCTCGCGTAGAGACTCTCAAACTCCTTGCCCCTGTGCCCGATCTGGGGCCTGGCAAGAGTCTGGAGGATCTCGGGTCCCACCTGCGTGGGGCCAGGAATAAAGAGCTTCTTGAACATGGCAGCCGACTCCGTCGTGACGAGGGCACTTCTTGAACGGCACCAAGAAACCACGAAGCGTGCGGGGAGTCAACGGGAGAAGCGTCACTTCAGTTGCAGGCGTTCAGGCTCCTCCAGGGGCCACAGGACGAGTCCGCTCCAAAGCTTGGGGTAGAAGTAGGTCGTCTTGTGCGGGAAGACCTGACCGCCCTGGACAACCTGCTCAAATTCGGCAGGTTGAACCGGACGCATGCGAAGGAGAAGGTCTCCGTCCCCTCGCTGGAGGGCCTCGTCCTCGCCGGTCCCTTCCTTGAAATACCGGATATCCTTCTCCTCAACGATGCCCCGAAGCCACTCCGCGAGGACGAGATCATGAACAAGACCGTAGCGGGTGCGGGCCACTCCCTTGCGGGCCGTCTTCAAGTGCCCAGGAAAGCGCACGCCGACTTTGCGCTCCCGAGTTTCCAGGCGCAGGTCAAAATCGGGGCCTTCAGTCGTCTCGAGATTCTTGAGGAGCAGATCCAGGGCCTCCGCGCTCTTGACGCCTGCTTTCAGCTTCACGAGGCGGTGCGTCGCGAGGATGGAGAGGCCGTCCCCCCGCAGATTGGCGAACGTCATCATTTGCCAGTCGGCTCCGGGGACATTCACGCCTCGCTCTTTCGACTCGGTCGAAAAGCGAAGAGAAGTGGTGTAACGATGGTGCCCATCTGCAATGATTGGACGCTGGCCACCCATGAGATCGATGAGCTGAATGAAAACCGCGACGTCGGTGATCGCGTGGAGCTCGTGAAACTCGTTGGGCTTGGCCTCGACCCTCAGGAGCGGTTTCCTCTTCGTCTGCGATTCGAGGAGATAATCCATCGCGCCCTCGGCGTCCGAGTAAAGCAGAAGTATATTCTCGAGGTTCGCACGCGTGGCCTCGAGGAGGCTCAGCCGGTCGTCGACGACCTTCGGAAAGGTTCGCTCGTGCGGGAAGACAATGCCGTCGGTAAAGGGGTGCAGCCTGCCGAGGCCAATCAGCCCAACAAAACGCACTCGCTTCGCCGGCTGTCCGGGAGCGGGGTATTCGATGACGTTGATGTAAAAGGCGGGTTCCTCCTCGAGCTCGAGCACGCCTTGCTTGACCCACTGCCGCAACAGCTCCCCCCGCTCTTCGTAGCTCGAAAAAGCTCCGGGTTGGCTCCCAAGCGTCAAACGGGTGATGTTGAAGGGAGACGCCTCGAGGAGCTTTCGATGCTCTTCGGGCGAGATAACGTCGTAGGGCGGTGAGGTGACAGACTCGGCCGTCCGGGCAGGACCGAGAGTGTAACGTAGGCCCCGGAAAGGCGCGATTTCTAGACCGCGCTGGGTCGTTCTTGGCTGCATGAGTTCTCGATCCAATGGGGTTGAGGTTCGAGGAAGACAGGCCTACTTGAGCGGAGGCTCGCCGCCTACGGGTATCAAGGCCCGCGACAGAAAAGCCTGGCACTCGGCGAGAGCCACAATTGCGTAGGAGGTCGCCAAGACAGGGATCTCCTCCATCCAGCGCTCGGAGGTGTTCCTCCAGGAGCCATCTTGAGCCTGGAGCCCGGCGAGGTGCTCGCCCAGCTCCCTCGCCCAATTGTGTTCGATGCCCTTCTCGTCCCTGATTGTCGTCTGCCCGTAAATGGACAGTGCCTTCGCCATCGTATGGTAGTAGTAAAAAAGTCCTTGCTGACCAGCCCGCGGATTTTGTTTCGTCGCCATGCCGGGGTTCTCCTGGACGCTGAAATAACGTGAGATCCAGGCGAAGGCATCTTGAACCATGGGATCATCCTTCTTGACATTGGCGTAGAGTAGAGATTTCAACGCTGCGTAGGTCATGCTCCCGTAGGAGGAGAAGACACTGGTGCCGTCCTCGAGCTTCTCCTCGGGGCCACGCGTCTCGTCGGGTGCATATCTGTAGCCGCCATCGCCGGTGGTGCCGATCTTGAGATCCCTCAGGATCGGATCCACGCTCTTCGCATTGCGGGATCGCGCAATAAACATCACCGCCTTCTTCCAGAGCTCATCGCTCCCGGACAGCCCCGACTCGCCAAGCGCCTCCACCCCGAACTGAGTGTTCGAAAGGTCCGGGCGTTGTTTGGAGCCGTAGCCGATCCCGCCGTAGCCCAGGTTCTCATCCGGTTTGTACCCGTCCTCCTCCGTAAACTGCTGCTTCTTGATGAACTCCTGCGCCTTCGAAATCGCCTCCGAGTGTTTCACGCGATCGATCGCACTGAGGGCCAGGAGCACGACGCATGTCTTGTAGTTCTGGAGCGTGGGGTCCCTGGGGTCGTAGAAGCCTCCGTCGGGTTGTTGCCGCGAGAGGACAAACTCGACCGCACGACCCAGCCCTGGAGTTGAAGCCTTCTTGCCCTGCGGCAACCCCTTTGCAATCGCGTGAAGCGCGAAAGCGGTGATTCCAACGTCCGAGGTGTTCTTCAGGCGAAGGAACTTGTCGTCCCCGAAAGGGCCGAAACCTCCGTCCGGGTTTTGCCCCTTGAGAAGCCATGCGGTTCCTTTCTCAAGGGCCTCCTTCGGGTCGGAGGCCAAGCCCGAGGAAAGCGCCGAGAGGACGCCGAGGAACAAGGGGAGTCTCAACATGGTATTCTCCGATCAAGGGTGCCACCTGGCTCAGGAGCTGAGCGCTACAAGGTTAAGAGCGTATCGCCCTTCCATCAAGGCCGTCTTCTTCCAACAGTCTCACCTGGGGAAGTAGTCCTGCAGCGCCCGAACACGAAAGTCGCGTGATTTGAGGGCCCGTATCCCATAAACAGCTGCCCGCGCCGCAGGAATGGTCGTGATACAGGGAATATTGAAGGTGATCGTCGTCTCCCGAATCCTCGCCTCGTCGAGCTGCCGACCGCGTCCACTCGGGGTATTGATTACGAGCTTCACCTCGCCCGACTGCATGAGCGTGAGCACGTTGGGCGAGCCGGAGGCGATCTTCTGAATCTCGTCGACACCCTCGATGCCGGCAGCATCGAGCGCCTTCTTGGTGCCCGGGGTGGCGGCCAGCTTGAAGCCGAGCGCACGGAGGTCGCGGGCGATCGAGGGGACGTACTTCTTGTCCCGGTCGACCACGCTCAAGAAGACGGTGCCCTCAAGGGGCAGGTCCTGATTCGCCGACATGTGCGCCTTGGCGAAGGCCATTGCGAAGTCATCGTCAATACCCATGACCTCGCCGGTCGATTTCATCTCGGGGCCCAAGATGATGTCACTCCCCGGGAAGCGGTTGAATGGGAAGACGGACTTCTTGATCGCAATGTGGTTCACCCGTGGCTCCTTTTCGAAGCCGAGATCGGAGAGCTTGCGCCCCACCATCACCTTGGCAGCCAGCTTGGCAAGCGGGACATTGATCGTCTTCGAGACAAAGGGCACGGTGCGGGAAGCTCGTGGATTGACTTCCAGGATGTAGACCTTCTCACCCTTGACCGCGAACTGGATGTTCATGAGACCGCGCACATGAAGCGCCTGGCCCAGAATCTTTGAGATGCGTCGAATCTCGTTGAGGACGTGCTCATTGAGGGAATACGCGGGCAAGGTGCAGCTCGAGTCACCCGAGTGAATACCCGCCTCCTCGATGTGCTCCATGATTCCCGCGACCACCACCTGCTCGCCGTCGGCGATGCAATCGACGTCGACCTCGATCGCCTCGTCCAGGTACCTGTCGATCAGGACCGCAGCGCCCGGGTTCACGTTTTGGGCCTTCGCCATGTAGCGCTTCAGTTGCTCGTCGTCCCATACAATCTCCATGGCGCGTCCGCCCAGGACGAAGGACGGTCTCAACAGAACGGGGTACCCGATCCTTCGAGCCACCGAGAGCGAATCCGAATAGGAAAGAGCCATGCCGTTGGGCGGCTGAAGCAGATTCAGGGAGTGAAGAAGGTTCTTGAAGAGCTCCCGGTCCTCGGCGAGGTCAATCGCGTCCGGCGACGTCCCCAGGATGGGCACACCCGCTTTCTTGAGCCCCTGCGCAAGGTTCAGCGGCGTCTGACCACCAAGCTGGAGGATCACGCCACTGGGCTGCTCCCGATCGTATATGTTGAGCACGTTTTCGAGGGTCAGCGGCTCAAAGTAAAGCTTGTCGGACGTATCGTAGTCCGTGGAGACGGTTTCAGGGTTCGAGTTGACCATGATCGTCTCCCAGCCCTCCTCGCGCAGCGCGAAGGCGGCGTGAACACAGCAGTAGTCG
>SXGT01788560.1_pt1 | contig 22481 bp, 15 predicted proteins | sample 3176221 | NCBI WGS metagenome assembly SXGT01 (sample SAMN11356862, study PRJNA531348) | freshwater metagenome | isolation source: freshwater sample F1-120 | place: China: Fuxian Lake, Yuxi | collected 2017-12-25
CCGCGCTCTCGTCGCCGCGGGCCAGGAGCGCGAGCAACGGCCCGGTGCTACCGCCGGGCGCGGCGGCCGCGACCACCAGCCCCGCGCCGGCGTCGCCGAGCGCGAGCCCTCGTCCGAGCGCCCAGGCCACGAGCGGAAGGAGCGCGAGGTTGACGACGAGCAGCAGCCCCGCGCCGCGCAGGTGCGCGCGCCAGTCGCGATCGGCGACGGCGGTGCCGGCCGCGAGCGTCGACACCACCGACAGTGCCAGGACCAGGACCGCGGTCATCACGACGATGTCGACGCCGCGGATCCCACCGCCGACGGCCGGCGCAGACCGAGCCACACGTGCAAGACTGCGACGATCAACGCACCCGGCACGAGCTGATCGACGAGCATGACGATCGAGCTGGGGTAGGTACCGATGGTCAGCGGCGCGTCGAGCGCCCAGGCCGCCGCCGGCCGTGACGCCAGCGCCAGCGCCACCGCCGCGGCCCGCAAGGTGACCAGCACGGCGTGTACCAGGTACTCGCCTGAGCTCAGCCCGCCGAGCCCGGCGCGGCTGCGGCGCTCCTCGAGCACGTCGAGCACCTCGAACACCTGATCGACGGCGAGCAGCGCGACGCCGGTCCATAACGCGGCACCTGCGGTCGGCTGCGCAAACACCAGCAGCACGATCGGCGCGAACAGGACCGCGCGGGCGGTGTGCAGCCAGTGCTCGCGACGCGAGTCGGCGCGGGCCCACAGCCGGTAGCGCCACAGGTGCAGGTAGACGCCGTCGACCGTCGAGAGCGCGACGAAGCCGAGCAGGAGTGCGGTCGAGGCGGTGACGATCATGTCATATGCATATATGCACCTTCATGCATGTGTCAAGGTCTGGCGTATTCCCGCGATCGGCGTCGAAATTGGCAATTTTCGGCAGCACCGCAAAGCGTTCAGCGGGGTTGCAATCGTGCAGCGGGAGTCCGATCGTCCCTTCCATCGCGCCCTGGGGGGACCTACAGGATGAGCGTCTTGCGAGCACCACTGCGACAGAAGAACGCCGAGCGAGACCGAGCGGCGGGAGGCGGATCGTGGCGCACGCCCGAAGCGCAGGGAGGAGCGTGGTGGCCCCACGTGACGATCGAGCATCGGACGTACGCCGCGAGGCGCCCGCGCCGCGATGGTCGCAGCCGGCGGTCTTCTGTTGCAGTAGTGCTGGAGACGACGTACCCGGAATGGCCATCTGATGGTCATCCCATTCGCGCAGGGAGGTGCTCGTGAATCAACTGCTCGACGCATCCGTGCGGTTCCCGACGGTCATCTTCACGATCGGCCTCGGCATCTGCCTGGTGTACTGGCTGTTCGTGCTGCTGGGCGCGCTCGACATCGATCTGCTCGGCGGCGGTGACGCGTCGGGCGCCGCCAAGGGCATCGGCGACGCGGTCACCGGCGGAGCCAAGGGTGGCGCCGAGGGCCTCAAGGGTATCAAGCTCGACCACGACGGCGGCGACGCCGGGGACGGCGGCGGACTCTGGCACTCGCTCGGCCTGGCCACGGTGCCCCTCACCATCTCGGTCTCGTTCATCATGCTGGTGTGCTGGGTCGCGTCGCTCCTGGCGATGCGCTACGCCGGCAGCACGGTGGGCAACCTGGCCGGCTGGCTGCCCGCGGTGGTGCTCCTGGTCGTCATCGTCGTCGGCATCCCGCTGGCCGGCGTGCTGGCCCGTCCGCTCGGTCCCGTCTTCGAGTTCAAGGAAGGCAAGCGCAACAAGGACTACGTCGGCCATACCTGCACCGTCACCACCGGCCACGTCGACGACGGCTTCGGTCAGGCCACCGTCGAGGACGGCGGCACCGTGCTGGTCATCCCGGTGCGCTGCGACCGGGCCGGCGTGCTGGCCCGCGGCCACAAGGCCCTCATCATCGACTTCGACGACGCCCGTCAGGCCTACGTGGTCGAACCCACCACCGACGCGCTGATGGCGCCGTCGAGCACCTCCAGCGAGGCGAGCTGAAGCGCGCGATGCAAGGCGACCTCGTCATCGTGATGGCTGCGGCCTGCGTCCTGCTGACGGCCGGCACCTTCGCCCTCATGGCGCGGCAGTGGCGCCGCGTCGCGCCGGGCACCGCGCTCATCGTCACCGGCATGAACACCCGCGAGCCGCGCGTGTTCATGAGCGGCGGTGCCCTGGTCCTGCCCATCGTGCACCACGCCGACGTCATCGACCTGTCGGTCAAGACCATCGTGATCGAACGGGGCGGCAAGGATGGCCTGGTGTGCGCGGACTGCATCCGCGCCGACGTGGCCGCGACCTTCCTCGTCCGCATCAACCACACCATCGACGACGTGCTCAAGGTCGCGCAGTCGGTCGGATGCGCCCGCGCCGCCGACCCGATCACGCTGGGCGAGCTGTTCACCGCCAAGTTCAGCGAGGCCCTGAAGACGGTCGCCCGCCAGCTCGACTTCGAGCAGCTGACCCGCGAGCGCGAGTCCTTCAAGGACCAGGTGATCCACGTCATCGGCAAGGACCTCAACGGCTACGTCCTCGACGACGTCGCCGTCGATCGCCTCGAGCAGACACCGATCGAGTTCCTCGATCCCGGCAATGTGCTCGACGCCCAGGGCATCAAGAAGATCAAGTCACTGACGGAACGCAACTAGGAGAGGAGCAGACACATGGAAAAGCAGCTGTTGTTCGCCATCATCGGGGTCGGAGGCGTGCTCCTCCTCGGCATCCTGTTGCTCATCGCCCGGACCTGGCGGCAGGTCGAGCAGGGCCGCGCGCTCATCGTCAACAAGATGGGCAGCGAACCCAAGGTCGCGTTCACCGGCGCGATCGTCCTCCCCATCGTCAACAAGGCCGAGGTCATGGACCTGTCGGTCAAGACCATCGACGTATCGCGACGCGGCAAGGAGGGCCTGATCTGCGCCGACAACATCCGCGCCGACATCAAGGTCACCTTCTTCGTGCGGGTCAACAAGACCACCGACGACGTCCTGCGCGTGGCCCAGTCGATCGGCTGCAGCCGGGCGTCACAGCAGCAGACGCTCGAGGAGCTCTTCGCCGCCAAGTTCTCCGAGGCCCTCAAGACTGTCGGCAAGAAGATGGAGTTCGAGCAGCTCTACACCCAGCGCGACATCTTCAAGGACCAGATCATCCAGGTCATCGGCAAGGACCTCAACGGCTACGTCCTCGACGACTGCGCCATCGACTACCTGGAGCAGACCCCGATCGAGGTGCTCGATCCCAACAACGTGCTCGACTCGCTCGGCATCAAGAAGATCACCGCCATCACCACCCGCGCGGCGATCGACACCAACGAGCTCAAGCAGCGCGAGCGCATGGAGCTCGGCAAGCAGAACCTGACCTCGGACGAGGCGGTCTTCCGCTTCGACCAGCAGCGGGCCGAGGCCGACGCCAAGAAGACCAAGGAGATCGCGATCGCCCAGGCCCGCGAGGAGAACGAGTCCCACCGCTTCCGCCTCGAGGAGGAGAAGCGCACCCACGTCGAGCGCCAGCGGGCCGAGGAGGCCATCCAGATGGCCGAGCAGGCCAAGCTGCGGGCCGTCCAGGTCTCCGAGCAGGGCCGCATCCGCGAGGTCGAGGTCGAGAAGGTCCGCGTGGCCAAGGCCCACGATCTCGAGGAGGTCGGCCGCAAGCGCGAGGTCGAGCTCGGCTCGATCGACATGAACAAGGCCGTCGAGGCCGAGAAGCGCTCGATCGCGGAGATCATCCGGGCCCGCGTCGCCGTCGACAAGACCGTCGCCGTCGAGGAGGAGGCCATCAAGGATCTGCGCACCGACTCCGAGGCCAAGCGCAACAAGGCGGCCACCATCGTCAACGCCGAGGCCGCCGCCCAGGAGCTCTTCATCAAGGACATCAAGAAGGCCGAGGCCGAGCAGCAGGTGGCGTCGGCCCACGCCAAGAAGCAGCTCATCCTGGCCGAGGCGGCGATGGAGGCCTCCGACAAGGAGGCGCGCGCCGCCATCCGCCGCAGCGAGGGCGCCCAGGCCGAGCACTCGGCCGAGGGCCTGGCCCACGTGCGGGTCAAGGAGGCCGACGCGATCGCAGTCGAGAAGCTGGGCCTGGCCGAGGCCCGCGTGCGCGAGAGCCAGGTCCAGGTCACCGACAAGGAAGGCACGGTCATCGCCGAGAACGTGCGGCGCAAGGCCCTGGCCGAGGCGGCCGGTCGCGAGGCCGAGGCGGCCGCGATCGAGAAGACCGGCGTCGCCGAGGCGGTCGGCAAGCGCGAGAACCTCATGGCCGAGGTCTTCGCCAAGGAGGCCGAGGCCGGTGCCATCGAGAAGCGGATGCTGGCCGAGGCCAAGGGTCTGACCGAGAAGGCCACCGCCATGAAGGCGCTCGACGGCGCCGCCCGCGAGCACGAGGAGTTCCGCCTCAAGCTCGAGAACGACCGCATGATCTCGCTCGAGCAGATCAAGGCCCGGGTCCAGATGACCGAGCAGCAGGCCAAGATCATGGCCGAGGCCATGGGCAAGGCCGACATCAAGATCATCGGCGGCGACGGCCAGTTCTTCGACCGCTTCGTCAAGGCCGTCGCCCTCGGCAACTCGATCGACGGCGTGGTCGATCACTCGGAGGTGGTGCAGCGCGTGCTCGGCGACCGGCTCACCAACGGCAACGGCCAGCTCTTGCAGGACATCAAGGACGTGGTCGGCGCCGCCGGCGGCTCGTCGGAGACGCTCAAGAACCTGACCGTGTCGGCGGTGCTGGCCAACCTGATGCTCAAGGCCGACGACAAGACCCGGCTCAAGCTGCAGGCCCTGCTCGACAAGGCCCGCCAGCTCGGACTCGACGACGACAAGCTGAGCTGACGGCGCGCGCCGACCGAGAGACCAGGAGCCATCCATGGCCGACGTCGACGCCGCCCTGACCGGCGGCAATTACGAGGTCCTCCGCCAGCGGCTCGCCGCCGGCGGCCAGGAGCTGGCGAAGCGCGCCGAGGCGCTCAACCTGCGGCGCAAGGCGGTGTTCGGCACCACCGAGCCCCAGCTCATCGCCACCGAGCGGCTCCGCAGCGAGCACAACTGCGCGCCGGTCGACATCGTCGCCGTCGGCAAGCACCTCCTGCTCGGGTACAACGTCTTCCTCGGCCTCAAGGCCGAGACCAAGATCGCCGACGTGCTGGCGCTGCACCGGTTCGAGCCGCTGCCGGCCGCGACCGGCGACGGCAGCTTCGACACCTCGCACCTGCCGCCCGAGGCCCAGGATTTCCTGGCCGGCGCCGACCTCGAGCGCGACTTCGCCAACCTCTATCGCTACTACCGCGACGCCCGCCTCATCCAGCTGGTCAAGCTCGACACCCAGCTCCTGGCCGTCTTCCAGGCCGGCGCGACCTGGAAGGACCAGAAGGTCCTGCGCTGGCGCATCGAGCCCACCGGGCGCGTGGTCTACGTCGACGACCGCGGCGATCGCGATCTGGGGGCGGTCTACCCGCCGCCCTACGACTTCGAGTGGCGCGAGGTCACCCGCGACCACCAGGTGTCGGGCAAGCACCCGCACTACAACCTGCTCGACACCCTCTTCGTCGAGTGCGTGGGCGGCACGCTCACCATCAAGGTCGAGGACAACACCGAGTCCGGCCAGGGCATCTACGAGGAGCCGGTCGACGACGCCAACCAGTCGCTCGACGACGCCCGCATCTTCTTCGCGCCGATCGGCAAGCCGGGCGGGCTCATCCTGCTCAAGGTCTTGCCCTTCCGCGAGACGGCGTGGCGCTTCTTGGTCTTCGACGCCCGCTCGAAGAAGGTGGTGCGCGCCGACGGCATCGGCCAGGGCTGCCGCAGCCTGCCCGAGGACCACGGCGTGATCTTTCCCGGCGGCTACGTGCTGGTCGGCGGCGAGCACAAGAAGTTCGACGGCGACGCCACCGACTGCGTGCTCAAGCGCGAGCTGCGCTCGCCCAACGGCGAGGACGTGCTCTACGTCTACCACCGCGGCGCCGACGGGACCTACCTGCTCTATCCCTACAACCTGATCGAGAAGGCGGTGGCCGCGCCCATCGCCTGCCGCGGCTACTCGCTGTTCGCCGACGGTCGGATGGTGGTGATGCGACAGGCCTCGGGCGAGGCGACCCGCGTCCACCCCATGCAGGTGTGGAAGACGCCGTTCACCTCGGTCGAGCACGCGGCCAGCGCGCCCACCGACGGCAGCTACCTGGCCAAGGTCGGCAACGCCGATCTGGTACGCGGCCTGTCGGACGCGCTGTCGATCGCGCGCCTGGCCGGCGCCGACAAGCCGCAGCGCACGACGTTCGAGGACATCCTCGCTCTGGCCACCAAGGCCAGCGACGCCTACTACTGGCTCGGCCACGCCGACGCCGGCGATCTCAAGGGGGCGGTCGCCGACGTCAAGAACAGCGCCAAGCTGATCCTCGACGAGTACGAGAAGGTGGTCGCGCTCGAGGGCGATGCCCGCAAGGCGCTGATTGAGGCCCAGGCCCAGGTGGCGGAGCGGCTGCGCGCCACCCGCTCCGAGGGCTGGGAGAAGATCGAGCCGTTCCTCGAGGGCCTGACCTCGCTGCGCGGGCTGCGCGGCCAGCTCATCAGCAAGCGCGAGATCCGCTTCATCGACGTGGCGGCCATCGAGCTGCTCGAGAAGGAGGTCGCGACCGCGTTCGATCGCGTCACCGCCGACTGCGTGTCCTTCCTGGCCCGCGGCGACGCCTTCGGCGAGCTGGTCAAGAAGGCCGGGGGGCTGGCGGCGCGGGTCGGCGAGCTCGGCACCGCCGTCGAGGTGAAGCCGATCCGCGAGCAGATCGATCAGGTCGCCGGCGGCCTCGACCTGCTCGGCAACGTGATCGGCTCGCTCAAGATCGACGACGCCACCCGGCGCACGGCGATCCTCGAGAACATCACCGACGCGTTCGGCAGCGTGAACCGGGCCCGGGCCACGATCGAGGGCCGCCACCGCGAGCTGGCCGGCAAGGAGGGCCGGGCCGAGTTCGGCGCGCAGGTCAAGCTGCTCACCCAGAGCGTGGCGTCGGCGCTGGCCCAGTGCGACACGCCCGAGCGCTGCGATCAGGAGCTGACCCGGCTCCTGGTCCAGCTCGAGGAGCTCGAGGGCCGCTTCGCCGACGTCGACGAGCTGACCGCCGAGCTGGCCAGCAAGCGCGAGGAGATCGTCGACGCGGTCGGCGCGCGCAAGCAGCTCCTGGCCGCCGAGCGCCAGCGCCGTGGGGCAAATCTTCAGAAGGCGGCCCAGCGCATCCTCGAGGGCGTGGCCCGGCGTGCCGCGCAGCTCGGCTCGGCCGACGAGGTCAACGCGTACTTCGCGTCCGACGCGATGGTGCAGAAGCTCCGCGACATCGCCGGCGAGCTGGGCACGCTGGGCGACGCGGTCAAGGCCGACGAGCTCGAGTCACGGCTCAAGGCGGCGCGCCAGGACGCCCTGCGCGGCCAGCGCGACAAGGCCGACCTGTTCGAGGGCGAGGGTGAGCTCCTGCGCTTCGGCGCACACCGCTTCCCGGTCAACAAGCAGCCGCTCGAGCTGATGATCGTCCCCCACGAGGACGGCCTGGCCGTGCACCTGGCTGGCACCGACTTCTACGAACCGATCGCCGACGACCGGCTGACCAGTGCCCGCGCCTACTGGAACCAGGATCTGCCCAGCGAGTCGCCCGAGGTGTACCGCGGCGAGTATCTGGCCGCGTCGGTGCTGGCGGCGGCCGAGGCCGGTGGTGCCGGCGCGGGCGCGCTGACGCTGGCGGCGCTGCACGACCACGCGCGCGCCAGCACGCTCGAGGGCGCGTTGCGCCAGGTGGCGCAGGATCGCTACGACGAGGGCTACGAGCGCGGCGTGCACGATCACGACGCGGCCAAGATCCTCGAGCGGCTGCTCGCCATGCGCGAAGGCGCCGGCTTGCTCTCCGTCCCGGCCGGCGCGCGCGCGCTGGCGGTGACGTTCTGGGGCACCGACGCGACGCCCGACGAGGCGGCGGCGCGCGCCCGCTGGACCCGCGCCGCGCAGAGCCTGGCCCGGCTCGCCGACCTGCTCGGCGATCGTGGCGCGCGCACTCAGCTCGCCGCCGAGGTCGCCCGCGCGATCGCGGCCTTCGTCGAGCGCGAACCGGCGCTGCGGTCGGGCGGGCTCGATCCCGCCGACGCCGGGCTGGCGGCGACGTACCTGGTGCGCGAGCTGGCCTTGCCCAGTCCGCGCTTCGTGGTCAGCGGCGCCGCCGTGGCGATCCGCGATGCGCTCTCCGTCGAGCTCGACGCCCGCAGCGCCCGCCTCGGCTTCGACGACGATCTCAAGACCCTGAGCGTGGCGCCGGGCGCGGCCCTGGCCCTGGCCCGGGCCTGGGTCGACGGCGTGGTGGCGAAGCGCGCCGAGCTGGCGCCGGCGGCCGTCGAGGCAGCGGCCATGCTGGCCACGCCGGGCCTGGCCCGCGACACCTCGAGCGCGGTGGTCGACGCCATCGTGACCGGCCTGCTCGGCCGCCACCCCCGGATCGAGGGTGGCTCGCTGCGGGTGCGGCTCGACGAGCTGACCGCGCGGCTGGAGCGCTTCCGCACCGAGCACGTGCCGGCCTTCCGCGCCTATCGCACGCTGCGCGCCGAGATCGCCGAGCGCGAACGCAAGCGCCTGCGGCTCGACGAGCTGGTGCCGCGGGTGATGTCGTCGTTCGTGCGCAACCGCCTCATCGACGAGGCCTACCTCCCGCTGGTCGGCGCCAACCTGGCCAAGCAGCTCGGCGCCGCTGGCGCCGGCAAGCGCACCGATCAGATGGGCATGCTGTTGCTCATCTCGCCGCCCGGCTACGGCAAGACCACGCTCATGGAGTACGTGGCGGCGCGGATGGGCCTGGCCTTCGTCAAGGTCAACGGGCCCGCGCTCGGCCACGAGGTGACGTCGCTCGATCCCGCCGACGCCCCCAACGCGACCGCGCGCCAGGAGATCGAGAAGGTCTCGCTGGCGCTCGAGATGGGCACCAACGTGATGCTCTACCTCGACGATATCCAGCACACGGCGCCGGAGCTCCTGCAGAAGTTCATCTCGCTGTGCGACGCCCAGCGCAAGATCGAGGGCGTGTGGCGGGGGCGGACCCGCACCTACGACCTGCGCGGCAAGAAGTTCTGCGTGGTCATGGCCGGCAACCCGTACACCGAAAGCGGCGCGGCGTTCCGCATCCCCGACATGCTGGCCAACCGCGCCGACGTCTACAACCTCGGCGATGTGCTGTCCGGCAAGGGCGACGCCTTCGCGCTCTCGTTCCTCGAGAACGCGCTCACCTCGAACCCGACCCTGGCACCGCTGGCGACCCGCGATCTCGGCGACGTCTACAAGATCATCCGCATGGCCAAGGGTGAGCCCGTGCCGACCACGGACCTCTCGCACGGCTACTCGGGCATCGAGCTCGAGGAGATCCTGAAGGTGATCCGTCACCTGTTCGCGGCCCAGGTGACCCTGCTCAAGGTCAACCAGGAGTACATCCGCTCGGCAGCGCAGGCCGACAGCTTCCGCACCGAGCCGCCGTTCAAGCTGCAGGGCAGCTACCGCAACATGAACAAGATCGCCGAGAAGGTGGTCTCGGCCATGACCGCCGACGAGGTCGAGGCGCTGGTCGGCGATCACTACCAGGGCGAATCGCAGACGCTGACCACAGCCGCCGAGCAGAACCTGCTCAAGCTGGGCGAGCTGCGCGGGCGCATGACGCCGGCGCAGAGCGCGCGCTGGAACGAGATGAAGGCCGAGTTCGTGCGCCAGCGCCGCATGGGCGGCGGCGACGACGATCCGGTCACGCGCCTGGTCGGCACGCTGTCAGGGCTGGGCGCCGAGCTGGGCGCGATCCGCGGCGCCCTGGGCACGGTCGGTGGCACCGCCGAGCTGGGCAAGGAAGTCCGCGAGCTGCGCGGCGCGGTCACCCTCGCCGCCAAGCAAGCGTCGGCCGACGCAGCGACGCGCGACACCGAGGAGTGGCTCGGCCCCAAGCTCGACGCGCTCGCCGAGAGCCTGCGCGTGCACATGGCCGCCCGCCCCGTCGAGACGTCGGCGCACGCTGGCGGCAACGGCAACACCGCCGCCGCCGCCGCCGAGCTCCTGGCTCAGGTCCGCCGCATCGAAGAGACCCTCGTGCCCGTCGTCGGCGCCGCCGTCGAGCAGCGCGCCGGCGATCAGGCCCTGGCCCTGAAGATGGTCCAGATCATCGAGCTCCTCGAGCAGCTCGACCAGCGCCTGGGCGGCAACGGCCGCTGACCCGGTCTGCACGCCGGCGTCGCCACCCGACCAGGCTGAGGGCGAGGCCGGCGAGGGCGAGGGCGCCGGTCGGATCGGTGCTGGTGCCGCAGCAACCGCCGCCGAGGTCGCCGCCCGGAAGATCCATGGGGTCGCAGTCGGGGCCGGTGCAAGGCGGGGTCTCGGTGCAGTCGGATTCGCAGCCATCGCCGGGGGACGTGTTGCCGTCGTCGCAGAGCTCGCCGGGCTCGACGGCGGCGTTGCCGCAGACGGGGTTGTTGTAGGCGATGACGCAGACGTCGTCGACGGTCCAGCCGCCGTACTGGCCGGTGGCGTCGGTGGCGAGCCGGTACTCGATACGGATCGAGCCGCCCGCGACCGACGAGAGATCGACGTCCTGGAAGCGCCACTCGCCGTCGACGTGGTGGGTCTGTCCGTCGGCGACGTTGCTCCACACCGTGGTCTCGCCGACGCGGATCGAGGCCTGATCGCTCATGCCTTCCTCGACGTTGAGCCAGCGGCGGTGCTGGAGGCGGACGACGTCCCAGCCCGCGGTGTCGATCGGCGGCGAGAGCATCTGGTTGACCTTGCCGGCCTGGTACTGGCCGTTGAAGTCGGCGGCGCCGAGGTCGTTGCCGATGACGCGCGTGCCCGAGAATGCGGTCGCCGGATCGCCGCCCTCGCCCAGCGGCGTGGCCCACTGCCAGTCGTCGGCGCCCTCGGCGGCGGTGCCGCTGACCAGGGCGTGGGTCCAGCCCGCGGTCGCCGGATCGCTCTCGAAGTCGGTGCAGTAGAGGACGGTGCCCTCGCCGAAGAAGGCCTGGTACCAGGGGTCGGCGGGGTTGGTCGGATACGTCGTCGCCCCCCCGGCCATGGTGGTGGCGGCGATCTGGTACTCGAGCACCGAGCCCCACGGCACCTCGGGCAGCTGGGCGGTGAGCTCGCTCGCCGTCGCGGTCATGGCGATCGTGCCGGTGGTGGCCGGCTGGTGGCGCAGGCGCCAGGTCACGGTGCCGCCGGTGACGTTGCCGGAGTTGCACAGGATCGACGGCGTCAGCGCCATGGTGACGGTGCGGCCGCTCACCACCGGCGGCCCCACCCGCGGACCGATCTGCTCGGTGGGCTCCGCCATGCCGTGGCGGGCATAGGCCTCGTCGATCTCGCACTTGTGCGGCGTACCGTTGGCCAGGTTGCCGTCGTCGTCGTCGTAGGCGAGCAACTCGGCGTAGGTCGACGGGATGTCGCTGGCGCGCCGGAACGACTCGTAGAACAGCTTGTCGGTGCGCAGGCGCCCACCGGCATCGCCGTAGAGCTGGACCAGGTTCTTGCGCAGATCGAACATGGCGCCGCAGTAGATCTTGCCGGTATGGTGGATCTCGCCGCGATCCTCGGGCCAGCGGTGCTCGCGGCCGGCCGGATCGCAGTGGCGCATCGGCTCGGCGCTGTTGAAGAAGCCTGGCGCCATCGCCGGATCACCGGTGATGGTGGCGGCCACGAAGTCGCTCAGGCCCTCCGACAGCGCGCCGTCCCACGAGCCGACGCCGCTGATGAGGGAGTGGTTGTGAAGCGAGTGACCGAACTCGTGATAGACGATGTCGGCGATGCGGGCGGTGTTGCCGCAGCCTCCGCCGGCGCGGAAGAAGGAGATGTTGGTGCCGTCGGAGAACGCGTTGCAGGTGTCGTTGATGTTGACGGTCGCGTTCATCGACTGACCGATCCAGGCGATGTTCGACACGGTGCGGGCCCACTGCTTGACCCGCTGGATGTGGATGAACGTCGACGCCTGGGCGTCGGTGAACTCGCTGCTGCCCGCCATCCACGTCGCCAGACCGCCGTCGGTGAGCGTGGTCGACCAGCTGGCGTCGCTGCCGGCGCTGTTGTCGACGTTGATGAGCGGACCGCTGGCGCGCACCACCACGCTCGGCGCCGTGGCCCCGGCCCAGGTGACCGCGCCAGTGGCCGGGTCGGCGGTGGCAGCGCTGCCGGCGATGGTCACGCTGGCCCCGTAGGCCGGGTAGTCGCGGCGATCGGCGCCCCACCAGCGCACCGGCACGTTCATCTGCACGGTCGCGCTGCCGAACGACAGCGTCTGCAGCCGCCCCACGATCGCACCGCTGGCGGCGTCGACGTAGACGTCCCAGCGCCCGCGTGGTGACTCGCTGTCGACCTGAACGGTGCGGACGGTGGCGTAGCGAGGCGCGGCGCGCGGCTCGACGATGGGAAGCACCACCGGCTCCCCGACCGCCGAGGCGACGGCGCCGGGTGCGCCGAGCGCGACCAGGTAGGCGGTGGCGCGGGCTTGCGCGCTGGCATCGTCGATCGGATCGGCGACGCGCGGCGCGTCGACGTGGGGGAACGCCGTCGAGGCCAGCACGATGGCGCGATCCTTCTTGATGCGCACGCTCACGGTGCCGCCGAGCACGCGCATGCCGCGGTGGTACTGGAGGAAGCCGACCGAGCGCAGGCCATCGGTGAGATCGTTGCCGCCGGGGACCAGATCGGCGGAGCCCGCGCCGGGCGCGAGCAACGCGCGGTGAGCGTCGACGAGCTGGCGGGCCGCGGCGAGCGCCTTGGCGTCAACGCCGGTAGCGCCGGGGACGGCGATGCCCTCGCCGAGGACACGCAGCGGCACGCCGGTGTCCTGGTCCCACAACGCCGACCACACGGTGCCGTGCTGACGCGTGAAGGCGGCCCACGCCGCGGCCGCAGCCGGCGGCGCGGCGTTCCACCCGGTCTCGCGCCAGGCGCGGGCCGGACCGGCGGGCGTGATCAGGCGATCGTCACCGGCCAGCCCTGGCGGCGCGCGGAAGGCCAGGGCGATGGGGGCGGTGGCGAGCACGGCCAGCGAACCGAACGCGGCGGTCGTACGCAGACGCATGAGTCCTCCCTCGGGCGAGCGTGGGCCAGACCGGCGGCATCCCTCCGCCGATGCTGCGTCGAGGAGCAAGCCCCGCACCAGTGGCAGAACGATCCCGGATGTGCGTGTTTCCGCGACCTTGTCCGTGCGCCGGCGCTGTTCGGTGCCGATCAGGCGCGGAATCCCGCCACGCTCGAAAGTTCCGCCGCCCCGTCGTGCCCCGCAAATCCTCCCGGGGTTGGTGGTGTCCAAGCGGGCATGCGCGGTGCCCTCTCGTGTCTGCCGGTGTTCCTCGCGGTCCCCCTCGTGCTGGACGCTGGCGGCGCTGCCGCCGAGTGCGCGATGCCGCGGCCCGCGACGTTCCCGATGGACGCGTCGCTGCCACCCCGGCCCGTGCTCTATCGCTTCGAGCTCGCCTACGGCGCGCCGGCGGCGTTGCGCATCGAGGGGCCGCACGGACCGGTGCCGTTCACGACTCGCGACGTGAGCTCGACCGACGACATCCGTGTCACCGAGATCCGGGTCGACGCCAGCGCGGACACCGGGTCGATCACGGTGTCGGGTGGCGAGTACGACGTGCCGAGGACGTACGCGATCGACGCGCGGGCGAGCCTGCGGGCCCACGTCGCGCCCGTCGTCGAGGAGGTGGCGTGGCGTGACGATGCGTGGACCTGCAGCCACACCAGCGGGCTGGGCGTGAACGCGCGTGGTACCGGCGTGGCCGCGTTCCGGGCGGTGTGGCCTGACGGCATCGAGGCCCTGGTGCCGGCCAGCGACAGCGCGTTCTTCTGGTCGCAGGCAATGGGCGGCGAGATCGATCCGGCCGCGCTGCGCGCGTTCCTCGGCCATCCGAGCTGCGTCGGGAACCTGATCCCGACGGCGAAGATCGGGAAGCTCGATGTCCGGCTGTACGCGCGCTACGCCGACGGGACGGAGCTCGAGGTGGAGCTGCCGAGGGAGCAGGCGGAGCCGCAGCCGCAGCCGCAGCGGCAGGAGTCGGCGCCGTGGCGGGTGGTCCTGATGGGCGTCGTCGGACTGGCGGGGCTGGTGAGCGTGTCGACGGTGGTCGTCGGGCGGCGGCGGCGGCGCGGGTTCACGATGGTTCCGTAGGTTCGCGGGGGTGGCGGTGCGCCCGCTTACTCGCGGCGGGACCGTCGAAGATTGGGAGCGGGTGAAACCCACGCGGGCGTACACTGACGCATGGCGCGAACCCCGCTGACCGTCCTGGTCACGGGCGCGAGTACCGGACTCGGGCTGGCGCTCGCACAGCGGCTCCTGCGCGACACGCCGCACCAGCTCGTGCTCACCGCACGCGAGGCGTCGTTGCCTCGCTTCGCCGAGGCTGGGGTCGTCGAGAGCGAACGCGTGACCTTGGTCCCGCTCGACGTGACTCGCCCCGTCGAGCGCAAGGCCGCGGTCGCCGCGGCCGAGCGACGCTTCGGACACGTCGACGGGCTGGTCAACAACGCCGGCGTCGCCTACCGGTCGGTGCTCGAACACGTCACCGAGGGGGACTTCCTCGATCAGATGGACGTGAACTACGTCGGCCCGGTCGCGCTGACCCGCCTGGTGCTGCCCGGCATGCGCGCCCGCCGCCGCGGTCGCATCATCAACCTGTCCTCGGTGGGCGGCATGATGGCGATGCCGACCATGGCGATCTACAGCGCGTCCAAGTTCGCGCTCGAAGGCGCGACCGAGGCGCTCTATTACGAGGTCCGGCCGTGGGGCATCGGCGTGAGCCTCATCCAGCCTGGCTTCGTGCACTCCGAGTCGTTCGAGCACACCCGCTTCACCGCGGGCAGCCAGCGCTCGTCCGGCGATCACGGCGAGGCCTACCACGCGCACTACGAGTACATGACGCCGTTCATCGCGCGGCTCATGCACGCCGCGCGGGCCACGCCCGACTCGATCGCCCGCAAGATCGTCCGCACCATGGAGCGCCGCCGGCCGCCCCTGCGCGTGCCGGTCACGATCGACGCCTGGTGGTTCGGCTGGGTCCGCCGCTTCATGCCTCGCCCGCTCTACCACTGGCTGCTCTACCGCTCGCTGCCGGGGATCGCCCGCTGGGGCGAGCCCAAGGCCTTGCCGTCGACGACAGAGACGCCGCCCGAAAAGCCCGCGATCACCGTGGATACCCGGTCCCTACCCCGACCCTAGCCCCAGGGTAGCCGCCCGTGGTAATGGGCGCGGGGGATAGTGGTGACGCGAATGCTTGAGCGCTTGATCGAGAAGCGGCCGGATGGCCGCACGACCGTCATGCTGTCGGGATTCATCGACGAGACCGCGGATCTGGAGGCATTGCTGGGCGACGTCGAGGGCGAGATCGCGCTCGATCTGTCGGCGGTGCAGCGCATCAACTCGATCGGAGCCCACCGCTGGATCATCACGCTCGCGCGGCTCACCGCCCATCGCCGGGTCACGGTCGAGGCCGTGCCCTACAGCGTGGGCATGCAGGCCAACTACGTCGCCAACTTCTTCGCCCGCGCCGAGGTCCTGTCGTGTCTGGCGCCCTATGCGTGCGCGACCTGCGAGACCAGCACCAACCTGCTCATCCACCGCGACGAGGTGTCGCTGCGGGCGCCGACGCGCTGGTGCAAACGCTGCAAGAACGAGCTCGTCTTCGATGAGCTCGATGGATATCTCGACTTCCTGGTCCGGAACCGATCGTGACCCGGTCGCGCGCCCGCGTGATCGTCGAAGAGGCCGCAGTGGCCGAACGCGTCGCCGCCGTGCTCGACGTGGCCGACTTCGAGCGCAACGACGAGCGCAACGACGAGCGCAGCGACGTCACCATCGTGTCGCACGGCCGGCTCGACCAGGCCGGCGACAGCACAGGCCCGATGGTGGTGCTGTGCAAAGGCACCGGGCGGCGGGCGGCGCTCGAGCTCATCGCCAGCAAGGCGCTGCGTTACATGGTCCCGGTCGACGATCGCCTCGAGGACGCGCTCTTGACCATCCTCGGCAAGCTCGCCGGCGCCGATCTGTTCGGCCTCGATCGCTACGTCCGCCACGGTGGCCTCCTGCGCACGTGGACCGCCGAGGACAGCCAGGCCAAGGCGCGCATCCTGCGCGAGATCGGCGCCCGCGCTCAGCGACTGGGGTGTCCGCAGCTCATCGCCGACCTGTTCCTGTCGGCGATCGACGAGATGGCCATCAACGCCATCGAGCGTCACATCCGGGCCCAGCTCGGCCCGATCGAGATCGTCGCCGCGGCCGAGGTCGGACGCTTCGCCGTGGCGGTGCGCGATCGCGTCGGGCAGCTGCGGCCGGAGCACGTGCTCGGCTCGCTGGTGCGCGGAGGCGCCCAGAAGGCAGCTGGCATGGCCCTCGACGCGTCCAGCGCCCAGCTCGGGTTCCGCATCATGTTCGACACCCTGAGCACGCTCGCCATCAACGTCGAGCGCGGCCGCCGCACCGAGGTCATCGGCGTGATCGACCTCGGCAAGAGCCTGCGCGAGTACCGCGACACGGTCCCCGGCTTCGGCTGCTTCGTGAACGAGACGCCGGAGTAGCGAGCCAGCGTTCAGCGAGCGTTCAGTTGGCGAGGTCGCAGGCGAAGAACAAGATCAGCCGCGCCGGCGACTTGCCGGTGTCGAGCATCGCCGGGCCCAGGAACAGGCCAGGCCGGACCTCGCGCAGCTCGTCGCGGATCATCTGGATCGGCTTCGGGTTCACCGCATGCCGGTAGTCGAGGAGGATGCAGGGCGCCCCGTCGATGGCCGAGGGCTCGACGCGGGTGGTGAAGGGGAACCAGCGCTTGCCGCCGGCCAGGCGAACCCGGTTGATGCCGTTGCCGGCCGCGTCCGACTGCGCCGCGAAGCTCTTGCCAGCCCACGGGAACCACGAGGCCCGGGCCAGCGCCGCGATGGTGCGCGCCCGCCCACCGCCGTCGAGGCCGCGGATCGACAGCATCCGGCATACCGGGTTGCCATCGAGCGCGCGCAGCGACGCCGGCACGGTGCCGCGGCGGTAGACCGCCTCGAGCTCGGCGACTCCGAGCGCGGCGAGATCATCGAGTGTCCGGGGAGCGGACATGCTGGCCTGGGCGGCCGGACGGGACGAGGCGGTAGCGGTCTCGATCATGGGGTCTCCGGTAGAGGGTCTGGGTTCAGGCGGCGGACGCGGCGATCGCGTCCCAGGCGGTGAGCTCGACCGAGCGACATACGTCGTCGTCGAGCGCGAAGTAGCCGGCGCGCGCGGCCCGCACCATGCCGACGAAGGCGCCCCAGACCGTGACGATGAGGGCCGGGGCCGGCAGCGACTTGAGCACGCGGGCGGTGCGGCCGCGCTCGACCACCTGGGCGATGGGCGCGAGCACGCGCAGCTCGACAGCGCGCGACTCGATGTCGAGGTAGTCGCCATGGTGGTGGAGCTCGAGGAAGGCGAAGGCGCGCGGCTCGGTGCGGGCGAAGCCGACCAGCGCCCACCACAGGTGGTGGAACTGCTCGCGCAGCGGCGCGGTGGCGGCGACCGGTACGGCGCGGAAGAGCGCGGCGGCGAGCAGCGCCTTGGCGCGGCGGTAGACTTCGTTGACGAGCTGCTCCTTGCTCTCGACGTGGCGGTAGATCGAGGCCGGTGCCAGGCCGGCGGCGGCGGCGAGCTCGGGGATGGAGGTGCCGTGGAAGCCGCGCTCGGCGAAGAGCGTGAGAGCGGTGTCGAGGAGGTGATCCCTGCGGCCGGGCGTGGCGGGGCGCCCGCGGGTACGGCGAGCCTTATTTTGCGACTGAACGTTCACTCGCAAATACAATTACGCCAGTCGGCTGACGACGTCAACGGCAAATCACACGTCGGGCTTCTTGCCCTTGCCGGGCTTGCCGGGCGTGCGGACTGGCCGCTTGTCCACCTTGATGGGCGGCGCCCGACGCGAGGGTGCGTCCACGGCCGCATCGGCAGCGGCAGCCGCATCGGCAGCCAGGGCCGCATCGGCAGCCAGAGCCGCATCGGCGACGCCCGCGTCGGTGCCTGATCGCGCGGCTCCCGCGGCCCCGTATCCGGTGCCCCCGACCCCGCCACCCGTCACCCCGCTACCCGCCACCTGCTCCCCGCTCCCCGCCCCCATCATCATCACCGCGGCGGCCGCCGAGCCGGCACCGAGCACGCTGGCGACGGCGACCGCGAGCAGCGCGCGACGGCGGCGCGACGGCGCCGCGATCAGCGCGCGGATGGCCGCGCCCAGCTCGGCGACCGACGCGAAGCGAGCGGCAGGATCGGGCGCGAGCGCCCGGCGCACGATCGCAGCAGCGCGGCGATCGGCGGGCGGCGTGAAGCTGCCCAGGGGGAGCTCGCCGGTGAGCATCTCGTAGAAGATCACGCCCAGGGCCCAGATGTCGGCGCGATGATCGACGTTGCGCGCGTCCTTGCGCTGCTCGGGCGCGAGGTAGTGGAAGGTGCCCATGGCGACGTCGGTGCGGGTGAGCGTCGTGATCGCGACGTCGGGGCCGAGCTGGGCGAGGCCGAAGTCGGCGACCTTCACGCCCGCGGGGCCGACCAGGATGTTGGCGGGCTTGAGATCGCGGTGGACGATGCCGGCGGTGTGGGCCGCGGCGACGCCGTCGCAGACCTGGGCGAGCACGTCGGCGATCTCGGGCAGCGCCATGGGACCGGCAGCGAGGCGCGCCGCCAGATCGCGGCCCGGCACCAGCTCGGTGACGATGTACGCGGTGTCGCCGTCCTGGCCGTGATCGAGGAAGCGCACCACGTTGGCGTGATCGAGGCGGCGCAGCGCGGTGGCCTCGCGCGCGAAGCGAGCGAGCACGGCCGCGCGATCGTCGCCGAGCCCCGGCCGCAGCACCTTGATGGCGACGTCGTCCGTCGCCGCGGTCGCGCCCGCGGCCGTGCCGTCACCGGCGAGGCGGCGGGCCCGGTACACGGTGCCCATGCCGCCGGCGCCGACGCGCTCGACGATCGTGTAGCCGGCGAGCGTGCCGCCGGTGAGGTCGGTCTCGAGCTCGACCAGCGCCGCGCCGGGCGCGGTCCCGACCCGCGACAGCGGCGCGGCCAGGCCGCAAGCGGTGCAGGCGAGCCGGGTGTCGCCGACGGCGAGCGCGATGGCCGCACCGCACACCGGGCAGCGGACCCTCACGACACGCCCTCGGGCAGGAGCTCGCGCAGCTTCTTGTCGAGAGTCGGGCGCGAGATCCCGAGCGCGCGAGCCGCCGCCGCCTTGTTGCCGCCGCTCGCGGTCATGGCCACCGCGATGCGCTCGCGCTCGAGCTCGGCCACGGCGTCGGCCAGTGTGCCCGGCGCCGGGCGTCCAGCGTGGGCCCGCAGCTCGGGCGGCAGATCGTCGGCCTCGACGACGCCGCCATCGTGGAGGACGAGGAGGCGCTCGACCGCGTTCTTGAGCTCGCGCACGTTGCCGGGCCAGGGATGGCGATCCCACAGCGCCTGCGCCTCGGGCGAGAGCGTGGGCGGACGGCGGCCGAGCTCGGCGCCGAGCCGCTCGAAGAAGTGAGCGGTGAGGTTTGCGCGATCGGGGCCGCGCTCGCGCAGCGGCGGCACCTCGACGGGGATCACGGCCAGGCGCCAGTACAGATCGTCGCGGAAGGCGCCGGCGGCGACGCGCTGGCGCAGATCGCGGTGGGTCGCGGCGATCACACGCACGTCGACGTCGATGGGCTGCTCGCCGCCGAGCCGGTAGAAACGGCGATCGGCGAGCACGCGCAGGAGCTTGGCCTGGGTGGCCGCGCCCAGCTCGCCGACCTCGTCGAGGAACAAGGCGCCGCCGTCGGCCTGCTCGAAGCATCCCCGGCGCCGGCGGGTGGCACCGGTGAACGAGCCCTGCTCGTGCCCGAACAGCTCGCTGTCGAGGAGCGACTCCGCGAACGCGGCGCAATTGACGGCGACCCACGGCCCCGAGGCGCGGGGCCCGCCGGTGTGGTACGCGCGCGCGATCATCTCCTTGCCGGTGCCGCTCTCGCCGAGGATCAACACCTGGGTGCCGGCGGCGGCGGCGCGGGTCACGGCCTCGAGCGCGGCGCGCAGGCGGACGTCGTCGCCTACGAGGGGCACCGCGGGCGCCGGGACCGGCGCCGGGGCCGGTGGGCGAACGACGCGGGCGACGCACAGCGAGATGGCCGGAGCCAGCGCAGCCAGCCGGGCCAGCGCCGCGTCATCGAAGGCGCCGCGGCGGTTGTGATCGAGGTGGACGACGCCGAGCGCGACGCCGTCGTGAGCGAGCGGCGCGACCAGCACCGCGCGCAGATCGTGGGTGAGCACCGAGGTGGCGCCGGCGAACGACACGTGGCCCTGGGCGTCGTCGACGGCGAGCGCCGTCCCTTCCGCGAGCGCGCGGGCGAGCAGCGTCGTCGACGTGGTCACGGTCGGCGCGCCGTGCACGCACAAGGGGCGATGGCGCGCGCCCACGGTCGAGACCAGGCACGCCCGCTCGGCGCCGAGCTCGTCGCATAACCGCACCAGCAGCGCGCGCAGGCCGCCGCGATCGGCCTCGGCGACCAGCCCCAGCCCGACCCCGTGCACGCGGGCGAGCTCGGCGGGCGCGAGTGCGGTCCCTGGCGGCAGCGCGCGGGCGCCGCGGGCAGCGGCCTCGTCGCGCAGGAGCAGCAGGCGATGATCGCCGTCGGCGTCGCCGAGCACGTCGACCGGCGGATCGAAGACCAGGGTGTGGTTGCCCAGCGTGATCACGGCGCCGGCGGTGAGTGGGACCGGTCCGCGAGCCTGGGCGCCGTCGACGCGAGTGCCGTTGCGGCTGCCCAGATCCTCGAGCTCCCAGCCGGCCTCGGTGCGCCGGATCTGGGCGTGCCGCCGCGATAGCTCGGTGTCGACGAGCTGGACCTCACACTCGGACGCCCGCCCGAGCGTGGCCACGTCGCCCAGCGCGAACCGCACCAGCGGGACTTCGTCGCGCAGGAGGAGGAGGACGGCCATGCCCAGCGTCCAATGTACCGCGCCGGTGGGGCATGGGACGCGCTCCAGCGTCTCGACAGCGTCAGGAGCCCGGCGGCACATCACGGCCGAGTTCCAGGAAGTCCACGGCCGCGTCGCCGACGGCGTGATGGCCGGCGTGCAGCGGCACCAGGCGCAGGCGAGGCGTCGCGACCGGGCGGCCCGCCGCCGGCATCGGCGCGCCGGGTGCGTTGGCACGCCAGAATGCGGCGGCCCGCCGGCGGTTGCCGCCCGATCGCTCGGTGCCGGTGAACGAACCGTCGATGACGAGGATGGTCATGCGGGGCTGCTCGCCGCGCGCCGCCAGCACGCGCCAGGTGTCGGCGAGCCACGCGCCGCCGTAGTTGCCGTCAGCGAACACGACCTGGCCGACGCGCACCGGCCGGCCGGCGATCATGAACTGCGCCGCGTCGAGCTGCTCGATCGCTCCGCGCACGCCCTTGCCGCCGTTGGAGAAGCCAATCAGGTGGAGCCGGACGTCCAAGGCCGCGGCATCGACGCCGGCCATGACCGCGGCGCGCGCCAGCGCCTGCTCGAGGAACACGGTGAAGTCGCCGGGTGCGGCGTGGCCGCCCGCGCAGGGCCGCTCGGCGCACCCGGCCTGCCAGTACGCCGTCTTCGCGGTGCGGTTGCCGTGCGCGCTCGACGGTGCATCGGGCGCGACGTAGACGACGTTGCTACCGCCCGCGATCAGCCGCTCGATCGAGCTGGCGTGGCGATGCCCCATCGCGTCGTCGGCGAACGAGCCGTGGCCCTCCATGTAGACGACCACCTCCACCGGAGTCGCCACATCGAGCCCGTCGGGCACGAACACGATCGTGTCACGCCCGCCACCCACGGCCGACAGCTTGCCGAGCCAGACCCTGCCACGCGCATCCAGGCCTCGCGACTCGATCGCGTTCGCCAGCGCCCGCCCCGTCCTCCGCTCGCCCCCTTCGACATCGAAGCGAACCGGCAGCATCCGCTGCCGTTGCGGCTGCGCCTCAGGGCTCCGCGGCTGCGATTGCGATTGCGGCTGCGGCTGCGGCTGCGGCTGGGCCGCCGTCTGTGAAGTCTCCGTCATCGAACGTAGCTCGAGCGTGGCCCAGCCAAGGGCCATCGCCGCGGCCACACCAAGCAGGCGCAGCATCGGGGTCTCCTCGACGCCAGCAGGTGCCGGCGTCGAGCCCTCACAACAGCAACCTCCACGCCACGTCCCGACCCCGGACGACACCAGCCATCACGCGTCGTTATCTCCGTCGGGGAGCGGCGGCAGCGGCAAGCTCCTTGACGCCTGCAAAGTCTCTTTACTCCCGATCCGCTTCGCCACCACCCTCGACGGCAACAGCCTGGTGCCCGGAGCGGCACCATGAGAAGCCTCCTCCTCGGCGACGCTCTGCTAGAGTGCGGCGATCACGATGCTGGCTGCGTCCGTCACCGAGACTCCAAAGCCCCTGTTCGGCTACCGCCGATTCTGGGCGCACCGGCTCGGCCCGGCGCCGTTCCTGCCGACGACCCGCGCCGAGATGGACCTGCTGGGCTGGGACGTCTGCGACGTCATCATCGTGACCGGCGACGCCTAC
>SXGT01061705.1_pt1 | contig 22474 bp, 24 predicted proteins | sample 3176221 | NCBI WGS metagenome assembly SXGT01 (sample SAMN11356862, study PRJNA531348) | freshwater metagenome | isolation source: freshwater sample F1-120 | place: China: Fuxian Lake, Yuxi | collected 2017-12-25
ACGCCACCCCCAGGAAGGCGGGGCACGCTGCGCGACGACACGGGGTGGCGACGCGCGCTCCTCGCCGCCGCTGGGCGGCGCGTGTCGGCCCACACCGGCGCCGCAGGGGGCGCGCGGCGAGACGGCGTGACGATCCAGGCGTCTGGGGCAGGACGGGGTCTGGACGAGAGGGCGACGGCCCGACGCACCGGGCACGACCGGGCGGCGCCAGACCGTCGGGGCCCCAGGCCCACCGCCGGGGCCCCTGGCCCGACACGCCCGCTGGGCAGGCCCCCCGGACAAGCCCGCGTCGTCCCCAGGGCGCTCCCGCGCGTCATGGCCCCGCGGTGTGAGGCGGACGTCCTCCCCTGGGCCGTGGGGTCTCGTCCGCGCCAGACCCCACGGCTGGCCCTCCCGCCCCTGGCCCAACGCCTCAACGCCGGGTGGCACCATGGCGTCAAGGGGGATCGCCAGGCGTCCTGTGCCCCGATCGCCCAGGCCCGGCGCCGCGCGCGGGTCGGCACACGGGTCGGGGCGGTCCGGGTGAGACGGCGGAGGCGGGCAGGGCTGCGTGCCGGGGTCCGCGCCGCCGGTGTGGGTGCGTCCCCCATGGCGTAGCACCCCCCACGGGGGCGTCCGTTCCCCCGTCTTGTCCCCCCGCGTTCGGCATGAGAGGGCGCAGCCGTGGTGCGAGTCCCCGCCCCCCTCTGACCACGCGCCGGGGCTCGTCCGCTACGTGGATGCGAGGGGGCTGCGGACCCAGACCGCCTCCGAGGCGCAGCAGGGAGGGGCACGCCTTCCCCAGCCGTAGACGGGGCTGCCTGGGCCGATCCCTCCGGCCAAGCGTGGCGTGAGGCCCCGCGCGGCGGGCGGGCGGTGCCTGGGCTTGCAGGTCCAGCAAGCCCCGGGAAGGCGGCGGGAGCGGTGGCCCGGTGCGCAGGCCGGTCCCCACGCGCCGCCACCGGGTGCGCGCTGGGGGGCACGCGGTTCCCAGGCAGGCCCCGCGGACGACCGTGATGCCGCCCGTGCATCCAGGGCGCCTGGGGTGATGCACCGCGTGTCGTGTCGGACACCGTCCCCGCGTCTTCCCCACGATCGCCTGGGCGGTCCGCAGTCCGGTGCCGCGCTGGCTCCGGCGGCACGAGCCGTGTGGCGGGCAGGCGGCCATGCACCGCTGGCCGTCTCCTGGCCAGCACCCATGCTGCCGTCGGGACCACATGGTCGGGCAGGTGCGCCCTCTGGAAGGCGGAGCACGCCCGGCGCTTCCGGGGCGCGATCTTCCGACGTTTGGCAGCCACACGGAGGCGCGGGCTCTGGGAGCATGGGCGCGGCACGTCCCTCGCTGCCCTGGTGTTACGGTCGGATCCCAGAGATGCACCGCTGGCGACGCCGGCGGGCGCGGACCTCGTCTGGCAAACGTCCGGCATCGACCCCCACCCGGTCCTGCGCACCTGGCTGCGCGTCCATGATGAGGCCGCGTTGCTGCACTATGTCGCGGAGCACGGCACGGGCGTATCCGCTCTTTGCTCCGCGGTCTTTCCTATCTCTTGAAGAGGCTTTGGAGGTCTATCACCAGGAGTAGGACTCGAACACCCGCCTGGTTGCCGATGGATTAGACCCTGCGTGGGCCCCTCAGTGGTGGCCACTCTGCCAATTCGACGGGACGACGTATCTAGTGGTGCCGTGCACCCCCACCACCCAGGCCACCGCGCCCGTCTACCGCGTCTCTCTCCATGCCGACGACGAGATCACGTTCGCGTATGACAGCGTGCAGCGTTTATGCGAGACGGTCGTCGCGGCGTATCACACGGGAGGCTATCACGTCGATGCCGACGGGTTCGTGCACGCGGAGCTGCGGCGCACGGCGGCGGTGCTCCTGCACGACAATCCGCAGCGCACGGTGTAGTGGCTGGCGCACGTCCCAGGAGCGCACACCGTGGAAGACCTCCCCGCGTGCTTGGTGGACACTGGCGAGGAGGACGAGGAGGAGGAAGACGTGCACACGTGGGAGCACGCCTCCGAGGCGCTCAGAGCCCTGCGCGATCCGCGCACGGTCCCCCCACTGCTCCGCATGCTGGCCGATTCCGACCCGAAAGCACGCCGGCGGGCAGCCGAACTCTTACAGGATGTGGGGGACTCGCGTGCCCTCGCTGGCCTCCTCCATGCCCTGCGTGACCAGGATCCACGGGTGCGGATGGCTGCGGCAGGCGCTGTCGATGCCCTGAGCGACGCCCACGCGGTCCCGGTGCGCCTGCAGGCCCTGGATGATCCGGCTCCGCGCGTGTGCCATGCAGCCGCCTATGCGCTGGGCAAGCTGCGGGAGCCACGGGCGGTGGCTCCCCTGCTGCGACTCTTGCAACGGGCGGTGCAGGAGGCGGAGCCGGGGCCGTTGTGCTGGGCGTTGGGGGCTCTGCAGGCGAGGGAGGCCGTCCCCACCCTGCGTGAGGCCCTGCGGAAGCCGCAGCCCTTGTGGCAGGACGGTGCGGTACGGGCGCTCGGCCAGATTGGTGCCCCGCAGGCTCATGAGGGCCTCGTCCCCCTCCTGCACGCCGCGTGGGCCACGACGCGGCAGGCCGTCGCTACCGCCTTGGGCATGCTGGGAGACCCACGCGCGGTGCCGGGCCTCCTAGCGGCGCTCCAGGATACCGCCCCCACGGTGCGCGCCAGTGCCGCGCAAGCGCTGGGGCAACTCGGCGCCGTGGCCGCCCTTGCGCCGCTGGCCCAGCTCCAGCAGCACGACCCCGATGACGGCGTACGGTAGGTGGCCGCACAGACCTGGACCCAGCTCCACGGGCTCGCCAGCGCCCGCCCCCGCCCAAGCTCTGAGCCGCACCGGGGGGCTCCAGGCGAGGTGGGACGCCGCTGTCTCCCTCGCATGCCGAGGGCGCACGACCTTGGCCTTGTCCATAGAAGGAGTGACGATGCTACCCCTCGCAGAGACTCTGGAGCGTCTGGTGACGCAGGCCAGCCGGTTCCAACCCACCCTGCGCGGCCACCTGTAACCCGGGCTGTCGCCGGCGGAGGTAGGGGCGCGTCTGGAGCACGCCGGGTTTCCCTATCAGCCCGCCCGCGCAGTGTTGACCTTGTACGCGTGGCACAATGGCACCTCGGGACATAATCTCCTGGAGACCTTCGTCAATTATCACTTTTTTCTGCCCTTGGAAGAGACCCTGTGGGAATATATCTTGCTGCAATTGCCCACCCGTAAAGCGGAGCGGCAACGGCGCGAGACATTGGAAGCAAACCAGAGGGACTATACATTGAAGAAATAGTATTATATAGATCTTATTGACCTCTTACCCTTCTTCCTCTTCGAGGGCGAATATTACATGGTGCAGTGTGGGGAGACGGCAGTAGAGGAAGCCCCCGTGTCTCATGACTACCATAGCACGGACTATGCCTATGACAGTCTGACGCGGATGCTCGCAGCCGAACTCGCCTGCTATGAGACCGGCGCCTATCGGCTCGCAGGGGGCGAGCAGCTCCGCGACGACGCGCAGATCGCCGACCTGAAGCTGCAGTGGAAACCCGGCCGGGGACCGGCCGGGTTGGGAGCCCATCATCATCCCTGAGCCTGGTGCCTGCCTGGCGCGGCGCACGGGCTCGGCCAGGGGGGCATCCGCATGCGCGCAAGTGGGGTCGGAGTCGCACGGCAGGCAGTGAAGCCCAACCTGCGGTTGTCTCCAGACCTTCCGGGCTGTACGCCGTGGGGTCGAGCAGGGCCCATGGCGTCAGCACACCTGGGCGCGTCTTGGGCCACCCCCAGGGCCGCCACAGCGTCAGGGGGCCCCCACGGTGGTTGCGGCCCGGCGGGAGACATGGCGACACCAGCCACCGCCCAAAGGCTGTAAAATGTTCCAAGCGCCCAGAAGGACAGCGCCGCTTGTGCATCCGGCCTCACACACGGGGAACACGGAGGGGCAACGTGGGGGCTGACACCTCCCACAGTCTGCCGTCAGGAGGCCAGCCCTGTCCCGTTGTCTACAAACCTCCCCTTGTAAGCCCACCCCCTCGGGCTCCGCCTCGTGACCTTCTCGGCCGCACCGCACCGGCCTGGGACGCCCACCTCCCCGCCCCAGTGCGGACCTCCCCCTCCCGATGCACAGGGCCGAACGCCGGGCTTCACCAGCGCCGGGGCCCCCGACACCCGCCGCAGGCCACAAGCCCCACTCCCCGGCGTCCGGTGCATGCCCTGGTTCAGCCCCGAGCCGCCCCCGCCGGCCCGCCCGCGTCACCACGAACACGCCCCGGACAGCCGCCGACGCGCCGCACGGCCCTGGCGGGCGCCTGGGGCCTGCCCCCACCTGCCTGCCTCCAGCCATCTTCCCCCCGCACGGAGCCGAACGGCCGCGAGCTGAGCTGCACCCCGCGCCCTGCGCGGGGCGGAGCCCCGGAGCGTCGCGCAGGGGTGTCAGCTCCAGCGAGGAGATAGGCGGACGTAGGCCGCTTATCTCTGTATGCGACGACTCCGCATCATCCGGCACCGCCAGCAGCAGGCTTTTACGACTGAGAGCGGTCGTTAAGTACTCCTGGATGCCAGGTGATGACGACACTGGGTCGTCGAGCATGGCTCGCGGCGAGTTTTTCTGACACCGCGTCGGCTGGGGACGCCTTTTGTGCCGTGCAGTCGTCGAGCGTCGGGGTAGCGGAGGTGGGATGATGCCACGCCGTCCAGCACACGGGATGTCAGGACAAGGCGATCTCAATCAGCGGTTGCCATGCGCCCCGAGATATGCGACAACACCACCGTGTTGCTCGTCCACTCTACGGGTTCCGAGAGAGGGGGGTATCCCCTACCAGGAGACATCATGACGGGGACTGTGCAGATTTGTAGTCAATGCCGGCGAGAAGTCGAGGTGTATTGCGCGGAGCATCCTGAAGTGCGCGTTGAGGTCATCCATGTGGAACAGGCTGTGCATCTACAGACCTGCTCTGATTGCGGACAGACCCTCAGTGCGGTCAACATTCGACTGGCGCTTGAGGATATTGGTGGGGGGCTCCCCATTGACAAAATCACCCTGTGCTGCCCAGGGCATACCGAAGGGGTTGGATGTCCGAGTTATAGCGTCGTGGATCGTGAGAGCATGGCGTATTGGTATATGATTTGACCGCCTCCCCGGCTCGGAGACCGGAGAGGTCGGACCCCACACGCGGGCGGAGGAGTTGGCCACGATACCCGCTGGGCTGCCGCCAGGTCCGAAGCGTTCTTCCGGTGCGTGGTCGCCCTCAACGGTCTGGGGCAGACCAGCAAATTCCCCGATCTTGGTGAGACGACCATCCTGGTGAATGTGCCAGGCAGCGACAGCGCCAGACCCAGGCAAAACGTTGTACAAAAAGCGTCCATCACCACTGATGGCCAGGTCAACAGGGGTCGATCCCTCGCTTCTCTCTGCAGCATTGGCTGGGGGCCCGGCCAGTCATTGGTGGTCCCGGCCACGGCCTCAAGCAGTTCCAAACGGCCATCGTAATGGATACGGAAGCTCGAGATGATGCCGGAGGTGTAATTGGCCCCATAGGCATAGCGCCCGTTCTTCTCCAGCCAGCAGGTATCCCACTGGGTGTCTTCCACCACCGGCGTGCGTGGGGTCAGTGAGCCATCGGGGTTAATGGCGAAGGATCCAGCGGCGGCAGTGAGCTGCTGTCCACCGAATCTTCGGGTTAGCTATGCTGGTCGTCTTTGTCGCCGAACTGGCTCACCTGCTTGAGGCATTGCTCACAAATGTTTTCCAGGCGTCACCCTGCTCACTCCCATGGCTGCACAGGGTGACGTATTCCTGACGCCTTGGTGCAGTCTATGGCAACGCCAGCATGCCGCAGGAAGGTCTCCCCACACACGACGATACCCGCGCTTTCACCTCGCCCATCTGCCGGACGCGACTGGCCACGCCCATACGGGCATGCTATGCTCCCGCGTTGTCTCTACATCGTCACAACTGGTCAGGAGCAGCAGCATGAAAATCCATCGACTCTACACCGACGCCCAGGGTGAATCCCACTTCACCACCGAAGACATCGCCTATGTCGAGACCGGCCCAGCCGGACGGCTGTCGCAACGCCTGCCCGCCACGGGCATTATTTTCCGGGAAGTTCCCCCCACCTATGACCTGGATTGGCATCCAGCGCCACGTCGGCAATACATTATTAACCTGGATAATGGCGTGCAAATTACCGCCAGTGATGGCGAGGCGCGCGTCATTAATGCTGGGGAAGTCATTCTGGTGGAAGATACGACCGGGAAGGGCCACTTGAGTAAGGCCATCAACGACCGGCTACGGCACTGCATCTTTGTGGCCATTGACTGAGGGTTGCAGCGCACGAGACGCACTGCCCAGCACCACGACCCCGCCAGCCCTGGTGGGGTCTGCCAGGTTGCCCACGCCCAGCATGGAGGATCACCCCTATCATGGTCGCCCCAACGCCCAACCCCACACGCCCTCTCGAGGGCGTGCGTGTCCTCGAACTCGGTCAGCTGATTGCTGGGCCGTTTGCCGCCTGTCTTCTGGCCTATTTCGGCGCCGAAGTGATTAAAATTGAACCGCCAGGGGCGGGGGATCCGTTGCGGGTCTGGCGGGTGCTCGATGAGGGAACCTCGCTGTGGTGGCGCAGTCTCGGACGGAACAAGAAATGCGTGACGCTCAATCTGTACACCGAACAAGGGCGTCACCTGGCCCGGCAACTGGCGGATCGCGTGGACATCTTGATTGAAAATTTCCGTCCCGGCACGTTAGAAAAATGGGGTCTCGGTCCTGAGGAGCTCAAACGCACAAACCCCGGCTTGATTTACACGCGTATTTCCGGCTATGGGCAGACCGGGCCGTATGCCTCACGTCCCGGCTTTGCCTCGGTGTGTGAAGGGCTGGGCGGCTTTCGCTATATCAACGGCTTTCCGGGGGAGGCACCCGTGCGACCCAATCTCAGCCTGGGCGATACCCTGGCCGGACTGCACGCCGTGATCGGCATTCTTCTGGCCTATATCCAGCGTGCCAAGCCGACGGCAGGGACGGGTCAGGTGGTGGATGTCGCTATCTATGAAGCGGTGTTCAGTGTGCTGGAAGCGGTGGTGCCGGAGTACGATGGGGCTGGCGTCATACGGGAACCCTCGGGCTCGACTCTCACGGGCATCGTGCCCACCAACACCTACCGCTGTCGCGACGGCAAGTATGTCATCATTGGCGGCAATGGCGACTCGATCTTCCAACGCTTGATGCATGCCGCCGGTCGGCCTGACCTCGCCACGGACACGCGCCTGGCGCATAACGCCGGACGGGTGCAGCATGAGCGCGAAATTGACGCGGCGATCTCGGCCTGGACGGCCGCCCAGGATGCGTCCGTCATCCTGCAGCATTTGGAGGACGTCTCCGTCCCGGCGGGGCCGATCTATAATGTCGTGGATATGATGCAGGATCCACATTTTCAGGCGCGTGGCTTGTTTCAGGAGGTGGAGGTCAATGGCAAGCCGCTGAAAATTCCGGCAATCCCGCCGTTCTTACAGGAGACACCAGGCGGCACCACCTGGCCCGGTCCAGCGGTGGGAGCCCACAATCGCGAAGTCTTTGGCGATTTGCTGGGGTTGTCCGAGGCTGAACTGACCACCTTGCAGCAAGACGGCGTGTTGTGAGGCGCAGCCTGGGTGCGCCTACCAGAGAATCCCACGACGCACGAGCTCGGCGATGATCATGTCCACACTCTCCTCGGCGCTCTGTGCATCTGTTTGTACTATAAGATCTGGGTGTTGCGGCGCCTCGTAGGGTGAAGAGAACCCGGTAAAATGGCTGATCTCGCCGCGCCGGGCCCTGGCATACAGCCCCTTCGGGTCACGGCGCATACAAACATCCAGATCACATTGCACGAAGATCTCCAGAAAACGCCCCGCCGGAATCAGCGTCCGGGCAAAATCACGGTCCCGCTGAAAAGGCGAGATAAAGCAGCACAGGGTAATGGTGCCATGCGTAAAGCCGAGTCGTGCCACTTCCGCGGCCCGGCGGATATTTTCGGTGCGGTCGGCGTCAGTAAAGCCGAGGTCGCCATTGAGGCCGTGGCGCAGGTTGTCGCCGTCCAGATATGTGGTGTGACAACCACCGGCAAATAGGCGTTGTTCCAGCATGGTGGCCACGGTGGATTTGCCGGCACCGGACAGACCAGTAAACCATAACACCGCGGCGCGATGGCCGTGACGTTGCTCGCGCATGGCCAGGGAGACGCCCCCCACCTCCCAGGTCACATCACTGGAGCGGCGGCGTTGCACTGCCACCGTGGTGGCCTTGGAAGTACTCTCGATCAGGTCATCCAACTGGCGCGACTGACCGCGAATCATGCCAGCAGCCACCGTGTGCTTGGTGGTGGGGTCAATCAGGATAAAACTGCCGGTGACCCGATTCATCTGGTAGTTGTCGTACCACAGGGGTTGCGTGGCTGTGAGCTGTACCCGGCCAATGTCGTTCAGGTGGAGGGTGTCGGCAGACTCACGGTGCATGGTGTCCACGTTGATACGGTAATGCAAGCGCGACACAAACGTGTTGATCCGCCTGGTAGTATGTTGCAACACATAGGCGCTGTGCAGCTGGCAGGGTGTAGCGCTCATCCAGCATAAGGTGGCATCGATCTCGTGGCTTTTGAGAGGCAGGTTGTGCGCCCGGACCACCATGTCACCGCGGCTGAGGTCAAGCGCATCCTCCAGAGTCAGCGTCACCGAATCGCCGGCCACGGCTTCGGGCAGCTCGCCATCCGCCGTGACAATGGCTTTGATGCGGCTGCGGGTGCCGGCGGGTAAGACCACGACGTCAGCCCCAGGTGTAATGCGGCCCGAGGCAATCTGTCCGGCAAAGCCGCAAAACTGCTGGTGCGGGCGGATGACGTATTGCACGGGAAAACGAAAATCCACCAGATTGCGCGTTGCCCCTACGTTGACGTGCTCCAGATGGTGCAGCAAGGTGGGACCGTCGTACCACGGCATATGCGGGCTTTTGTCCACCACGTTGTCGCCCCGGAGCGCCGAGAGCGGGATAAAGACTAAGTCCTGCACCGCCAGCTTGGTGGCAAACTGTGTGTATTCCTGGACAATCTGCTCGTAGACCTGCCGATTGTAGGCCACCAGATCCATCTTATTGACCGCCACCACGAGATGCGGGGTATGCAGCAAGGTAGCCAGAAAGCCGTGGCGTCGGGATTGCGTTACGACCCCTTTGCGTGCATCAAGGAGGATGACGGCCAGTTCGGCAGTCGAGGTGCCAGTGATCATATTGCCCGTGTACGGTAGATCCCCTGGCGTATCGGCAATGATAAATTTGCGCCTAGGCGTGGCAAAATAGCGATAGGCGACGTCAATGGTGCTCTTCTGCGCCCGTTCGGCCCGCAGGCCGTCGGTGAGCAGGGCGAGGTCGACATAGGCGTCGCCACGTGCCTGGCTGGCCAGGGTGACGGCTTCGAGCTGATCGTCACAAAGAGCCTTAGCATCGTACAACAAGCGCCCAATCAAGGTGCTTTTGCCATCGTCCACGCTGCCCGCTGTGCTGAAGCGGAGCAATTTGCTGGGCATGGGAACCTCCTAAAAGTAGCCCTGGCGCTTGCGGTCTTCCATGGCGGTTTCCGAGCGCGTGTCGTCAGCGCGGGTGCCGCGTTCTGTGACGCGGGCGGACGTCACCTCCTGAAGAATGTCGTCCACGGTCGCAGCCCGCGACTCCACAGCCCCGGTGCAGGTCATATCGCCAATGGTACGGAAACGTACGATTTGGCGCTCAATGGCTTCCTGGCCCACCGGATACACCACCGCTGACGCGGCCAGTAGCATGCCCCCACGGTGGATGACGTCGCGCTGGTGCGAGAAGTAGAGCGACGGCATGGGAATGGCCTCGTCGTGGATGTACTGCCAGATGTCGCGTTCCGTCCAATTATTCAACGGAAAGACGCGGAAACTCTCGTCGGGGTGCTTGCAGCCGTTGTACAGTTGCCAGACTTCGGGGCGCTGATGTGTGGGATCCCACTGCCCAAAGGCGTCGCGGTGCGAAAAAACACGTTCTTTGGCGCGGGCCTTTTCTTCGTCGCGCCGCGCGCCGCCTAGGGCGGCGTCACATTGGAGTTCCGTCAGGGCATCGAGCAGGGTGACGGTTTGCAGGCCGTTGCGGCTGGCATAGGGGCCGGTCTCTTCGACCACGCGACCCTGCTCAATGGCATCTTGCACCGAGCGTACCAGCAAACGCGCCCCTATCCGCGTTACGAGTTGATCGCGGAACACCAGGGTTTCTGGAAAGTTATGGCCGGTGTCGATGTGCAGTAAGGGGAAGGGCATGGGGCCTGGATAAAAGGCCTTGGCGGCCAGGTGGACCATGACCAGCGAATCTTTGCCGCCGGAAAACAGCAGCAGCGGGCGCTCAAACTGGGCCGCGACTTCGCGCAGAATAAAGATGGCCTCGGACTCCAGTTGCCGTAGATGCGACCGGACATACGAAGGCGTTGTGCTTATATCCATATAGCGTTGTCCGTTTGGGGGAGTGTTGCGTGCTGTGACGTTGAGGAAATAGTAGCTGCCAAGAGGCATTCGCGCAAATGCGGCGGGCATCAGGGCCATACAGTTTTCAGTGTTAGCCTGGCTGGTGCCTGGGAGCGCAGGCGTCTCGCCTGCTTCTGGAGCGGGCGGGACGCCCGCGCTCCCAGGAAAACTCCGCCCGTTTTTTGCCCCACGTGGACAACTGCATGACCCTGGACGTGCATATGGAGGCCACGCGGACGGGCCAGGTGCCACCACCCCTGGGAAAAGTGGCCACCAGGCTCTTAGGAGGTCAGCTCCTGCAAGAGCCTGGCCCATGTGTCCTGCTCACGCGCCGGGCACACCAGAGACGCCAGGCGGGTGCAGCAGGTGTGGAGTTGCTGATAGAAGACGGCATCTTCTTCCGCTCGCTGGAGCACACGGGCCAGTGACTGCGTGTCTTCGACCGCAAAATAGCCGGGATAATCGTCCCCCAGCAGCCCGACCGACCCGGCAATGCGTGATGCAATCACCGGCACACCGAGCGCCAGGGCCTCAGAGACGACATTGGCGCCCCCTTCCGTCAGCGACGACAGCACTAACACATGACTCCGTGCCAACACGCGTAGGGCCTGCCAGCGTGGTAACTCCCCGAACCAGTGATAGCGCGTATTGTCCGCCATTTCCGCCTGGGCGCGTCGTGCCATATCGTCGCTGAGGGCCTTGCCAACATGCCGCACGCGCACGCGGGACGTGGAGGGGAGGAGGCGGGACGCTAGCGCGGTACGCCACGGGTCTTTGACCGGACGCAGATGCCCCAGCACACAGACATCAAAGGTGTGTTTGGCTTTGGCAGGGTGAAACGTGGGACGCGGCACGGATTGATAGATGACACGGACTTTAGCGTGCAGATGTGCCGCCAGCTCCTCGATGCCCTTGGGCTGCAGCAGGATGAGACGGGTAGCGTACTCCAGGGCCTGCTGCGCCGCGGTACTGGTGTGAATGTCGCCGTACAGGTCCGTGCCCGTTAAGGCCACCAGCAACGGCCGCTCTGGGTAGAGGCGGTGAAAGCACGCAATGGCGGCGAAACTCTTGAGGGCATGCAAGGCCAGCATCAGGTCGTAGGGTGTGCCGTCATACTGCTGGGCAATGGTGACCCGATGCCCCAGAGCCCGCAGCAGGCGCGACCAGCGCACCGCGGTGACGCGATTGCCCTGCCGGGACTGCGCCGGGACGGGGGTGATGAGCGCGATGTGCATGGCGCGTTCTCCTCTTACCTGGCACAGGTGCGAAAGCCAGCGTAGACATCCTGACGCGCTGGAGGGAAGAAATTGCGGTAGGTATTGTACGCCAGACGGCTGCGTGTGGCCCAGGCGCCACCTTTGAGCACCTGACGATAGCCGAACCACGGCGCCGAATACTCGCGGTACGGATAATCCACGAGATAGCCGGGGAAGGGATAGAACGCCGATGCGGTCCATTCCCAGATATTGCCGGCCATCTGGCGACAGCCAAAGGCACTCTCACCGGCTGGGAAGGCCCCGACATCGACACAGCCCATATACTGGGTATCGAGATTAGCCTGCTCAGGCGTCGGCGGCGTATCGCCCCAAGGGTAGCGCCGTTTGCGGGCGGTCATGCCGTGGCCATCAGCGCTCGGTTCGGCGCTGGCAGCCAGTTCCCATTCGGCTTCCGTGGGCAGCCGGCGTCCGGCCCAATGGCAGTATGCCTCGGCCTCGTACCACGTCACATGCACCACCGGGGCATGTGGTGGCAGCGGCACCAGCGTGTCAAAGGACCGCTGTACCCAGGCCTGGCCCTGGCGTTGCCAATACAGCGGGCACTGTGCCTGGGCTTTGCCGCGCCACACCCAGCCCTGCGTGCTCCACAGCGCACGGCGTGTATAGCCCCCGTCGTCGATAAAGGCGGCAAACTCACGATTGGTGACCGGCGCCCGGGCTATACGGAACGGCGCCACCTCCACGGGATGGGCCCATTTTTCGTTATCAAAGACAAACGGTTGTTCTGGCGTCGCCCCGAGGTAAAACGTGCCGCCTGGGATGGCGACATCGCCAGGCAAGGGACCGCCACCCAGATGGACGGGCAAGGCCGTGGGCGCGGCACTACCGAGTGGCGGCGCCGGGTACGACAGGGTCTGCCGCATGTAGACGCACGCTTCGCCATGCATGTCTTCGTGTAGGACTGAGAGCAGGTAGAGATACGTCTCCTGCGCTGTGGGCGCCCGTCCCGACAGGCGCTCGACCAGGGCATCCTGCACCCGCTGTCTGTACTCGCGTGTCTGTTGCAACGATGGGAGGGGCAAGGACCAGCGGTCGTCGTGATCGACCTTGAAGGAATCGTAGAGGTCTGCCGCGCCTTGCAGGAGGGGGGACGTCTGCCCGAGCATCTGCAAGACAAACGCCTCGTAGAAAAACGTCACATGGCCCAGCTCCCAGCGCAGCGGATTGACCAGGGAGTGCAGCGGCACGTCGAACTGCGCCGGGCTGAGGTCGGCGACTAACGCCTGCGTGCGGGCGTAGGCGTCGTGCACCAGGCCGATCAGGGCGTCGTGGGCGAGAGTGAAGTGTTTATCCTGCAAGGGGTGCATGGGCGGCGCCTCTCTCTGTATGTCTTATCCCAATAAGATAAAGATCTTTTATCGAGATATCCTATGCAAGAGCGCGCTGCTTGTCAACCGCTGCAGTGGCGGGAGAGTGGCCTATGTTGGCGAACGCCTACCCGGCGCGGGCGTCTCGCCCGCTCGGGAAGCGGCCATGATGGGCGCGCTCCCGGGCATGGGCAGCCTCTGCCATGCACAAGAGCCCACGACCAGCGGCAGTGTGCTAGTGCCTCAACCGAGCGCATGTGCGACGTCTCCTGGGAGCGCCACGCTCCAGCGTGGCTTCGGGAGCCGGGCTGGAGCCCGGCGCTCCCAGGGGGCAGCACCTGGCACAACAGCTCGGTGAAGGCACTAGGTGAGCAGCGCCAACAAGTCCTCGCGGGTGAGGCCAGCCGCCTGATCCGCCCCGGCCAGGGCGGTGTCAGCGAGGTGGCGCTTGTGTTCCTGCAAGGCCAGGATGCGGGTTTCTACCGTGTCTTTGGTGACTAAGCGGTGCACCAAGACCGGGCGCGTCTGGCCAATGCGGTGCGCGCGGTCCGCCGCTTGGTCTTCGACGGCGGGATTCCACCAGGGATCGAGGAGGAAGACATGATCGGCGGCGGTGAGATTGAGCCCTGTGCCTCCGGCACGCAGGGACACCAGCATGATGGGCGGGCCAGTCGGCACCTGAAAGTCGCGCACGACACCAGCACGGTCACGTGTACTGCCATCGAGGCGGGTAAAGGCCATGCCGGCGGCGCGTAGGTGGGGCTCGACACGGTCGAGGAACGCGGTCCATTGCGAGAAGACCAAGGCTTTATGCCCATCGACCACGGCGGAGTCAAGATGCTCCATCAGTACCGCCACCTTGGTGGAAGTCGCCGCGTCATGGCCGGGGAGCAATCCGGGATGGCAGCAGGCCTGGCGCAGGCGCAGCAAGGCTTCGAGGGCGGCTAAGACGTTGCCACCGGCATTGAGTAGAGCGACCACGTTACTCAGGGTGGCGGCACGCACGGTATCGTAGACCACCCGTTCTTCGGCACTGAGCTCACAGTGCAGGACGATTTCTGTCCGGGGAGGGAGTTCTGGAGCGACCTCGTGCTTACGACGGCGCAAGACAAACGGTTTTAACTTCTCGTGCAACGCGGCGGCGGCGCCGGGCAAGCCGCCGGCGATGGGTTTGGCGTAGCGCTCCTGAAACGTCTGCCGTCCACCGAGCAGGCCACGATTGAGAAAGTGCAACTGACTCCACAGCTCTTCCAGGCGGTTTTCCACCGGGGTGCCGGTGAGCGCCAAGCGAAAGCGGGAGCGCAAACCGTAGGCGGCGCGTGCCACCTGACTATCGGGATTTTTGATGGCTTGGGCTTCATCGAGCACGGTCGTATCCCAGCGCTCTTGCGCCAGCGCCTCGGCATCCAGACGCAGAATGGCATAGGTCGTCAGAGTGACATCGGCGTCGGCATCCAGCGCACGTTGCGGACCATGATAAATGGCGACACGCAGCTGTGGGCGAAACCGGCGTAGCTCATCCTCCCAGTGGTACAGCACGCTGGTCGGGGCCACCACCAGGGTGCGGCCACGCAGCACGCACAGGGCCTGGAGCGTTTTGCCCAACCCCATATCATCGGCCAGTAAGGCCCCAAGGCCGGCCCGACGGACAAAGGTCAGCCAGTTCACCCCTTGCTGCTGGTAGAGACGTAAATGGGCCTTGATGCCGTCAGGCAACGGGGCCTCCGGAATGCCCTGGAAGTCTTCGATAAGCGCGTGGACGCGGGCTAACTCGGGCGGAGGTGGCTGCTCGAGGTCGTCACACAGGTGGGCCAGATCCGGCAGGGCATAGCGCCGCAGCGCCCCCGTGGCGGCGCGTGCCGCCAGCAGATCCGCCACGCGCTGTCCAAAACGCTGCAACCAGTCCGTCGGCAGTGGCGCCCAACCACCTTCCGCCAGAGGCACCAGGGAGGCACCCTGGCGCCAGGCACGCATCACGGCCTCAGCACTGACACGGGACGCGGAGTCAGCAGCGCCGCTGCCCGCCCTGTCGGCCTCAAACCACACATCAAAGGTCTGCACATCCAGGCGCATCTTGGGCACGAGCGGCGGCGCCATCACAAAGGTCCGGTGCGCATCGCCGCGAATTTCCCCCTGCCAGGTCTGTAATTTGGCGCTCAAGCCGATAGCCTCTTCGGCAGGCACGCGCGTGCGGTGGCCCGGCGTCAGCCCGAGGGTGCGGCGCAGGTGCTGCGTCAAGCGTTGCTCGGCGCTTGCATCACGCCGTGGCAAGGCACCACCGAGATGCACCAGATGCCCGGCATCAATACGGGCCGTTGGTGGCTCGCCGTATACCAGCGTGGGCAGGACCACGAGGGTCTGGGCGTCACGCTGCACTTCGAGCAGGATGCGTGGCGGCACAGTGACGACCTCGGGCAGGCGGGTGGTGCGGAGCTCCACGGGGAAGCGCGTACGCAGGGCGGGGAGGATGTCCGTGACCAGCTCCTGGGCCTCGGCAGTGCTATAGAGACGGCCCGTGGCAAAGTCGGCACGCTCACGGGCGTTCAGGTCCGGCTCAGCGATGAGGCGCAGGGTATCACCGCAGAGCACGACGTTGTGAGCAAACATTTCCGTCAGTGTCGTTTCTGGCTCAATAAACAGGCGCAGATGCTGACCCTCATCGGCCACGCACATCCGCCAGCCCAGGGGCGCGTTGGAGACGGTGACCGGCCTGTCATCGAGACGCACGTCATTGCAGTGTCGGAGTGCCGTAAACAATTTGGGCAGCACCGCCCGCGGCACCACGCCCTGAGACCGAGGACCGAGGGCCAGCTCAACCGCCATATCGGCTTGCGTCGTCACCAGTGGCGGCCCGGCGTGCTGGCGTCCAGCCCGTCCGGCTAACGTGCCCTCTAAGGGTTGGATCTGCGCGCCGTGGACCACCAGGCGGGTCAACAGCAGGCCGTTGGGGCTCCGGCTGAAACCGTAGCGTAGGCTGGCGGCCTCCGTACGGAGGGGCGGCTGACCTGGCGCCGTCTTGGGGGCGTGGTGCAGCGCAATCACGGCCGCCGCCACATGCGCGCAGGCCTCGGCAATACTCCTGCAGGTACAGTTCCATTCTCGGTCTTCCGGCCACAGGGTCACGGTGGGCGATAGCATGCCACTGGGGGTGGCAATACGCAGGAGAATCTCATCCTTGGTGGCGTGGGCCACAATGGCGGCGCCGCCACGGCTCAGTTCCACGCCACGCGACCAGTCGCCCGGCGTACAGGTGTTACGGACGGTATCAAACAATGCTTGCATAGATGTGTCTCTTGATGACAGGGGTATCGGGTCCGCGGCCGTATGGAGTCTACGTGGCACTCCGTGTGGTGACGATCCCACGCGTCGCCGCCGAGGTGTTGAGATCCTGGCGCGCGATCGCCGCGGCCATTATGTTGGGAAACTGGTCCGGCGTACAGGCAAAGCACGGGAGACCCATACGGGCATAGGCAGCGGCCACAGCGTGATCGTAGCTCGGCGCGCCGTCGTCACTCAGCGCCAGCAAAGCGATGCACTGCACCCCAGACTGCACCAGAGCGGCCATGCGCCGCAGCATCTCCGGCTGATTGCCGCCTTCATACAGATCGCTAATTAGCACCAGAATGGTCTCCGCCGGGCGCTCGATGTGCTCCTGACAATAGCCCAGGGCGCGGTTGATGTCGGTGCCGCCACCGAGTGGCACCCCGAACAGCAGATCGACGGGATCGTCGTACAAAGCGTTGGTCAAATCCACCACCGCTGTGTCAAACACCACCAGGCCTGTGCTCACTGCCGGCAACGAGGCCAGCACGGCGGCAAAAATGCCCGAGTAGACCACCGAGGCGGCCATGGAGCCGCTCTGGTCGACGCAGAGCACAATATCGCGCAGGGCAGTGCGCTTGCGTCCAAAGCCCAGGCGCGTTTCCTGGATGACCGTGTGGTACTCAGGCTGGGAATGCTTGAGATTGGCGCGGATGGTGCGCGGCCAGTCAATTTCGTGGTAGCGCGGGCGGCGATTGCGCACCGAGCGATTGAGGCTGCCAACCACCGCTTCGCGGGTGGGCTGGGCTAGTTTACGTAGCAGCTCTTCGACCACGGTGGCCACGACCTGACGGGCGGTGGCTTTGGCTTTGGCGGGGATGACATTTTTCGAGACTCTTAACTTGAGATATTTTGAAGAAAGAAAACCTATGCGAAATCAAGCAGTTATTTTGCCTGGAAAGCTCGCGAATCTATCTTGAGTTAAATGTCTCCATTTTTCAGGGAGATCAGGGTGGACACCAGATGCATATCGGGCTCGACATTGCCCAGTACCTCCGGCTCCAGGAGCAGCTGGCGTAAACCCAGACGCTGAATGGCGTCATGCTGCATCACCTGCACCACCAAGGACGGAAAAAACTGCCGCATATCGCCCAGCCATTGCGCCACGTTGGGCGGCGAGGCCCCCAGACCGCCACGGCGCGACTGCGACCGTGCGCCACCGTCCTGCTGGTCGTCGCCAGTGCCGTACAGCGCCCCGAGCCATTGATCCAGGCGCACGTCCTGGCCCGCCAGGGTGTAGTGCACCGCCTCAGCGGCAGTGCTGCCCAGGATTAAGCGCCAGCGGCGCCGGCGTTCGTCTGTGGTGCTCATCCACACTCCTCTTAGGGCTTATAACTGTACTACCGGGGCGACCGGCTCTTGGGCAATGTCGCCCTTAGCCGGATGGCTCTAAGCCCAACAATTGTACCAAGAAGGGCAGCACCGCTGCGGCCCGGGCGTGATCAAAGTTGCTGGGCTCACCCGGCGTGACACTATGGACCGTACCTGGCCCCTGTTGCAGGCGTTCGCCGAGTTGCCGGCGTTCTGGTGTGGTAAATGTCCCAAAGGTGCGCCGCAGCAGCGGCAACAAGGCAATAAAGGCATCGGCGGGGAGATGCGTCATCCAGGTATCAAGCATAGACCACAGCGTGGCGTCGTGCACGAGAATCTGGCCGCTCTGACGCAAGAAGCCATCGAGCCAGGCTGCAGCCTGAGCCGGCGCACTGGCCACGGACAGCGCCAGGCTCAAACGTTGCGCCGTGTCGGCGGCGGTCAGCAGACCGGCGTCGAACAGCAGCCAGCAATTCCCGCTCATAGCCTTGCAACCTTTTCCTTTCATGTCAATAGCGTGACCTGCGTGGGGGTGATGATCCATTTTGCCTCGACGCCCGTTGCCTGGTGATCAAAAGGGGAGTAGTAACGGGGTGAAAACAAGCCCATTGCGTGATCTGGGCAGACAATGCCAGTGACGCATGGGAGTCGCCGGATTCATCAATAGAGACGTCAGGGTAACAGGCGGACATTACGAGGAATCCATGATCAAGATCGGGCGATGCTTCTGATAGCCGTACAATAGGGCTTCCAACAACTCGCGCATGGACAAGAGGTGATAGTCAGAGAACAAGGCCCGCAGGCGCTCCCACCACAGGCGCTTGCTGCCCAGTTTCGCCCATGCGGCTCGAAATAAGGCACAACACAACTATTGGGCTTGGTCCACCAGAAACGCCAGCAGCAGCGTGGCAAACACCACGGAAAGATTCTGCTGGCCATGCCCGTAGTTAGGCTCAAAGTGGTAGCCTTGATTTTTCAGGGTATTGAACGGCTCATTTTCAATTTTCCACCGCGCCCGTCCACCGCGCATGAGTTGATAAACGTTACGCTTACTCACGCGCAAGTCCGTCACCCAACTGAAGTGTGGGACCTTGGCCGTGCCCATTGCCCAAGAGTCGATAAAATTCACTCGCACGTCCGCTCTCGATGCATGAAGGGGCACGTCGTTGACCAGGGGAAACTGATGCACGACACCCGCGGCGCGGTCATGCCGCTCGTATGCGGTCACGCGCCCAGCGTGTTCGGCCGCCTGCCCCTGTTTGAAGAGAGAGGCATGATCGCCGTCTTGGACCCCGAGGATATCATGCCGCCCATGATCGTGTAAGGTCTCGATGTGGGGGGCATTGGCACTCAGACTGTCTTCGGTGATGATGCACGTGAGGTGGGGGTGGTCTTGGCGCAACTTGGCCATGAAGCGTTTCGCCGCCTGGCGTTCACAATCATTTGTGGCCGTGCCATCCTGTTTGATAATCGGTTCGGGCATCAGCGGCAGGACTTCCCGCACGTCCGGAGGGATAATCGCTGCGCCCAACAGCTGGTGAGCATAGGTGAGCGCACCGTTGCGGTGGACCTTGGGCAGGCACGAGGCGCAGTGAACCGTCGGGGAGGAAAAATACCCCGTGCCATCAAGGGCCACTACCTAGTGGCCATCCAGAAACACCATCGCTTCAAGCGCCTTGCCGCGCTGGAGTTGCCGAAAGACGCTCTTGAACAACGGCCGTAGCGACTCCGGGGACACCGGATCGCGTCGCTCCCGCATGTGCGTGTCGCAAGGCACATGTGCAAGGCCGTAGATCGTCCCCAAATTGCCCTCTGCCCGTTGCTTGTCAAAGGCGAGCAGCGAAGGGGCTTTGAGCGAAAACATGGCGAACGCCGACATGAGGGCATCCGGTAAGGAACTCTCCGCATCGCCATAGCGATCATCCGCGATGTTGGCAAAGCCGCTTCGCACCAAGCGGAAGAGCGCATCGGCCCAGAGATACTTGCGTGCTTTGGGAGCAACAATCGCCATGGCACACCTCATCATGAGGCCATCAAAAGGTTCCAGTCAGAGGCGTATTATCGTATGGATGTTTACGAAAAGCTAACTGGGAGGCCGGTGTGGTTACTGGGTTTGGTCGCCCTCCGGGAATTGCTGAACAGCAGCCGACAGCAGCGCCCTTGCACCACGCCCGGCAAGCTGGGCAGATCGGCCAGTTGGCGCAGCGTGCGCTGCCAGTCGGCTAGGAGTGCTTCCTGGGCCAGGAGCGTGGTGGCGTCGTGGGCGGTGCGCAGGTGCTGGACCATCGCCTCTGCCGCCTCGTCGTTCAAGCTGTGACAGGCATGCGGTAGGCCGACGCAGATACGCGTCAGCATACTGGTAACAATGTGCTCTACAATACCGGCGTCGGTCTGGCGTACATCACCATAGCGCAACAAACGCGCCAGGGCGGACAAGGCCAGCATGAGGTGCGTCAGGTCACTGGGCAGCGCCGCTTCCGCTTGCAGGCGCTGCATCAGGACCGTGATGGCGGCGGGGAGATCGGCGAACATCACCTGGCTGGTCAGCACGGTTAGTTCGAGCAAGCTGCTGTGCTGTTGCGCGGTCTGCACCACGTAACCCGTCGCCGCCGCGTCGATGGTGTTGCCCCACACGCCGGCTTCGATCAGTTTGACGGTAAATTCGGGCTGGCACTGCAAGTGCCAACTCTCCTGAAAGGTGCCTTTGCCGCGCACACTCTCGGCGTTCTGCCTCCACGGGATGTTGAGGAGTTGTAAACGGCGTAGCAGGCTACTGCGCTCCAGATCTCGCGCCTGGCGCAGATCTAGCACCACCTCGCGCTGCGTGGCCTCCTCGCGCAACCGTAAGCGGCACTGTTGCTGATGCAGATCGGCCAGTAACGGTGTGGCGGGCGTTTCTGGCAGAACGCGGCCCAACTCCTCGCCAACCAGCAGTTGCTGCTCAATCAGTTGCAGCGGCAAGGCATCTCCGGCCAGGAGCACAGCGTGGGTGGCTTCGGTCAACTCTTCCAGACCCGGTAGGGGGCGATCGCGCAGAGCCACCAGGGTGTCGGCCAGGCGCACCGCTTCGATGAGATGGGCCGAGGAGACATCCAGGCCGCGCCGCCGTAACAGCCGCGCCACGCGAGCTAGCTAGCGCACGGAGACGTGTGTGGGCCTGCCCCACAAATGGCGATACCAGCCCGGAGCGCGCACCCCGGCGCCGTAGCCGCTGGCGCTTTGCAGGCGTCCGTGCGTCCAGGGAATCCAGGTGCTCGCCATGTTGATCTGCGGCAGGTTCTTGAGTAAAGCGGCGTCCTCGGCAATGGCAGAGCGCTCCAGCAACGCCGGCACATGCCAGGCGCCACATACCACGGCGATGCACGTATGGCCGTCGCGCTCGGCGGTGCGGATGGCGCGGCGCATGGCGGCTTCGCGTTGGCGCTCACGCTGGCGTGTGGCCGCATCGTGCTGGTATACCTCCTCGCCCAGGGACTGGCGCAGCGCCGTCATGGCCTCGGCAATGGCCTCGAACAGCGTCGTGCCATCGCGGTGTTCCTCCACCATCTGCTCCCACCAGCGTTCGCCGTCGTCGTACCCGGCGGCCTGGGCCAGATACAGCAGAGGGTTCTGCTGCAATCGGGGCGTCCCCGGTGCGGCTTGGTCCGCTGGCGGGCTGTCGGGGGTCTCCGCGTCCGTGCTATCCTCTGCCGGCGCTTCCTGGGCCAGATGCACAGCCATCGGCAAATCCATAAAACGCACCGGAATGTACTGCTGGCAGGCAAAACGCAAGGCCTGCCACTCCGGCGAGAAGACCGCAAACGGGTAATACACCGCCCGCGCTGGCGCGTCCGAGGCATAGACCAGCAGTGCCACCGGCGGTTTCATGGCCGGATGCGCCGCCAGGGGAATCATCGCATCGGCGTCCGGTGGGCTGATCGTCTTTCGTTGCAGGAGGCGTGTGCGCTGCCGTAGGCGGATCGCGCATGTCCACGGGATGGGCCTGCCGCCCGGCCCCAACGCCGTCCCGCTGGGCCTCCAGCGCGGGCGGTGCTCCCAGCGTTAGGCTTTTAGGCATGAATCACGCGGAGTGTATCGGGCTTGGTCAGGACCATAGGCAAGCGCTTGGGCTTCCGCGCGCGGACCGCGTCCATCGACTCGACCGCTTGGTGCAGGACGGCCTTGTAGAGAAACAGCAAAGCACTCAGGGCCTGATTCTGTGTGGATGCTGGCACAGGGCGCTCCACGACCACGTGCGGCGTCAACGCTTCGATTGCCGCACGCCCCATCTCTTTGGAATGGCGTTTCTGATGAAACAGCATAAAGCGCCTCGCCCAATCGACGTAGGTATCTTCCGTACGGATGGAGTCATGTTGCGTGTGCAAGACGTCCCGCATCTGGTCGAGGAGCTTCTTTGGTCGTTGTTCCTGTAGCACAGAGGATCGAACCTCCGTGCACTTTCCACAGACGGATGACGAGATTATACTATGGAGCAGTTCCTGAGAAACTCCCCGTGGATCCTATGCAGAGGTTATTATACCGGAAAAACTTCCTGGGAAAACCCTCCTAGAGGGGATTCGCAGGAAAGGTCTCCTACTATCTATAGGGGGTTAGAGTAAAAAAGTTCCGACATAAAGGTTTATTCAGGAAGAAGTTCCGGTGAAACAATTGTTAGCCACTCACCTTACGCGACTGGAACGAAAAAAGTGTAGAATCGCCCGTATGAAATCACAACCGATAGCAGATTTGTATTCCGACTACTTGCTGGCGTCGTTTGGGGCGACCACGGCTACCGGGCTGAGCGCACTGCTGGA
>SXGT01280132.1_pt1 | contig 22473 bp, 19 predicted proteins | sample 3176221 | NCBI WGS metagenome assembly SXGT01 (sample SAMN11356862, study PRJNA531348) | freshwater metagenome | isolation source: freshwater sample F1-120 | place: China: Fuxian Lake, Yuxi | collected 2017-12-25
CGATGCCGCATTTGAGAGACATTAAATTTCCTTGTAAATCAATTTACGGGATTGTAACTCTCACGGAAGACCGGCTACTTTAAGCTGCCTAATAGGCCTTCATAGCGGCCAGGGTTGCATACTGCGCAGCAGGTCTTGGTGGCTGCGTTCGCGGTCGCCGACTGCATGAAAGTTAGAAAGAATTTAATACCGATGGTAGAGTAATCCATGTGGTAAATGCCGAGCATTCCGGAAAAGGAGTTAAAACGTGAGAAAAGCAAAGTCTGCAATAGTTAATGATTGTGGAAGATTATGCTACCTAATCCTCGCCTGCCTCCCGTGTATTACCCTACCTGCTTTTGCCTTTGACGCTGAAATACTCTATGTCACCGGCCCTGGATACGCCCGTGAGACCAGTGAGTGGCAGCCGGCCAAACAGAAGCAACAACTGAATGCTGGAGCCTCTGTCCGTACGGCCGCTTATGGGCAAATGGCCATTCTCCTGCGCGACAACACACAGTTGCGTGTCAATCAGGATTCGGAAGTCCTTATCAAGGAAGTCTCGCCCAACAGCACCACCTCCCTGGAACTGAATCGGGGCAACATCTGGGCGCAGGCCAAGCGCTTGCTGCGGTCTGTGTCTTCAGGCATCGCTGCCGCGCGTCCGGCGGTCGAAGTCAGGACGCATACTTCCACCATTGGCATTCGCGGAACGGATTGGGATGTTCGGGTCGACCCCAGCGGGGTGACCACGCTGACCGTACTATCAGGCCTTGCCGAACTGTCGAACGATGTTGGCTCAATAAAGGTGGGCGCCAACGAGCAGGCGCGTAGCGAGCCCGGGAAGGTGCCGACTAAAATTCTCCTGACGAATGCAAGGGAGCGGATCCAGTGGGTAACAGCCTATCGGCCGCAGCCCCAGCGTTGGGTTGGAGAAAATGGCGCTACCGATGCGAATCTGGTGCGCGCCATTGAAGACGGCGAATATGCGACTGCTCTGCCTCGACTGGAGGGCATGGTCAATCAGTCGGTCGTCGCAGCACGGCTCTTGGCCGACCTGTACATTGCCTTGGGGCGTGCGACGGAGGCGGTGACACTGCTTCAGAATCGTGATGATCCGCTGTCTATCGCTTTATTGACCCATGCCCTGCTGATCAGTGACGAGTCATCCCGCGCCGGGCAAGTTATTGAACAGGGGCTGCGGCGCTTCCCCAACCACCCTGAATTGCTGATCGCACAAGGCGATTGGGCAAGGTTTGAAGGACTCCCGGTCATTGCGCGCCAGTCATTCAGCGATGCGATCGCCGCCAATGAGAAAAATTCCGCCGGCTGGTTTGGACGTGGCAGGGTTGACGTCGAGCGCGAAGCGCTGACCAATGCCCGTCGCGATCTCCTGCAAGCCCTGACGCTGGATCCGCAGGGTGCGGGCTACCGCGGCGAACTGGGCACCCTGGAAAGCTATGCCAATAATTTGACAGCCGCAGAGGCGCAGTTCCAGGAAGCCCTGAACATCCAGTCGGCAGACTTCAATGCGCTTACCGGTCTGGGCATCGTCAAGCTCAAGTCGGGAAATCCGGAAGATGCCTTGCAGGCCTTCCTGAAGGCAGGCGTGTTGCAACCGGACTTCTCGCGTGCCACGCTTTGGACGGCGGTCACCTACTACCAACTGGGTCGCGAACAAAACGCACTCGACACATTGGCTCGGGCCGCCCTGTTGGACCCCAACGATCCGCTGCCCCATTTCTATGCGGCCATGATCCATACCGATCGCCATGAACCCGGTGAAGCCGTTGCCGCCGCGCAGCGTGCCATTACCCTGTGGCCGAAGCTCAAGTCATTGAACCAGGTTTCCTCCGACCAGAAAGGCAGTGCCAACCTGGGCACCACCCTGGAACGCTTCGGCCTCGCCGAATGGGCGCTCTCTGCCGCATGGCAAGCCTATACGCCCTTCTGGGGAGGTAGCCATCTCTTCCTTGCAGATCGTATGCCGGATACCTATGGCAAAAACTCCGAGCTTTTCCAGGGCTTCCTGGCCGACCCGATGGTTTTTGGCGCTGACCCACGCCGAAACACCTTGGTTACTCGCCCCGACAACGTCATCGGCACTCGGCTAAAACTGGCCAACGGTGGGCAGCGCACGGATGAGCTAGGCGCACAGATCAACGGCCAAAGCATGAGCCCATTCCCCATTGCCTGGTTCGTCGATGCCGAAGCCAATCGCGCCCGGCCGGATGATGCGGCCATGAAAAGCGAGTTGGGCAACCTGACCCTGGGCCTGGGATTCAAGCCTGCCTACGATACCGGGATATTCTTGTTTGCCAACCGCTATACGCAAGACCTCCAATTCACTGATGTCAGCAACTATTACAAGGATGCGCCAGCACGCATCGAGCCGACCCGAATCGATTTAGGCCTGCACCACAAGTTTTCGCCGGAATCGCATTTCTGGATGAAACTGGGCTATGGTAACCAGGACCGTAGCTTGCTCGGTCTGGTGCCGACCCCGAAGGAGTGGGTGCCCCGTATCCCTCGTGATCGGAAGTATGTCAATTACAGATACGAAGACCATAATGAGGAGCGCGACATTCAATTCAAGCAGGCGTGGGTTTCTGGTGCACACAGTCTTCATGCCGTCGTGGAACGCTCTGAAGGCGATAGCGACTACCTGACCGATCCTACTACCCGGACTTCCTTCTTAAAGTTGTTGTATTCCATGGATAAACAAAGTCAGGCACGGCGCTCGACCCGCCTGTCCTTAAACGATTACCTGACTCTCTCGCCAGAATTGCAGCTGCACATGCAACTGGCGCATACAAGCTACAGTCAAATTGACCAACGTGCTTCGATTAACAACTGGCAAGCGCCAAACGAATTGCGTTCGTCTCAAGCCAACAAACTCGACATTGAGCGCTGGTCGCCTCGCATTGGTGCTGTCTGGAACTTTGCCGTCTCGCCAGCGCCGACTTTTTCACGGACTACCCTGCGGGCTGCCTGGCGCGAGTGGCTGCAACCGGCGGGAGCAGCAACGCTTGATCGCCTCGACACGGCTGGCCTGCCGCTCGATACACGCTCAGCCAAGCCGGGCGGTTTGCTCAAAAACGGCCGCGTTCAACTGGAGTGGGAAACCCCGAAACAATTCTATCTGGCCTACCTTGAAAGCCAGCGTCTCGAAAATCGTTCGGAAGGTTTCATTCCCGCCATCTCCGCCATGCTGAGCGAACTTGAAAAGCTGCGCCAGAAGGCGCCGGGCAATGTTTCCGGGGAGGACGTGTTGGAAGGTACACCGCAATATAGTGCTGGACGCGTGAACCTTGCCGGGGCGGCTGGCAATTGGATCATCACTGATCGCACCTCACTCTATGGGCGTCTGATTCTGCGCGAAAGCGAGAGCCGTCGCGAGCATGCCGGCAACCAACTTCCCTTCCTGCCCAAGACCACCTTCGTGCTCGGTGGAACTCAATATCTGCCGCAAAACTGGACGCTGGGTGCGCAGGCGGTTTTTCGCAGCGAAAGCTTTACGACGGTCGACCATGCGACGCGCCTGCCGGCAGGCTGGGCTGCCGACGCTTTTGCCACCTGGCGTTCCCCTGAAAAACAGTGGCGCTTCTCCTTAGTGGCAAAAAATCTTGGCCGCGAGCTTCCTGCGCCTCGTAGTGCTTTGGCACAACTAGAGGCCTGGTGGTAATGCAGTGAGTTAAATGGGCAGTTCGTTGAGAGAAAAAATCGCGCCAATCATCGAAACAACAATGGCACCAATGACGAGGCCGATGCCAATGATGAGCGCAGGTTCAACAATGGCCAGCAAGGCGCGCATGCGGTTTTGCACTTCGCCTTCAAGACGTTGACCGACCTTGACCAGCATTTTGTCCAAAGCACCACTTTCCTCGCCGACGAGGGCCATTTGGCCGACGAGGGGTGGAAACAATGGATTAGCGAGAAAAGGTTTGGCCAGGCCACGACCGTCACGCAGGTGCTTTTCTGCATCGATCAGCGCTTGTTCCAAGGCAAGCCAACCGGTTAGGGCACGGCTCAGACGTAATGCCGTGACAACGGGAACACCCGTCCCGAGCAGAATCCCCAGGGTGTGAAGGACGCGCGCCAGTTCTGATTTGAGCAGGATTTTATTGAGCACAGGGATGCTTAACAGGAAATTTTGTACTGAGCGCCGACCATCCGGAGTGCGCGACCATGCACGAAATCCAACAATTGCGCCAATCACTCCTGTCAGAACGTAGAGGCCATAGCTTCTGATCGCATCCGAGACATTGATCAGCAAAGCGACTGAACCGCTTTGGCTAGCAAGGTCAGCGTAAGCCTCGGCAAATTTTGGCAGTACAAAGAGGAAGATGCCCGCCATGGCCATAATCCCAAAGACCAACAGAGTTAACGGATAGATTGATGAGGTGATCAGAAACCGGCGGAACTCGCGTTGTTCGATATGGTAGTCACTGAGTTGGCGTAGTACCAACGGTAATGCACCACTCGCTTCGCCGGCACGCACCATGCTGATTTCAAGAATCCTGAAACATGCAGGGTGTTCGGCGAGTGCTTCGGCAAAGGTTCGGCCTTTCTCGATGTCAAGGAGGATGCGATTAATGAGGTCCCGCATGGGCTCGCTATCGGCAGAGCGACTTAATACATGAAGCGCTCGGTCAAGGGGCAGGCCGGCAACCAGGAGACTTTCAAGCTGATCGAAGAGTTCGATGGCTTGGTCGCGCTTGACGCGAGGACGCAGGAAAGGCAAGGCCAGAGCGATTTTTTCCCGTAAGGTGACCATTACGTTGCGACACTTCCCTCATGCTGCGGCTCCCAGCGTGCTACGCGCGCCAACTCTTCCAGAGTGGTGATACCCGTCAGTACCTTTTGCAGGCCATCGGCATACAACGAGGGATAACCTTCTTCTTGCATGATGCGGCGGATGGTACTGGCTGGCTCCTTGAGCAGAATGGCCTCTTTAACACGATCACTCATGGGGATCATTTCAAAAATGCCGCTCCGTCCCTGATAGCCAGTACCGGCACATTGAGCGCATCCGACAGCCTGCGCAAGTTGGCCATCTCCAACATCGAGGCCATGCTGTGCCAGAAAGAGACGGTCGGCAGCTTTAATTGGGTGCTGCGCCTTGCAGTGCACGCAAAGTGTTCGCACCAGTCGCTGGGCAACAATAAGGACAACCGATGAGGCAATCAAATAGGGTTCGACCCCCATGTCGACAAGACGGTGCGATGCGCCCGCAGCATCGTTGGTGTGCAGCGTGGAAAAAACCAGGTGTCCGGTAAGCGCTGACTGGATGGCAATTTCCGCCGTTTCTCGATCGCGAATTTCTCCGACCATTAGTACATCCGGATCCTGACGAACGATAGAGCGTAACGCATTGGCAAAGGTAAGGTCGATCTGTGGCTTAACTTGAATCTGGTTAATACCGCTGATCTGATATTCAACCGGGTCTTCGACTGTGATGATTTTTTGCTCGGATCGGTTGAGTACGCCAAGCAGTGAATAGAGCGTGGTGGTCTTTCCGCTTCCAGTGGGACCTGTAACCAGAATCATGCCGTGCGGTAGCGTGATGCTCTCGCTCAGTAATTTTTGCCCGGTTGTGCTGAGTCCAAGCTGATCCATGCTAACCAGCCCTGGCCCTTGATCGAGCAGGCGGATTGCCATGCTTTCACCATGGACGGTGGGCACGGTGGAAATTCGCAAATCAACCTCTCGGCCCTCACGCACCAACTTGATCCGGCCGTCTTGGGGCAAACGGCGCTCGGCGATATTCATTTGCGCACGAAGTTTCAGGTGCGAGATAAGCGGAAGGTAGAGCTTGCGCTGCGGCGAGGGGCGTTCGACAAGGATGCCATCAATGCGCAGGCGAACTCGAAAATCATTTTGAAAAATTTCCAGATGCAGGTCTGAGGCATGTGCCTCGATAGCACTGGCCAACAACTCCTGAGCAAGTTTGACTACGGGCGCATCTTCAGCCAAGGCCTTGAGGGTACTGAGGTCATGCTCGGTGTCGTCAAGATCTGTGTTTTCTCCAGCCTTGGCCGGCGTGTTGGCAGGCTCGTTGCCCTCTGGGAAAAGTAGTTGCAAATGGCTTTCGATTTCCTCGCCGGGCTTGAAGCAGACGACAACAGACAGGTCGAGACGCTGGCGTAGTGAATCAAGTGCAATAAGTGGTGGCGGCATGGCCACGGCGACCCAAACCCGGTCTTCATCGATGCGCAAGGGCAGGATGCCATGGTTAATCAAAAAGTCCGCAGGCACTGACGATGGCAGCGAAACACCTCCGGACGTTGGTGCCGAGACGGTTGATTCAAAGCTGAGTGTGGTTTCAGCCAGGACGCGTTCGCTCAAGAAATAATTCCCATGGACGGGTTACTGCTTCCCCGAGAAGGGGATGCCTGGTTGTACCGGATTCGCGCGCGATTTTGCTGACTCTTGTGCTTTCCTGATCGCATCCAGTAGTGACGTTGGTTGCGCTGGCGCGGCGGCTTCAGCCGGTGATTCTGGCTGGGGCGAGGTTGGCAGTCCTGCAAATGGATTGCCTGCAGGTGCCAGGGTTGGGGAAGATGAATTGCCAGATGCAGAGATTGCGGGTGTCGTTTGTGGAGAGGGAGAGGCCGCCTCCACGGCGACGGGTGCAGGTTGCGCAGAGGGTGCACTGGAAGCCTGCTCTTGTGCTTGCATGGCAGGTGCTGGCGTTCCTCCTTTGTTGACTTTCCTCAGCAGGGGAATGGAGAAGCGCTTTTCACCGCCTTGAACGACAACCTGATTTGGTTCCAGGCTCGAAAGAATATAGCCGCCGCCGAAGTTTTGGCCAACCTGAATACGCACCTTGCCAGCAGCATTGGCTGGGAGGGTGCCTTTCAGCCGTCCATCCAGTTGCGCGATGATGCCGCGAAAGTGACCAAAAGAAATGATCGCTTCGATTTGAAGATCTTTCGGCGTCAGCTCCGGCAAGGGTGGGGGGGCTTCCTTTTCCTGCTTCCAAGGCTTTCGACCTGGATCGAAAGGATTTGACTCAACGATCTCATTTGCCTTCAGGTCGACAGGCAGCGCAAGCATCAACGAGACAGTCGCCAGGAAAAAGCAGGAAGGATGATTTCGGCGCGCGTTCCAACGCATCAATGTGTTTCCTCAACAGGTGCTTGCGCTGCAGGAAGCATCAATTTATGCGTATCCATACGCTGCTTCAAATCCGTAAGCGTTTCTCGAAATTCTCGCGTGATCTTGTCTGCCTCGGATTTATTGCGAACAACAAAAGGCGTAATGGCAATCAGCAGTTCCGTCTTGTCTGTGGCTTTTTTTTGTGTGCCGAAGAGAGAGCCAAAAACTGGTATGTCCTTGAGTAACGGGATACCTTGGTTCGATCTATCCCCGCGATCCTGGATAAGACCCGCTACCACGAGTGTTTTGCCTTCTTCAATGGTGACCTCGGTGGATACCTTGCGCTTGGTGAAGGAAGGATAAAACGAGCCGCCTACTTCGACACTGGTTCCACGCGAACTGACTTCCTGAGTCATGTTCAGATTGACAAGACCTGAAGCGTTAATCGTTGGCTTGACCTCCAGCAGAATACCCGTAGGACGATACTGGACACTGTTCGATGTGGTTGTCCCATTCCCAATTAGAGCTGAGCTTGGTGTGGACACGGTTTGTGTGATGACGGGTTCCTCGCTACCGACTTCGATCTTTGCAGTTTTACCGTCAGATGCCAGCACATGGGGCGCTGAAAGAATATTGACGTCGGTATTGGACGCAAGTAAGTTGAAAAGTCCGGTGATATCCCCAGCCTTGTTAAAAATCAGATAGTTGAAACCTGAAGCAACATCCTTGGCCGGTGCCGAAGTTGTTGGGTTAGCGGTGGCTGCCGGAGAGACAAGCCCTGTATCCAGCCCCGCTTGCGCAGGCCAAACCTTCCCATTGGTAGAAAACTTCAAGTTCTTCAGCCACCACTCAACACCATATTGCAGTTTTTCAGACAATCCAACTTCGGCAATCATGACTTGAATCAGGACTTGGCGCGCCACGGTATCAATGCGATCAATAATGCGGCGAATCTGCAGGAAATCCTGAGGGCTTGCACGTATTACGAGCGAATTGGTTGCCTCGTCGGCGATGACCTGTACATTGCTGCCAAGTGTGCCACCTCCACTAGCTCCACGGAGAACAACGCGACTAGGATCATTCGCAGCTGACGCTGGTGTGTTTGTCTGGCCCGTCGGTGAGGACAAGGAAGACGTTGGATTTTGGGCAGGGCCAGTTGTTTGAACGGGAGCCCCGCCATAAAGCTGACGCAACAAGTTTGCCAAGTGAGTCGCGTTGGAATTGGCGACGGGATAGACATGGACCATCGATCCAAGGCCGTTCTTTGGCTCATCATCCAGAGTGTGAATCCACTTTTCTGCAGCATCTATCATTGAATCATTGGCGGCCGCCACGAGGATTGCATTCATCCGCAAAATTGGCAGGAAGTAAACTTTGCTTCCTTCCGTACCCGGCCAATTAAAAAGCCCTGAAGTGCGGAAGAGCGCATCCATTTCCTTTGCGAGTTCGGTAGCGTCGCCTTTGACAATTTCGACTAGCCGGATTTTCACGCGTGCCAGATAATCCACATCCAATAGCGAGACCAGTTCGAGCACCTTAGAGATATTTTGTGCGCGGTCAACAACGATGAGATGTCGGTTAGTGGGGTCATTGGCAACCAGAGCCTGCTGCCCCAGCACACTTTTGACACTGGCTAACAAGGCAGATGCCTGGACAAACTGCAGAGGAATAACTTGGGCGACAGGTGAATTTTCACCCGCAGCGGTAAGCCCAACATCCCGGTTGGCCTGAACATCGCGGAGCACCTTGTAGAGTTTGCCATCGCGCACAATTGAAATGCCGTGGAGTTGCAGGACACTTTCAAGGATGTTGTAAATGTCCGCCGCACTGATATTCCCCGCACTTTGCAGGGTAATGCGCCCTTGGATGGACGGGTCAATCATGTAATTGACACGCAGAATGTCGCCGAGGATGGCAAAGACAACGTCACTTATTTCAGCATTCTCGAAGCGTAAGATCGTGCCCGGAATTGCTTTTTCGCTCGCCTCCGGGGGGCGTACAACGCGTATGGCAGGATCATTTACAAGCCCTTTTGCAAGCGAAGGAGCCTCGAGTTGTGGTGTGGATGCGGGTATGGTTGCCGGCGCGACTGGAACGGCGATTGCCGGAGGGGCAGGCATGGCCGGGAATGGCGATGGTGCGGATCGGGGGGTGGGTGGGATGGGTGCGGGGGGTGCAGGGGAAACTGAAACCTCATTTCCTGCCGACGCAGTCCGCTGCTTCAATGCCTGCAAAAGGTCTTGTGCTGCGGTACCCCAGGAAAAGGACATCAACAGTAGGCCAAAGAACAGAGCCATCGATGTACGGGGCGGGTTAGCTTTTTCGGTCATTTCCTTTTTTCTTCAATAGGTTTGGTTGCTGCAGGGCCTTCAGTTGCTTTGCGGCCTGATGTCTCTCCGCCTCTCTTTTTGGAAATTCCGACCATATTTCCCGTCTGCTTTATTTCGACCTTCGCAGGGGCCAGCAACCCTTCCCAACTCATCAAGGCACGTAGACCGGTTGGTGTACGTTGATCATTGCCGCTAATGGTTGCCTCGACCAGGCTGACGGATGCTGGTGCAAAGGGGATGCTTTGCAACAGGTCAACCAACTGCTCAACTTTCAAGGCGGCATCAAGGCTGACGCGATAGTACACGAGGCCACCCTCTTCTCGCCTTTGAACTTCGCGAACCGAAACTTGCGCGATTCCCTTTGTCACGAACCAGGAGCGAAGTTGTTCGCCAAACTTTTCGCCAGCACCGGTACCATCTTGCGCCGCGATGAGTCGTGACTGTACGCCACCATACTCGGCGTCCATTTGAGTGGCTTTTGCTTCAAGCGCCGGAAGGCGCTTGGCCTTCATGTACATAACGGCCAGTTCGGATTCCGTATTGTCAAGACGCTGCGAAATTTTTACGTAATCATCCCAGAGCGTGTCCAGAACCAGGCCAGCTAGCAGCAGTATGATCACAAATCCGCCGATAGGGCGCCATGAATAGGTCTGGCGTAGGCGTTGCCATTCTCTCGATAACACTAAGATGCCCCCCCTGAGATGGCTTCAGCCGACTTGGGTTTTTCTGCAACTCTGAGGCGAAATTCGTTGTTTTGCTCAATGGGCTCCTGGCGCATTTTTTCTACCGAGAATCCTGCGTCCTGGAAAAGAACGATCAACTCCTCGTCTCCGATCCCCTGGCCGGATACAACGATGCTCTTGCCATCGAAAGTCAATTGCTGAACCCATGCTTTCTTAGGCAATATCCTGGTAAGTTCTGCGAGCAACGTGAGTGGCGTTGGTGCTGCGTTGATGTTCTTAATTGCGGTAACAATGGCCCCATTACCTTGCAATGTTTGCTCAAGATCGCTGAAGCGTTTTGCCGTTTCAGAGAGCGTCTTTCTTTCTCTTGTCGCCTTGGCTAGCACTTCTTCTTTAGCCGTTATTTGCCAATTCAAGACCCCTATCAATGTAGCCAGTATCAGTACCATTACTGCGGCAATCCGGAAAAATGGTGACCAAAGTGACAGTCGATCGGAACTGACTGGAAGTGATAACTGCGTATTCCACCAGAGTACAGGCAGGTCTTTTTCCCAATTGGGTGCTCCCTGGCGTTGGGTAACAGTCAATTCATGACTATCCTTTCCTCTGGCACCCAGGCTGGCGTGGCTCTCCTGCAGGTCGGTTTCGACCGGCCGCAGCATCGCTTGGCAAACATGTCCCCTATCGAACTCGTAAAGAAATTCACCTCGCTTCAATTTCTCGCTAAGTATGCCCGAGTAGCCAGAACCGCTTAGGCTACCTTCAAGGAGCAGGGCTCGTGGATAAATCTCGGATAATTTCAGCCCAAGTTTGTTAAAGAGGATGATTTGGTTGTCCAGCCAAGTCGCAGGTATCCAAAAGAATTGGGCCAGACCGTCTGCGTAGCGAACAATGTAACGAATTTCGTTGATGCGGTAGGGCACAAAAAGCTCAAGTTGGCGCATGCACCAGCCTGGATTGGCGCTGGCCGCCGCGGTGGAAGGACTGGAAAATAACCCGCCAATTCCAGGAGGGACGAGCAGAACGGTGCGTGTTTCGGGGAGTAGCACATGGAGTTTGCCGATCTCGATCAGTCGCGATTGCAGCGACGCCTGCTCAGGTAGCTGGCGGCTTTCATGCCAAAGGATCTGCAAATCTCGCTTGGTTTCCAGGCAGGCGACCACCTCCAGCTGCTCTAGCGCCGGAGAGATAAATAACAGATCAGGATAACGTGGTGATCGAGAGGTGGCTATGGACACAAAGAAGTCTCAGGAAAAGCCCCAATAATGCTGCAAAAACGTATCCCACTGGACAGTATTCAACATGTGAGCATCGTTAGCGGGGTAGGTTTCTATTCAGTCATAGGGGCGACAACCCGGCAAGTATATCGAGAGCCCGTATGTATGGGCTGATGTAGTTCAGGAAATGCAGCGATGAGCGGGGATGCGATCATCGCATCGCGGGGTTCGCGGTCCACCGTGAATGGCCGGGGTAGAACCCCACCAAAAGTCGGCGCTGGCGGGACGGCGATGTGAGTGGCGCCCTGCGAATCAGGCCTGATCTGTATTGGGGATCGCCATGCAAAGTGCGTCGAGGCTGGTAGAAAACGCGAAGAGCCGGGGCGCGATAGCTTCCGGTGACGCCTTGTCAATCAGGGCACGCTCCAGCGTGGCCGCGTGTTGCATCAGTTCCTGGGCGCCGAGTTGCCCGGCGGAACCCTTGATTGAGTGCGCGATACTTCGGGCCAACTGCGTATCCCCCGTCTCAAGTGCAGAGTGGATTTTCGCTGCGGCGCCCTCGTACAGATCGACGAAGGTTCTCAGCCCTTTCAGATAACGTGCTGTTTGGCCACGGTAACTGCGCAGTCCCGCATCCAGGTCGAGGCCATTAATGGTGGCCAGAAATGTATCGGTGCTGGTCACCGGTTCAGGGGATCTGCTGGGCGAAACGTCCGCCGCTCCCCCCGTGTTGGATGCGCTTGGCTTGATCCAGTGGATTAGCGTATCGATCAGTGCGTCAGGCTGAAATGGCTTGGCAATGTGATCGTTCATGCCGGCAGCGAGGCAATGCTCGCGATCTTGTTCCATTGCATTGGCGGTCATGGCGATGATGGGTAGTTGGGCGAGTTCCGGCTTCTTGCGCAATGTTCGGGTGGCCTCGATGCCATCCATGACAGGCATTTGCATGTCCATGAGGATCAGATCGTAGTGTCTGGTCTGCGCCATGGTGACGGCCTGCTCGCCGTTGAAGGCGATCTCGACCAACAGCCCCGCATCCGTCAGCATTTCGAAGGCAATTTGCTGGTTGATGACATTGTCCTCGGCTAGGAGGATGCGCACCCCTTGAAGACCTCTGCTTAAGTCGGAAATTTCCGGGGCAAAGCCGACGGGAGATTCGGGTTGCTGCCGTGTATCAATCTGCAGTCGGGCGGTGAACCAGAAGGTCGATCCATGTCCGATGGTGCTTTCGACGCCGACCTCTCCCCCCATGAGATGGGCGAGGTGTCGTGAAATTGCCAGACCAAGGCCTGAGCCACCGTACTTGCGTGATATTGAGGTGTCGGCTTGTTCAAAGTTTTGAAACAGTCGCGACTGTTGATCCTCCGCAATGCCGATTCCATTGTCACTGACCGAAAAACGCAGCAACAGGCCGTTGTCGTTGCTCTCCTCGATCTTTATGCTCAGGCGGATCTCCCCTTGTTCAGAGAATTTCACCGCATTGCTGCCGTAGTTGACCAGAATTTGCCCGATGCGTAACGGATCGCCGATCAACGCACGGGGGATTTCCGGCGGGATGTCGAAGATCAGTTCGATATGCTTTTGCTTAGCCCTATCGCCAATGAGATTGGCGACATTGCCCACTACCCGATCCAGGTCAAAGTTTGTTGCTTCGATCGACAGCTTGCCTGATTCGATCTTGGACAGATCGAGCACATCGTTGATGATCCTCAGCAGGTGCTCGCCAGCCTGCTGCAGTTTGTCAACATAGTCGTGCTGACGGGCGTCCAGTGCGGTCTTCTGCAGCAAATGGCTCATGCCGAAAATGGCGTTCATGGGCGTGCGAATTTCATGACTCATGTTGGACAGAAAAGCACTCTTGGCCAGGCTGGCCGATTCGGCGTGAGACTTGGCGGCGACCAGTTCGGCGGTACGTTGCTCCACGAGTTCTTCGAGATGAAGACGATGGGCTTCCAGTTCCTCGCCCATGCGCTTCTTCTCGGTGATGTCCTCTTTGACAGCGACAAAGTGGGTGATGGTGCCATTGGGTTGGCGCAGCGGCGTAATGATGGCGAATTCAGCGTACTCGCTGCCATCTTTACGGCGATTGATGAATTGGCCGCTCCAGGTGTTGCCTTTATTCAGGGTGGCCCAAAGATCGATATAGGTTTCTGGTGGGGTCTTGCCGGAGTGCAACAGTTTGGGGCTACCACCGATGACTTCCTCGCGACGATAGCCGGTGTTGTCCAGGAAGGCCTGATTGACGTACTCCAGTTCAGCATTGAGGTTGGTAATGGCAATGCTGGACTGACTTTGCTCCACCGCCTGCAATAGTTTGCGTATCTGTGCATCGGCTGTTTCTTGCTGTTGGATGGCCCGGCGATAAGCGAGGATGCCGATCACAAGCATCAGCATCAGTATCCCGGTTGGCAGGAGGGAGCGTTGCAGCCATTTCCATAGAACGATGTCGTATGGGGTGAATGCGCCGGCCCACAGACCAAGATCGTCGATGTGCGTCGCGGCAATAAAACTCTTTTGGTACCCCAGGGGGCTGGCCTGAGCATGTTGGACCTTCCCCGGGTTTCGGGCCAATCGTGGGAGGGCATCCATGAGTTCATCGGGCAACGGTGAGCCGAAAAAATGTTCCAGCGTGGCGGGTGCAGCATCGAGGGGCAGCGGATTGGCAAAGATCGGGTAACCATCGTCAAGTACGATGCGGACATGTATGTCTTCAGGCAATGTTTGATTGGTCCAGGCCGTCGTGCTGCCCGTTATTCGGTAGCCAGCGGTCATGACGGCCACTGGCCTGTCCTGCGTATCCCTGATGGAAACGCGCAGAGGTACGACCCACTGACCTAGTTGCCTCATAAAGTAGGGACGACCGAGGACATACCGGTTGGTCTGCAGTGCCTCGTCAAAACTTGCGCGTGTTTTTTCGTTTTCCCGCAGGTTGGGCAGTCGCGTGCCGGCCTTGACGCCGCTGACGAGAATGAGTTGGCCATCGGTGCGGGCGAGACCGAAGCCGGCCATGCCAGGGTCAATCGCATTGAGGCGTTCAATCAGCGCACGCCCATTTTCCGGTGTCACCAGCGCTCCCTGAGCGACGAGTTCGCTCCCCAGGCCGCGCAGGAGGGATTCGTGATTGGTGGCGGTCATGCGGATGCTCTGCACGAGCATCGAGGTGATGTGACTCAGTTCCTGGCGCGTCTGTTCGTGCACTTCCTGCCAGAGGAAGTACTGGGATATGGCATAGATTGACAGGCCAATCATTACGAACGCCTGAGCAAGCGAGCGCAAGGGCTGACTATCCGATGTTGCGGGAGGCGATGTTGCCGGAGGTGTTTGATCGGTCATGAGTCCGCCAAAGAGATTAGTAAACAAGCACCACTCAAGCGTAACAATTATGCCCCCTCTCTCTAGATGGTGCCATCAGATATTTTGCTGAGTTGTGCCCATGCTAAGGAACCTGTTTTGTCGCAAACGTGACAAGCTTTCAGGTGGTCGATGTGAATGAAATCATGGGCTTGGTATCTGGCATGGTGTTTGCGATGTAAAGCGCATGAAAGCCGCCCAGATCGCCGAACTGCTCAACGAGCCCGCCTGCTCTCACAACGACAGCAAGGAGAAAGCCGGTTGCGCCCGTCCCAAGCCCGGGGCGACGGCCGGTGGCTGCTCCTTCGATGGCGCACAGATTGCGCTGCTGCCGATTGCCGATGTGGCGCATATCGTCCATGGCCCGATTGCCTGTGCTGGCAGTTCATGGGACAACCGCGGCACCAAAACCACCGGCCCGACCCTGTTCAAGATCGGCATGACGACCGATCTGACCGAGCAGGACGTGATCATGGGGCGTGGCGAGAAGCGCCTGTTCCATGCGATCAAACAGGCCATCGACGATTACCATCCGGCTGCAGTGTTTGTCTACGCCACCTGTGTGACGGCGCTGATCGGCGACGACATGGAGGCGGTCTGCAAGGCGGCGCAGAAGCATTACGGTGTGCCGGTTGTGCCGGTCGACTGCGCCGGCTTCTATGGCACCAAGAACCTTGGCAACCGCATTGCCGGCGAGGCGATGCTCGAGTATGTGATCGGCACGCGCGAGCCTGATCCCGTTCCCGAGGCGTCACAGCGGCCGGGCATCCAGGTGCATGACATTTCCCTGATCGGCGAATACAACATCGCCGGTGAGTTCTTCCACGTGTTGCCACTGTTCGACGAACTGGGCCTGCGCATACTTGGCACGCTGTCGGGCGATGCGCGCTTTGCCGAGGTGCAGACCATGCACCGCGCCGAAGCGAGTATGGTGGTGTGTGCCAAGGCGCTCCTGAACGTGGCGCGCAAGGTCGAGGAAAAGTGGGGCGTGCCCTGGTTTGAGGGCAGCTTTTATGGTGTGGCGGATGTGTCGCATGCCTTGCGCGAATTTGCCCGCCTGCTGAACGATCCTGATCTGACAGCGCGTACCGAAGCACTGATTGCCCGCGAGGAAGCCAAGGCCGATGCCGCACTGGCGCCGTGGCGCGAGCGGCTCAAGGGCAAGCGCGTGCTGCTCTATACGGGCGGCGTGAAATCGTGGTCGATCGTCTCGGCGCTACAAGACTTGGGCATGACGGTGGTCGCCACCGGGACCAAGAAATCCACCGAAGAGGACAAGGCGCGCATCCGCGAACTGATGGGGCCGGACGTCAATATGATCGACGATGGCAGCCCGAAGGCGCTACTTAGTGCCTACAAGGATTTGCGCGCCGACATCCTGATTGCCGGCGGCCGCAACCTCTACACGGCCTTGAAGGCGCGCATTCCCTTCCTCGACATCAACCAGGAACGCGAGTTCGGTTATGCCGGTTACGCGGGCATGGAAGAACTGGCACGCCAGCTGGCGCTGACCATCGAAAGCCCAGTGTGGCAAAAGGTGAGAAAGCCGGCACCGTGGGCGACGCCGCAGGTGGGGACACCACTAACTGCGTAGCTGCTGTTCGATATTGGCGAATAGCTCGTCGTAGATTTCAATCAGGGCGTTGCGGTCTTCGCTGCCCTTGACCCAGTGGCGTTCACTGGCTATCGTCAGCGCCTGTTTCTCCATGTCGGAGAGCCTCTCGTTATCGACTTCCTGCCCGTGCAGGATCTGTGTGACATCGCGGCGCGCCTTCTGGGCGAGCGATACGAGGCGCATGGCTTCCTGCATGGCGGCAACGCCGGTGCCGATTGAGGCGGCCAGTTGCCCCACCGTGGCGGCCGAATCGGCCGAATCGCCAAGCCGTTGGCAAAACTCGTTGGCCAGCGTACGCGAGTCGGACATCGAGTGGCTGATGGTGTCCATCTGACCGAGGACGTCGTTCATGGCGCTGGCCATGGCGTGGATGGCGGCGGCGATTTCCTCGGCGGCTTTTTGTGACTGGTCGGCCAGTTTGCGTACCTCGTCGGCCACGACTGCAAAGCCTCGGCCGGCCTCGCCGGCACGGGCTGCTTCAATGGCGGCATTCAAGGCGAGGAGGTTGGTCTGCTTGGCGATGACGTCGATGTGGCCGGTGAGTTTCTGGATGGCACCGGCCTTGACGTTGAGGTCGGCCAGCGCGTGGCTGCCACTCTCGGTGGCCTGCAGCGCCTGGCCGAGCGAGCCGGACATGCGCTCGGCCGCGCCGGACATGGCGTGGGCAGATTCGGCGTAGCTGCTGGCCAGTTGCTCGGATTGCCTGGAGTTTCCGGCGACTTCGGTGAGCGAGTTGCTGACATGGTCAATGGCGAGCGACAGGCCGCGTTCCGAACGCAGGAAGATGTGCGACAGCAGTGCTTCGCGGGCGACGGTTTCCTGTGCGGCGTTAAGCTCGTCGATCATTTTCTGCATGCGTCCCAGCACGTCCTTGAAGGTGCCGTGCAGGCCGGTGGTTTGCAGGCGCCGCCAGGGGTGACCTTCGGAGGAGGCGGCCATGCCGCCGAGAATCTCGCGGAAGGCGGTTTCCGTCTGGTCGAGCATCGCATTGAGATTGATGCGGATCGCGTCGAGCGTCGGGTTGCTGAGTTCATTGGGCAGGCGCGCGACCAGTTCTCCCGCACCATAGCGCTTGAGCAGCTGGTCGAGCTCGTTGAGGAAGGCGCGATCGTTAGAGCGAGAAAACCAGTTCATCGTAGCTTGTCCCTGTTTTGGTGAGGAGATCGACGAGGACCTTTGTTCCGGCGCCAATGGCATCGCGGGCGCCGGCCGCTTTTTCGGCTGCCACCATTTGTTGATAGACCGGGGTGACTTTCTCCACCGCCTCGCGCTTGGGGCAGCGCCGCACCGAGGTGTAGCCGACGATGTTGCCGCCCGGCCCGAAATCCGGGGTGACGTGGGTAAACACCCAGTAGTGGCCGCCATCCTTGGACATGTTCTTGACGTAGGCGAAGACTTCCTTGCCGGACTGGATGGTGTCCCAGACCAGCTTGAAGGCGGCACGCGGCATGTCCGGGTGGCGGAGGATGTTGTGCTGGGCGCCGAGAAGTTCTTCCTCGGTATACCCCGAGAATTCGATGAAGATCGGATTGCAGTAGGTGATGATGCCTTTCGGGTCGGTCTTGGAAACGATGAAATCGTTTTCCCGCATGACCCGTTCCCGCTGCGTTGGAACAATGCTCTTGTCCTTCACGGTACCTTCCCCCTTGGTTTCAATTAGTTACATTAATGATACCCCATAAGCAATATGTGATTTTTGTCGTAGATGCGACAAACGCTGTAGTCGGTAACCCGCTGAATCCGTGAAATATTTGTTCTTGGCACGTGGCTTGCGAGGAGGGTGATGAACCCCTTTCGATTGTGCTCTTACTGACATGGCCGACATCCTCAAGCGTGCAAAACCTCTCGCCGTGAATCCCCTCAAGGTGTCGCAGCCGGTGGGGGCCTCGCTGGCGTTTCTGGGATTGAAGAATGCCCTGCCGATGCTGCATGGCTCGCAGGGCTGTACGGCCTTCGGGAAAGTCTTCTTCGTGCGCCATTTCCGCGAGCCGATTCCGCTGCAGACCACGGCGATGGATCAGGTGTCCTCGGTGATGGGTGCCGACGAGAATGTCGTCGAGGGCCTCAAGACCCTGTGCGAGAAGAGCAAGCCCGAGATCATCGGCCTGCCGACGACAGGATTGTCGGAAACGCAGGGCACCGACATCAAGCGGCTGGTTAAACAGTTTCGCGAAACCTGTCCGCAGTTCGATCACATTGCTGTCGTGCCGGTGAATACGCCGGACTATATCGGCTCGCTGGAGAGCGGTTTTGCGCTGGCGGTCGAGGCGATTATTGATGTGATGATCCCAAAGTCGGCGCACGGGAGCGTTAGCGACCAACAGCCCAAAGTGGGACGGCGTCACAAGCAAGTCAACGTCTTGGCGCCGTCGATGCTGACGCCCGGCGATATCGAGAGTATCAAGGACTGGATCGAAGCCTTCGGCCTGCGCCCGGTGGTGTTGCCCGATATCGGCGATTCGCTCGATGGCCATCTCGTGCCGCAGGAAAACACGCCGTTGACCTTGGGTGGCACCCCAAAGGCCGAAATCGAAAGCATGGGCGAATCGGTTGCCACGCTGGTGATCGGCCGCTCGCTGTTCAAGGCCGCCGACATGCTCGAAGAACGTACCGGCGTGCCGACGCTACGCTTCGATCATCTGATGGGCCTCGATGCCTCTGACGCTTTTACTCAGGCTCTGGCAAACCTCTCCGGTCTGCCGGTGCCCGAGCAGCTGGAACGCCAGCGCGCGCAGTTGCAGGATGCGATGGTAGACACCCATTTCATGACTGGCTTTACGCGTATCGCCCTGGCGCTGGACCCCGACCTGCTGCTGGCCTTTGGCGAATTTCTGGTTGGTGTCGGCGCCGAAATCGTCGCCGCCGTCGCACCCGCACGGGCAGAAGCATTGGTCGATGTGCCCTGTGCGGCGGTGCAGATCGGCGATCTGGAAGATCTCGAACGCTCGGCCAAACTGGCTGACGCCCAGTTGCTGATCTCGAATTCTCATGCTGCCCAGGGTGCCGCCCGTTTGCACCTGCCGCTGCTGCGTGCCGGTTTCCCGCAATACGATTTTGTCGGCGGCTATGCGCGTCCGTGGGTGGGTTATCGCGCCGCACGCCAGGCCTTGTTCGACCTCGCCAACCTCTTCCTGGGACAGCACCATGACATTCCCGCTTACCGTTCCATCTACCGCCCGGCGGCGGAAGCTGACGCTGGCCTGGTCAGGCATTGAGGGACTGCCCAGCATGTTGAAAGTTGCCTTTGCCACTGCCGACCGTGAGCGCGTGAATCAGCATTTTGGTGCGGCAACCGGCTTTGCCATTTACAGCATGGATGGCGAGCGCGCCAAGCTGGTGGAAGTGGCCGAGTTTCCCGAAGAGGCGATGGATGGCAACGAGAGCAAGCTATCCGCGAAGATTGCCGCGCTGAATGGCTGCGCAGCCGTGTATTGCCTCGCGGTGGGTGGTTCGGCGGTGCGCCAGTTGATGGCGAGCGGCATCCAGCCAGTGCGGCTCGACGAGGTGCAAGGCATTGACGCGCTGCTGGCGCAGTTGCGGCAGGCGGTGCGCGATGGCGGTGTGCCGTGGATCGACAAGGCCCTGAAGCGCGATGCCAAGGGCGAACGTTTTGATCAGATGGCCGCCGAAGGGTGGGACGAATGATCCAGCGCAGCGGACACATTATTTCGATTCGCGATGGTCTGGCGACCGTGCGGGTCGAGCGCGAGTCGGCCTGTTCAAGCTGTGGCACGCGCAGTGTCTGTGGCGCGGGCAGTGCCGCCGGTTCACAGGTGTCGGTGCCCGTGCAGCCCGGTGCGCGCATGGGGGATCGCGTCACGCTGAGGCTGGCCAGCGGCATGCTGACGCGTGCGGCCCTGCTGGCCTATCTGTTGCCTGCGCTGACGACGATCTTCGGTGCCGCGCTGTTGTCTGCGGCCGGCGATCTGGCCGCGGTGGCCGGGGCCTTGTGCGGCCTCGGGCTGGGACTGCTGGCCTTGCGATTTATGGGGCGCCGTCAGACGGCGTGCACCCCGCTCATTGATTCATAACCCTTTGGAGAGTCTTTATGACCACTAGTGCAAATGAGCTCGATCCCATCTATCAGAGCGATTTCATCAAGGAGATGATTCGCCAGATGCGCGCCCTCGACAGCTATGGCACCTACGATGGCCTGTCGGGCGACAAGTTGCTGGAGCCGCTGATCCTCACCAAGGAACGCAAGGCAGCCATTCCCATCATTGGCGATCCCGATGAGGAAACCATTTCCCGCGTCAAAGCCTTTTACAACGCCATTGCCACGCTGGTCGAGAAGGAATGCGGCCTGATGGCCGTGCCCTTCATCAACCTCACGCACGAAGGCTTTGGCCGCGTGCTAATCACCGTTGGCAAGCTGGTGGCGGTCGAAAAGACCCTGCGCGACGTGCATCGCTTCGGCTTCGATTCGCTGTCGAAGATGAAGACCGAGGGCGACAAGCTGCTTTCCATCGCCATCGAGCGCATTGGTACCTATCCGGAAGTGGCAGGGCTTTGATCATGACTGAAGAGGAGCTCAAAGACCTCGACAAGGAAGTGAAGAAGCTGAAGCGCATCGCTTCCGAATGGGCCGGTCAGTTGCACGACCTCGTCGAGGATCGTCTGCCGGCCGGTTATCAGGAAATACCCGGCATCGCCCAGTCCACCTTCGACGCCTGCAAGGCCTGGGCCGATGCCAATGCCAAACTCAAGTCAATGCAACCCTCCTAGAAAGGAAAAACCATGAGCGCAGTAACCCGTGGCGGTACGCCCTGGACACCCCAGTACGTCGAAGCCATCAACCCGAAGAACTGTATCGGCTGCGGCCGTTGCTACAAGGTCTGTACGCGCGACGTGCTGACGCTGGTCGACCGCGGTGAGGACGACGATATGGACGAAGATGACTGGGATGACGAGGATGCCAAGGCGATGATGACCGTCAAGAACGCCATGGACTGCATCGGTTGCGGCGCCTGCGGACGTACCTGTCCGAAGGACTGCTTCACCTTCGTCACGGCCTGAGGCATCGGGCATGCCGAGACCGCAGAAACACGTCTTCGTCTGCTCGCAGCAGCGGCCGCCAGGCCACCCGCGTGGCTCCTGCGGTTCGAAGGGCTGCCAGGAAGTGCTGGAGGAATTCATGTTCGAGTTCCAGCAGCGCCAGTGCTTCGATACGGTGGCGGTGACGCCGGCCGGCTGTATCGGCCCCTGCAGCATGGGGCCGAACGTGCTGGTCTATCCCGAAGGCGTGTTCTATACGAACGTGAAGAAGGAAGACGTCAAGGCCATCTTCGACGAGCACCTGCTCGGCGGTCAGCCGGTCGAGCGCCTGCGGGCGCCGGCCGAGGTCTGGTGACGACAGTGCCAAAGCCCGAGCCGCGCCTGCTCTGCTTCCACAAGCAGGGCACCAGCGCGCGCACGCGCTTCGTGCGCTGGCCGCACGGCATGCTGGCTTTCGAGCCGCTGCCGGCGGATGCCCGCTTGCTTGATGAAAAGTCGGCACCGGGTTTGGCACATGTAAGACGGCATCCTGCCGATGTGTTGGTCGATGCGGCCGCACGTCTGGGCATGCCAGCCGACGCCCTGCGTGCAGAAACAGAGTTCGGGGCGGTCATCGCCACGCCTGAAGGTGATGTCCCCGTCCTCCTCGTGCAATTCACCTCGCTCGATCCCCCCTTTGCCGAGGTTGAAACACACGGCGGCAAGTTCATTGCCATTACCGAGGCGCGCGATTGTGGCGCCCTTGAGCTCGCGCTGCTGCGTAAAGCCTATGAGATCTTGATCGGCTGAAGGCGTCAGCCGTTTAGATAATCTGGCTATTTGCAATTCAGGTTGGAAACTTCTTGAACGGCTCTTCGGGTCGCTAACCGCCGTTCCGCCAGCAGGGAGGCCGTCAGGCCGGAAGCGGCCCGAAGAGGCTGCGCCGACTTTTTATTCGCCTAAATACGCGGCCCGCACGCGCGGGTCGGCCAGCAGGTTGGCTGCGGTATCGGCCAGCGTGATCTGGCCGCTCTCCATCACATAACCACGCGAGCAGGTCAGCAAGGCAAGACGAGCGTTTTGTTCGACGAGCAAAATAGTGACGCCTTGCGCCGCCACGGTGCGGATGACCGCAAAGACCTTTTCCACCATCAATGGCGCGAGGCCCATCGACGGCTCATCGAGCAACAGCAGTTTGGGTCGCCCCATCAGCGCACGGCCGA
>SXGT01073549.1_pt1 | contig 22472 bp, 10 predicted proteins | sample 3176221 | NCBI WGS metagenome assembly SXGT01 (sample SAMN11356862, study PRJNA531348) | freshwater metagenome | isolation source: freshwater sample F1-120 | place: China: Fuxian Lake, Yuxi | collected 2017-12-25
CCGTCGGCGTCTCCGTCCTCGCGGGCATCCAGTAGAAGGTCCCGGGCACGCCCGGTCTTGTGCGACGTGCCCCCGACCCCCCGGAGCGACGCGCTTGCGTCTTCGAACGTATTGCGCGCGGTTGCGCTTCCGTCAGAGAAGCCAATCGCTGCATCCCGGTCCATTGAATAGTCGTCGACGGCCGCCGGGTCAAACACCACGGCATGCTCCCGAAGTTCCTGCCGGAAGTTCTCCAGTTTGGCAAACAGGTCAGCCCCCTCGAAGTGGGTCATCGGATAGCTGAGGTATGCCGTCGGGGTAGTGGGTTCGAACATCAGCCGGAACAGGGTGTCCGGGCCCTGTTTGCGCCCGATGAGGAAGTGTGGTTTCCGCTGCCAGGCCGCCATCATCTCGGTCGCCGACCGTTCGACGTCGCGCCACCAGAGGAGGTTGTTGATCGTGACGGTGCGCCAGCGTTCCTCGGTCAGGCGCTGCCGGATTGCCAGGATGCCGTCAGTGATGGTGACATACGCGTCCGGTTGCAACTGGGTCAGGTAATAGACATCGAGGCCCGGCACCACCGAGTAGTTCCACGAGAAGGTGGCATGGGTGACGATCAGCCATGGTTCATCCGCAGGAAGACCCCGGACCGAGGCGAGGATGCGTTCCATCGCGGCGGCACGGTACGCCCCGAGTGCCGTGGGGAAGACGTCGAGGACCGTCTCCTCCTGCAGGTCGTCTCCGCGTTCGTGAGCGAGGTGGAACATGATCTCGCGCACATCGAATACATGCAGGCGTCGTCCGTGTGCCTCGGCATGACGCCGGACCGCGTTGACGTAACTTGTCCGGCCGGAACCAGACATCCCGGTGCATAGCACGTTCATCCCGTTGCTCCCTGTCACGTTCCCCGACGCGCGGTCCGTCGTCACAATGCGCGCAACCCCTGTCTTTCCAAGCCATCCGGCCGGTATTTCCATCAGAGCGCTTGACGCTTTTCTGGGTGGGGCGATAGAGTTTGATGGTATCGATCTCACCGTACATTTTCTGCGTTCTAACAAGGGGAACGAACAATGCCGTTTACCGTCAAGGAACTCACCTACGCCAAGGACTCGCTCGAGGGCATCTCGCAGAAGACGATCGAGGCCCATCATGACCGCCTCTACGCCGGATACGTGAACAAGCGCAACGAGATCGATGCAGCACTCCCCAAGGCAGACAAGACCAAGGCAGCCGCGACCTACAGCGAGTACCGCGCCCTCAAGCTCGAGGAGACGTTCAACGCCGACGGCCAAATCCTGCATGAGCTCTACTTCGGGCATCTGGGTGGTCACGGTGGCAAGCCTTCGGGTGCGCTTCTCGCCCAGATCGAGCACGACTTCGGATCCTTCGAGGAATTCGTCGCCGACGTCAGCGCTTGCGGGATGGCGTCGCGGGGATGGGCCACGGTTGCCTACGATCCCACCGACGGCAAGATCCACAGTTTCTTGGGTGATGCCCACAATCATGGGGGCGTCTGGGGCGCAGTTCCTCTCATGACCCTCGACGTATACGAGCATGCGTACTTCATGGACTATGGCACCGCTCGCGCCGAGTACATCAAGGCCTTCTGGAAGAATGTCGACTGGTCGGTCGTCGAGAAGGCGTTCGCCAAGGTCAAGCACTGACCCGAACCGCCCGTCCAGACTGCTGGCACTGACCGGCCCGGAGTGGAGACGCTCCGGGCCGTTACATTTCCCCGCGGTACCGGTTCCGGGTCACGTCAGGGATTGCACAGTAGCCGTGGGACGCCCGACAATCGCGCCATGACAGTTGCATCAGGCCATGCCGACCGTCCGGCCGCGGGAACCCGCGCCGGTGATGCCCGCCCCGATTACGCCGCCCTGTTCGCCAGGCGGGTCGCCGAGGCCGGACCGCCGCTCATGCGCGCGGGTGCGGGAGGCGCGGCCGGCGTCATTCCGCTGACGTATGGCTTTCCTGACCCGGGTTCGTTCCCCGTCGCCGACTTGACAGTGGCCTCCAGTGCGGTCCTCGCCGGGAACGGCGCGAATGCACTGCAGTACGGGCCGATTGCCGGACCGGTGGCGATGCTGGACCTGCTGGTCGCGAAGCTTGCCGGCGAGGGTATCTCGGCCACGCATGACAACCTTGTCGTGACGTCGGGCGGTTCGCAGGGTATCGACCTCGTGACCCACCTGGTCATCAACCCCGGGGACACCATGTTGGTCGAGGCCCCGACATTCATCGGTGCCCTCCAGACTTTCCGCAACGCCGAGGCAAGCCTGCTCGAGGTTCCAATCGACGAGCACGGGCTTGATGTCGTCGCCCTGGAGAACGTCCTGCGCCAAGCGCGGATCAATGGTGTCCGGCCAAAGCTCCTCTACACCATTCCGACCTTCCACAATCCCGCGGGGGTCACGCTGTCTGCGGAACGTCGCCCCCGGGTGATCGAACTGGCGCGTGAGTACGGGTTCCTGATCCTGGAGGACGATGCGTACAGCGAGCTCCGGTTTGATGGCGAACCGTTGCCGTCGCTGTATTCGCTGGACGAGGCGGGTTGCGTGATCCAGGTGCGCACGTTCTCGAAAATCCTTGCGGCTGGCTTGCGCCTTGGCTACCTCGTCACGCCCGCACCACTGCTTTCGCGGTTGCTGCAACTCAAGGTGGACGTAGGCACCAGTCCGTTTGGCAATCACGTCGCCGCGACGTATGCAGCGGATGCCTCGTCCCTGACCGGGAGGCTGGACGCGCATGTCCGTGAACTCCGCGCCATCTACCGTGAACGGCGAGATGCGATGCTTGGCGCACTCACGGAGTACGCGCCAGATGGGGTGACGTGGACGGTACCCGAGGGCGGGTTCTTCACCTGGCTGACCTTGCCGGAAGGCATGGACGCGGGCCGGATTGCCCCGGACGCACACGCGGCGGGGGTCAGTTTCATCCCCGGTGCGAGCTATTTCGCCCGTGGCGGCGGGGCCAGAAACCTTCGTCTCGCCTTCAGTTACCTGCCTCCCGACCAACTGGTAGAGGGCGTGCGCAGACTGATGTCGGTGGTGTCCGGCGCGGGCTGACGAGTGAAGTCAAGTAGTTATGATGAGTCTGGTTTGAAGCCCGAATTCGTGCGCGGCCGCAGATGACAAGCCAATAACATGACAGGCACGTCTGGCCTGATTGTGGTAGAACATTATTTCTAGATCGTGCATGGCCCGCGCAAGTGGGTACTTTCCAGTTCCGGTGGAGGCGATGATGACGGCGGTGCAGAGCGGGGCGGTGACGGCGGCGGTGCAGAGCGGGGCGGAGACGGTTGCCGAGGTTGGGCGGACCATTCTTGAAGGAATACGAGGGAAGGTCTTCTCCGACCGGTATGCCCTGAAGAACGAGCGCGGGGAGCCAATCGAACACACCCCTGAAGAGATGTGGGCTCGCGTTGCCCGAGGTATCGCCGCGGTTGAGGCCACCCCTGAGAAGCAGCAGTTCTGGGAAGGACGCTTCTACGAGGTCCTGCGCGACTTCAAGTTCGTCCCGGGTGGTCGGATCCTCGCCGGTGCGGGAACCGGCCACAAGGTGACCTATTACAACTGCTATGTCATCCCGAGCCCCGAAGACAGCCGTGGCGGCATCCTGGACAACCTCAAGGTCATGACCGAGATCATGGCCCGCGGGGGTGGCGTCGGGATCAACCTCTCAAGCCTCCGGCCGCGCGGGTCATACATCAAGACGGTCAACGGCACCGCTTCCGGACCGTGTTCATGGGCTGAACTCTACTCCGTCGCGACCGGTGACGTTATCCAGCAAGGTGGTTCGCGCCGTGGCGCCCTGATGCTGATGATCGACGACAGTCACCCAGACGTCGAGGAGTTCATCAACGTCAAGCGCGACCTCAAGCGCATCAATCACGCCAACCTGTCCGTCTGCGTCTCCGATCCGTTCATGACTGCGGTCAAGGCCGATGCCCCGTGGGATCTGGTCTGGAACGGCGAGGTCAAGAAGACGGTCCGGGCGCGTGACCTCTGGAACCAGATCTGCCACGCCGCATGGTCGGCCGGAGAACCGGGACTCGTCTTCATTGACCGCTACAACACCGAGGCGAACACCTGGTACTACGAGAAGATCATCTGCGTGAACCCGTGCGGGGAACAGGGACTTCCCGAATGGGGGGTATGTAACCTCGGGGCGATCAACCTCTCGCAGTTCGTGCATGACAGCGTTGATGGCGCCCCGGGCGTCTTCGATTACGACGCGCTAGCGGCGACGTCGCGCGTAGCCATGCGGTTCCTGGACAACGTCGTGGATGCGAATCTCTACTTCATCGAGGAGAACGCCAAGGCGCAGTTGAGTACGCGTCGTACTGGTCTGGGAACCATGGGCCTTGCCGATGCCCTCATCAAGATGCAGTTGCCGTATGGGACGCCCGAATCCATGGCGACGGTCGAGCGTATTTACTCCACGATCCGTGACCATGCCTACGACGCGTCGACCGAACTGTCGGCCGAGAAGGGTCCGTTCCCGATGTTCGATCGGGACAAGTACCTGCAGGGCCGGTTCATCCAGCGGTTGCCAAAGGAGATTCAGGCGCGGGTGGCCGCGCATGGCATTCGCAACGCCGTGCTTCTCACCCAGGCCCCGACTGGCACGACATCGCTCTTGTCTGGCGTGTCCTCGGGAATCGAACCGGTCTACGACTTTGCGATGAGGCGGCGCGACCGGACTGGTGAGCACCTCATCTACCACCCACTCTTGCAGGCGTGGCGTAACGCGAACCCGTTGGCAGCGTACACCGAGAAACCGGCGTGGTTCGTGTCGGCGAATGACCTGACGCCCGAGGAACACGTGCGTGTGCAGGCAACGGTGCAGGCATACACCGACTCCAGCATCTCGAAGACCGTGAATGCCCCGAACGACCACACGGTTGATCAGGTCGAGACGCTCTACATGATGGCTTACGACCTCGGGTGCAAGGGCGTCACGTATTTCCGTGATGGGTGCCGTGAAGGCGTCCTCTCGCACATTGATCCGCCGGGTGCCCCGGAGAAACCGGCCACGCAGCCATCTGCGGAGGCGCGCGCCGAGACCGAGGCGGTCCAGTTGGGTCTTGGGATTCCGGATCACGCTTCATCACACCTGCATCCGCGCCCACGGGTCGCCGAGGGGGTGACCTACCGGATGCCGACCCCGCTGGGCACGATGTTCACCACGGTCACGCGCAACCCGGGAGGCCAGCCCTTCGAGGTCTTCATGCAGGTGGGCAAGGCAGGTAGCGACACGGCATCGGTCACCGAAGCACTCGGCCGGTTGATCTCGCTCATCCTTCGCCTCCCATCATCCTTGCCACCGACAGACCGCCTTCAGGAGGTCGTCGACCAGCTCAGTGGCATCGGTGGCGGGCGCCAACTGGGTATCGGGCGGAACCGGGTGCGGTCGTTGCCGGATGCGGTGGCACAGGTGCTTGCCGAGTTCCTTGGGAACGACGCACCACACATCGATGAACTCCCCCATGCCGAACCAGCGGTCGCTGCAGTGCCGGCGGTTGTCTCCCCGGCACAGGGCCCGTCACGGACGATGAAGGCGGATCTCTGCCCCGAGTGCGGTGATGCGGCACTGGTGTACGAAGAGGGTTGCCAGAAGTGCTACTCGTGCGGCTTCAGCGAGTGCTGAAAATCCAACGATAGGTGACGCTAATGCAAGGAGACTTCCCGCCGTAGGCGGGAAGCCTCCTTCTTGTTCAGAATGCGACCGCGCCCCCCCTTATGTATTGAAGTCGGGCCCACTCACTGCGCCGGTTCCCCAGCGAAATGAGTGGCTGGGCGCGGACAGGGTCACTCCACGATGATCTTGCCAACCATGCCGGCTTCCTTGTGGCCGGGTTGGACGCAGACAATCGCGTAGGTTCCCGGCTTGGATGCCATGAATGTCCCGGATTGCTCCTTGCCTGCGCCAAGGTTGACCAACTTGGCGTTCTGCGTTCCGCCTTCGGTGATGAGGTCGTGCGGAAGCATGCCGGCGTTCTTGAACGTGATCTTGACGGGCGCGCCCGCCTTGACCGTGATGTTTTCCGGGTTGAACTTCATGCTGTCTAGCCCGACGATGGTGGCTGATGTCCCGGACCCAGAGGCGGCGCCGTACCCGGCATCGGCGCCGCTGGCGCCGCCTCCACCACACGCTGCCAGTAATAACGCTCCGGCAAGTGCTGCTACCTGCCATTCCCGCCTGATCATGTGCTGACCTCCCGTCCGGTGCGTCGTCACTGTCTTGCGCCGGACTTTGTGAATACTATCACAAAGTACGGTGCATCAACGCGAGGCTCCTGCCCGTCATGTGGATGAACGCAAACAAGCGATTGAGCGGCCGCGGCGATGAGGCAGTCCCGGGGCGACGGTACGGAACCCCCGGGATGTCTTTGCGTTGCTACTACCGGGTGGTCATGCCCGGGTGGTGCCGTGGATTTTTGGACGGGCTTGTGGGGCTGTGACTGACGGACACAAAGGCTCAATTTGGACAACGTGACCGGCGACGAACCGCAAGAGGTACGCGGAAACGTGGACCGGCGGGAGGCCGTGCCTCCCGCACTGCAGGCGAACACGTCCCCGGCACAAGGCAGAGACCCTGACAAAACAGATGTGGCGGGCCATCGCAGCGGGGCGCCCACTGCTGAATCGACGCCGGCAAACCGTGTCGGCCCCGAACCCAACGGAGCACAGCCGTCTGGTACCACGGAAGGGGCCCCGCCACGATTCGCAACAGGCCCCACCACACGATGGGCACCACTCAAACGCCTCTTGAGTGACCGCCACGACTTCCCCCGGGCCATCCGGCATGTTGCGCGCCAGGGCCTCATTGGGATCCATCACGCCCGGCACTCGGTGCGCGCAAGGCTCTCGCATGAGAGCAAGGTTGCATCCAGGCGGGTTGCCTTGGCCGGACGTGCCTCTCGCCAAGCGGGTGTGTGGCCCGGCCGGTTCGCCCGGTCCCATCCGTTACCGGCGCTCGCAATCGCTGTGGCCATCCTGCTTGGTCTCCCTCTCTTCACTTTCCTCGCCACGCCGCAACGCAGCGCTGCCGCTCGGTTGACCGTTGGCATTGGCGCGCAAGGCACGCAGATGTCGGCCGACAAGGCGGCCTCGGGTAGCGCTCCGGCGTACACGAATCTGGCGATCCAGCCATCAATCGAGGAAGCGAGTCCCGGTGAGATTGGTTCGGGGGTCCTGATCCTCAAGGCGCCGAGTGGGTTCGAGTTCGACACTGGGTCCCCTGCAATTGCGCTGGCAGTGAGTCCGGTTGCCGGTGCCTTGGCGGCGACTTGCGACACGGCGGCCAATGGCACGGGGACCAAGGCCGATGTGACAAACCTGACGTCGTCGACTGTCCTGATCACGATCACGCGGGCGTCGACAGGTACCTCGAAGTGTCTGATGGCGTTCTCGAACATCCGGGTACGGCCGCTGACGACGACGGCGCCGTTCTCTGGTGCGATCACGAAATCGTCCACGGGCTACTCGAACAGCGCGGTGATTGTCGGGATCACCGATGGCGTGACCTCCTTGGGAGACCTGACGACCACGCCAGGTGCCTTCGAGAACTCCGGTACGGGAACGCGGTCGCTCTCCACTTCGACCATTGCGTTGAACAAGACCCAGCTTGCGGTTGGTGGGTCGGTGACGGCGTCGTTGTTCCTGAAAGACGCCTACGGCAACTCGATCACTACGACGCCTGCATCAATTGGGACGGTGAATTTTGGCGTAAAGACCGTTGCACCCACGGCTGCCGACTGCGCGACCGCCACGACCGTGTCGACGGCACTCACGGGAATCGGTGCGCAAGGCTTTACTGCGACCATCCCGCTTGCCAGTGCTGGATCGGTGTTTGTGTTTGCGTGCATTACGCCACCGGTGGGAAGCGTCGGTTTCTTCAACGCGACGGCCCAGGTAACCGCGAATACACTGCCGACAGTGACGACCGTTGAGGTGACACGCGTCCTGACGGATGGTTCGACGACCTCTGGCACGTCAATTGGTGTTTCCTCGACCCAACGGACCCGAACGGTGACAGTGAGGGGAACCAACTTCCAGCCGAACGCTACAGCTGCATTTGACGGGACGGGCCTCACGGTTGCTTTGGTCACCCGGACCGACGCCTCGACGCTCACGGTCTCGCTGGTGATCGCTGCGAATGCCGTTGCCGGTGCGCGAAGCGTCACAGTCACCAATCCGGATGGTGGCACGGTCTCGTTCGCCAATGCACTGACCCTAGCGAGTGCACCGACAGCCGCCTCGCTGTCGCAGGCGGTCTACGGATCGGGAGCAACCGGCGCGGTCCTGAACCTGACGGCAACGAACATTCTCCCTGGGGTGCGGGTGCGCATCGACCCGAACCCGGGCGACATAACCTTCACGACACAGTGGAACAGTTCGACCCAGGTGACCCTGACGATGGCCATCGCGTCGACGGCACGGACGACGGCGGAACGGCGGACGATCTCTCTGGACAATCGGGACGAGAGCGGCGAGGTCGCGGCGCTGACCCAGTTGCAGATTGCCGCGCCGCCGACGGTGACGGTTGCCGCGATCACACCGAGCAATCTTGGCCGCGGGGCGGGAACCAACCCGTACGGCCTGTGCGACGTCTCGGCACCGGGGGTGGCCGTCACCGTGCCGGGAACCGGCTTCAGTGCGAACGCCCTGACCGGCACGGTGCAGGCGACGTTCTCGAACACCAATGGCGACGTCACGACAACCGTCACCTCGGTGACCGCCACCGCGCTTGTTCTGAAAGTGTGCGTGACCACGACCGCTTCGGCTTCGGTTCGGGGCCTGTCGGTCGTGAACGGGGATGGTGGCCTCGTTTCCGTGACGAGTGCGCTGACGGTCAATGGATCGCCGATCATCGCCGCTATCTCCGAGGCTTCCATTGGCCAGGGTGCAACCTCACGGGCGTTGACGGTCACGGGAGGCGGGTTCAGCCCGCAGGCGAAGGTGGCCCTGCAACGGATACCGCAATCACAGGTCGGTACGGGATCGACGGTCGTCTGCAACACACCCACGAATACGAACGACGTCGGCACGGCCTCGGACATTGCACTTGCCACAGTGAGCGTGACGGCGCGGACGACCTCGCAACTCACCACAAGCGTGACGATTGGAGCCGACGCGGAGACTGGCCCGGTCTGGGTCAAGGTCGACAATGATGACCAGGGGAGCGACCCGGTGTGTTCTCTCGCCGGATTGCTGACGGTCACGCCCCGGCCGACGGCGTCAAGCATCACACCGAGTTTCCTGAACCCACCGGTCAGTGGTTCGACTACCGTGACCCTTGCACTGGTCGGTGCCAACTTCGGCAGTGGCACGACGGTCAGCGTGTTGCCGGCCACTGGGCAAGTGAGTGCGGACGTCGAGGCCGTCGTCGGTAAGTCAGCGGTTGGCACCCCCAATGCGATGACGTTCGACGTGGTCGTCCCGGCGACGGCACTCGGCGGGCCGCGGGGCTTGCTCATCACCAACCTCGATGGCGGCGCGAGGACGATCTCGAACGCCGTGACGGTCGTGTCCACCGGCTCGGTCACGGTGTCGCCGACGGCGATTGGCGCCGGGGCGGTCGCGGCACCGCTGACGATCTTCGGCACTGGCCTCAATGCGTTGTCCAACATCACCTTCGGGCGAGGCGCGACATCACCGGTGACCACCACCGACATCGTGGCGGGCCAGGTGGTGGCAGGTACGAACGGGACCAGCCTGACGGTGCTGGTTACGGTTTCACCCACGACACCGGTCGATACCTACACCATGACGATCACGTCGCCGGACTCTCTGCTGGTCTCAACCTCGGGAACCTTTGCGGTCAGTAGCGGGCCGGCAATCACATCGTTTGGGCGATCGAATGCTTCGTTGGGAACGTCGGCGGTGCCGTACGGCCAGAACAGCAGCGCGCAGACGCTGTCCCTTTCGGGATCCAACTTCAAGACCGCCAATGCGGGCGCGACCGTGCCAGTCGTGTCGGTCATCGATAGCGGGGGCAACGCCGTGACCGGGGTGACCGTCTCCGCGGTGACGGTCGCCGGAGGGGGTGGCACCCTCACCGCGACGGTGGCTGTCGGTACGACTGCGACAACCGGATCGTACGCGGTGCAGGTGGTGAACCCGGATAAGGGATCGGTGACATACGCCAACGCCTTCGAGGTGACGGCGAGACCGACGATCACGGCGATTACCGACAACACCAACTTCGGGGCAGGCGCGGAGAGCAAGACGGTCACGCTGTCGGGGACGAACTTCTCGCCCCAGGCCACGGTTCGGTTCACGCGCACTAGCGACACGACCGGTTCGCAGGTGATCCAGAACTATGCGATCTCGTCGCAGGTCAACACTCGTCTGGCGGTCAACATCACCATCGCTGCGTCTGCGGTGACCGGAACAAGGGCAATCGTGGTGACCAACCCCGACGGTGGCAGCGCCACCCTGGCGGGTTCATTCACGGTGAACTCCCCACCCGTCATCTCCTTGATCACGCCATCGGCGCTCGGGGCGAACCGCAGCTACGTGATCACCCTGCGGGGCAGCAACTTCCAGTCCAATTTGGTGGAGGTCAAGGTCGGATCCGGCAGCGGCTATTCGTCGACCCTCAACATGGCTATCGACAGCACGGTCGGGGCACCCACTCTGGTGAACACCACCACGGTCACGTTCGGGGTCAGGATTGACGTCGGCGCCGCCGTCGGTTTCCGGACGATCACGCTGACCAACGCCGACGGAGGCATGGCCAGCATTCCCTTCTATGTGAATGCCGCCCTTGCGTTCACCGAAGTCTCGCCGAAGACCGTCGGGGTAGGCGCGGTTGAATACACGGTTACGGTGACCGGGCAGGGCTTCTCCACCACGGGTCTCATGCCGCAGGTACGGTTCCTGAACGAGACAACCTACGCCGTCGACCCGCTGTTGTCGGTCGATGACAACAAGACCGTGATGAACGATGACGGGACGCTGCTGACGGTCAAGCTGACCGTCGCGTCAACGGCGACCCTCGGGACGCGGGCCTTGCAGATCGATCTGCAGAACGGCACGCCGCTTGTGGTGAAGCGGTCATCGCTCGATTGCGCCAGGACGACCGCTGGCGTGGGGACGCCCACCCCGACACCGACGGCGGATTGCTTTGTCTTCTCGGTCGTGGCAGGGCCGTCGGTGAACGCGGTCAGTCCGCGGGTCCGGCGCCAGGGCGCGGTGGATGCTCCGTTCCCAACGGTGACGGTCACCCCGACAACTGCGCCGAACGTGACAGCGACTGCCACGGCCCTGCCGTCGGCAACCGCCACCCTTGTCCCGGGACAGTCGGCGCCTCCGGACTGCCCGCTACCGACCGAACCGTCGCCAGACACCACGATGCGGGTCGCGGTCTGTGGCGGGAACTTCGACAACGGCGTGACCGTTTCGGTCTCCTATCCGGATTCGGCATCGCCCGCCGACAACGGCATCACCGTGGTGACGACCGAACGCAAGAATGATCATCTGCTGTGGGTGCTGCTGCAGTTCGACCTGAACACCTTCCAGGTGGCCACGGCAAAGTCCGGCAAACGGACGCTGACGGTCACCAACGGTGACGGCGGACGAAGTAGCCTCTTGACCACCTCGCCGTACGCGTTCGAGGTGGTGAATGTCCCGACGATCACGGGTGTGAGTTTCACGGGCACACCGGTAGCCGGACAGACGGTGCAGATCGGTGTCGGTGCGGTCGAGAGAACGATCAACGTTGTCGGGACAAACTTCGTGAGTGGGTCGCGCACGGCACTTGGCATGACCCCGGACCAGACGGCGGGTATCCGCGTGACCTCGGTGGTGGTGAACAGTGCCACAAGCATCACCGCCAAGGTGAGTGTCGACGCCAGTGTCCAGATTGGTGGGCGCAAGATTGTGCTGACCAATGACGATGGCGGGGCGACGGTGCAGAGCACCCTCGACCTGGTGTCAATCGTCTCGCCCCCAAGCTTCAGTTCGATCCAGTTGGGTGAGACGTTGGGCGTGACGACGGTCGGACGCGGCGCCACCTCGGTGACGTTGTCGATCCGGGGCAGTGGTTTCTCGGCGAACCCCGTGGTTTCGTTCGGTGCGAACAGTGGCATCACGGTCAAACCCGGCCTCAGTGCGGTCAACGGGCAACTGATCAGCGGGCAGATTGACGTGTCCACCACGGCAGCTGCGGGTGCGCGCGAACTGTTTGTCTCCAACGCCGATGGTGGGACGGTGATCGTGCCCAACGCGATCACGGTGAATACGCCACCGACACTGACCGGGATCAGCCCGTCGAACCTCGGGATCGGATCGAGTGGCACCTTGGTCATCTCAGGGGTGAACTTCGCGACCAGTGCGAGTGTGTCGTTCCAACTCAATGGCCAGACAGACAACAGCATCACCGTGACGAGGACGCGCTACCTCAGTTCGTCGCGCATCGAGATCGACGTCCAAGTTGGGAGCAGTGCAATCCCCGGTGGGCGTGGTGTGGTGTTCAACAACGGTGACGGGTCTCCGGTACTCGTGACGCCGACCGGCACGTTCAACGTCAACTCGCCACCGACCTTTGCGTACATGAGTCCGGACACGATCGCGCCAGGCGGGGTGATCACCGACGCGGTCATTGCGGGGACCGGGTTCCTGCCGACGACGAAGGTGTCGGTATCGGGAGCCGGGATCACGGTCGCGACGCCGACCTTTGTCTCGGCGACCTTGCTGAAAGTGAGCATGACCGCCGCTGCAGATGCGACGGCAGGACTTCGGGACCTGATCTTCGATCCGGGCGATGGGAGTGCGACGGTGACCGCGCCGAACCGGCTGACGGTGGTCATGGGCATGTCGGTCACGACGGTTGCGCCTGATGGTGGCACGCCGGGCACGACCGTCACGGTGACCATCTCGGGAACCGGGTTCGCGCCACCCGCGCTGGTGGCATTCGGGGACGGGATCACGGTTTCCAACGTGGTGGTGTCAAGCGCGTCCGAGATCAAGGCGGACCTTGCGATCGATGCCGGCGCGACCCCGGGGGCGCGCGGGGTGACGGTCACGATTGCCGGCAAATCGATCAGCATCCCATCCAGTTTCACGGTGTTGGGGGCGCCACCACCGACGGCAGTTCCGGCCCCGGCCCCGGCGCCCCCACCGGCCAAGCCGGTCGCGGTCGCAACAGCGATCCCGACCGCAACCGAGGTGCCGACTGCCACGCCCATCCCGACGGCGACGCCATTGCCAACCGCGACGCCTTTCGGTCTCATCGGTCTGGCAAACGGGGTAAGCCTGCAAGCGGCCGTTGCCAATGCCGGGACCGTTGGCGAGGCCACCCTTGGCGGTGCCTCCGAAGCACCATCGTCGGTGAACTTCGTCGCGCCGCCAGGCGTGGGGGTGTCGGCGGTGGTCGAGGCGCGTGACCCGGTGGTCATCACCGACGCGGTGCCGGCCCTCAAGGCCGCCAGTGAAGCCGGGGCGGTGCAGTTGCGCCGGTCAATCCAGGTCAACCTCTACGACAACACCTCGGGCCGGAAGTTGGTCGAGCATGACGAACCGGTAGTGATCCGGATGAACTTCGACGCATCGGACTTCGAGACGGCCGGAAGCGATCCGGATCGCCTGGGCATCGTGGTCGTGCGGCCTACCGCCGAGGCAACACCCATCTGTCCGGCCGGAGCGTTCCTGCTGCCGGCGAGGTTCGATGGTGACGCGCGAACCCTGACGATCAGTACGAAATGCACATCAGCATTCAGCGTCGTCGTCTTGAGCGACGCACCATCGGATGCCGATTACGAGGTCCAGGGTGGGCGGTTCTTCACCCAGGCATCGGGCTTTGGTGGGCGCGGTGGGGTCGGGTACGCGGTGATCGATGACGGGCAGGCATCGTTCGCGAGCGAGTTCGCGCGACGCGGTGGCGTGAAGGGCCTCGGCTACCCGTCAAGCCGACGGTTCATCCGAGACGGTTTCCCGGTGCAGGTGTTCCAGAGGTTCGTTTTGCAGTGGCGTGCCGACCGGAACGAGGCGGTCGTGGTCAATGTCTTCGATGAACTCCATGCCAAGGGTTACGACACCTACTTGAACGACGTGCACTATGTGCCGCCGCCATTCGACATGCAGGTCGACCAGGATCTTTCCTACCAGGAGGTCCTGCGCCTGCACGTCGGGAACATCCTCAATGGGCGCGACCTTGCCGGGACCGCCATTCCAGACATCGACCCGCAGGCGATGCTTGCGATCCAGAAGTACATCTTCAGCGATGACGACTGGCTCAATCAGTATGGTCTGCCGGTCAGCGTGGCGCGTTTCCCGTCAAGCATCGTGGTGCGGATGCAGCGGGCAGCCTTCCAGTACTCGCTCGAAGACTTGCCATGGGCATCGGCCGGGCAGATCAGTGTGGTCCTCGGGGGTGACCTAGCCAAGCAGGCGGGGTTGTACAGGAACGAGGAAGTCTCTCCGGAACTTCCGCAGGCATATCAGCGGGTCAAGCCAGTGACGTCGCCGACACCGGAGATCAGCCCGACGCCTACCCCGGGTGTCAGGACGGTTGTGACCCCGACCCCGGCAGTTGTCGACGTGAAACCGGTGGGTGAGGAAGACGCGTCGGAGCCGACGTCATTGCTGGCACCGATCTGGAATGCCGTCATGGGAACCGTCCGGAACATCCTGCCGGATTGGCTGCTGGGACCGCTGCGTGCCGGTGTTGGTTCTTCGCCTCGGGCGTGACAACTCGAACCGTTCGGCGTCCTGGCCGTGCGTATCCGTGAACTGCGATATCCTTAGCTGAGAGGGATCAGGCTGGTCGCTCGATCGTGACGTCGGCACGGCCCACCCGCTCCGGCGCTACCGGAGAAGTGACAGACGCGTGGTAACCGCAGCAGGTATTCCGAACGCGGGGGCGGGTGCGCTGGCTCAAGGGCCAGTGCCATTGACTGTGCCCGTGATGGCCCGCGACGACGTCATTGCGGCGATGCGCGCCGAGGAATGGAGGATCAGTGGGCGCTGGCGGTGGCTGACAAGCGCGTTGCTGATCCTCGGCCTGGCCAGTTTTGTGGTCAATCAGGAGACGTATGCCGTCTCGACCTTCGTGGTGCGCAACCCGGGCAACTCCTTCGAGACCGGATACGTCGAGGTCACCGTGGAGAAGCCGGGCACCGCGATCATCAGTGCGGCGGACCTGCTAGCCGGCGAATCGGCGACCGGCATCGTGACCCTTGTCAACTCTGGAACGCTGGAAATCGGCATGGTGAAGATGACGACGACATCATCTGACCAATCGCCATCCGTGCTGCTGACCGACTACGTCAATGGCCTCCAGATCGGCGTCGACCGGTGCTCCGCAGAGTGGACCGGCCCGTCGCCGTACACCTGTTCGGGCACGCCCGTCTACAACGTCTTCGCGTGCAAGGCCCTGAACAAGGACATCGTGCTTGGCTACCGCGCCTCGGTCCTCCCGGCGGGGGGCAAGGATTTCCTGCGGGTGCGGGTGAAGCTTCCCGAAGCGGCCGCGCGGGAGTCGATGGGGTTGCGTGCGAACATCCGGTTCACGTGGTTCGTGACGGGAGAGAGTGCTCCCTTGGACGATCCGGTGTGTTCATTGGCGACACCGACACCCGGCCCCACTGCGACCTTGGCGGCCGGCATAGGGGATGCGACCTCGACGATCACCCCGACCGCAACCAAGACCCGCACCCCGGTGCCGACACCGACGCCGGTTGGCGCGCATGGCGAGATTGCCGGCACGCCATTCCCGACGGCCACGCCCAACCTGGACTTGCGCTTGAGCCCGACCCCCTACGGGGCGCACGGGGAGATCGCCACTCCCGGTCCGGCCCAGCCGACGCCGACAGTCAACCGGGAACCGCGGATGTCGCCAACGCCGTACGTGGTGCATCTCACGCCGACGGTCGGCAGCAAGTTGAAGGCGCGTGCGGTGGAGGAAGGAGCGGACGGACCGTTCCCCGGGACCGGGGGGTACCTGCCATGAACCCCGGCGGGGTGATGCTGGCACCGTATGGCCCGCCGCCGCGCGTCCGGCGCTACTTCGGTTGGCGCAGCCTGATGGATGTGGTCGTGTTCATCGCCTGCGCGGCTGCCCTTGGTGCGGGAGCGTTGGCGATTGGCACGCGCCTTTTCGAGTACGAGACCTTCATTGTCCGGACCGGAAGCATGGCGCCGGCAATGCCTGCCGGATCGGTCGCCGTGGCTAAACCGGTCGCGCCGATCACTTTGAAGGAGGGAGACATCATCACCTACCGGCGGCCGGTCGCCCCGCCCGTCACGATCACCCACCGGATCGTCTACCTGCGTATCAATGAGGATCCCAAGAACCCGGCACCGTTGATCCGCACGCAAGGAGATGCGAATGGTGTGCCTGATCCGTGGCAGATCGAACTCTACGGGGTGGCATGGCAGGTGGTCTTCTGGGTGCCGTGGCTTGGGTATGTGTTCGACATGGCCCACGAACCGGCCGGGCAGGTCGGGTTGGTGCTTGTGCCGGGAACACTCCTGACCGGATATCTCGTTGCCGGAGTGTGGCAGTTGTGGCGCCGGGCGCGCCTTGAACAGGCGGACGCTGCCGCCCGGGCGTACAGCGCGCGAACGCAATGGCCGGGAGGGCGGTCGTGACGGTCGGCGGTCCGCCAGTGCATCCGGGAGTGGCACCCGAACTTGACCGCGAGCGGGTGCCTGGAGGCATGCCCACGGGAGATGCAGTCGATGACGGGGATGATCGTCTCCATGAGGTGCCAATCCGGTATGTCGCCTATGTCCAGGAACCCGGTCTCGGGGCGCGGATCTTCCGCATTGTTGCCGACGCAGTTGGGTGGCGCGGTCTCTGGCTGACCGTCACCGGCACCTTCCTGATGCTTGCCGGCGTGGCGTTGCGACAGACAACGACCGGCTTCTTCACCGGTCAGGCGCAACCGGTCATCAGCAGCTTCAAGACCGCGGTGGTTGAGTTGCAGCCGGCGGGGTTCACGCTTGCGGTGCAGAACTTCCTGCCAGGATCAGTGCAGGTGTCCAAGGGAAGCCTGCTGAACCAGGGTAACGTCCCGGTCAACCTGTTCATGACGGTCGTCGCCGAGATGTCGTCACCGCTCGATAGCGATGCGACCGGGGGCATCCACATCGCGGTCTTCCGTTGCCGCAATGAGGCACCTGCCCCGGTGCCGTGTGACCAGGCGACGCAGTTGGTGCCGGTGCCAACGTACATGGGCAGTGCGGCGTCGACACCGGTCCCGACAAACGCATCCAATGGGACAGGGATGCCGGTCGGGGTGATGGTGAGTGGGGCAGGCCTTCTCTTTCCGGGGATCAACCCGGCACCGGCGGTCACGGTGCCCGGGGTCCCGGTCCTGACGGCGCAGAACGCCGCGACAGGCACCGTGTGCGAACGGACGATCGGCGAAGGAGGCTGCTACCTGGGCAGTTTCGGGCCGACTGGCATCGAGACCCCGGCTACGACACTTCCCTATGGCTCCCACAGGCTCTCGTTGCCTGCGGTGGTGTCGCCAAACGCCGCGGGCATCGGGGGCACGGGGGATCTTGAATACCTCGCGATCTACACCTTCCTGCCCGGGGCCGCCCCGGCGTTGATGCAAGGCCAGTCGTCCACCCTGACCTTTGTCTTTTCGGTCATCCAGACGCCCGGTGGCATGGACGTGGTCCGATGACGCGATGTACCAAATAGAAAGAATGCAACCACCGCGGTCGAGTCTCGTTTAGACCTCTGGAACGAGCGCACCATGGACATCGATAAGGGCGCCAGATTGATCACGCAGTTTCGTTTTTGCTTTGCGCGGTTTGCGCTGTGACCACCGCACCTCCCGGTGGCACTGCCGGTAGCGCAGGGCCGTGGGACGGTGTGCCTGCGCGAGATGATCCGGCGTCAGCCACCTCTGGTGCCGTCGACCTGACCGGCCCCTTGCCGGTTCCTGATACCGTCGCGGAACCGGTGATTGCCACAGGTGTGGCTGCCGACGCGGTCGGCAGCGCCGTTTCTTCCGAAACGGTTCCGGTCGCGTTGGCACCTCCAATCAGCGAGAGTCCGGTCAATCTGGCAGTCATTCCAACGCCAGAAGACGTGACGCCGGTTCCGGCAGATCAAGCGTCTCCAACACGTGACGCCGCAGTACCGGCACCCGCTTCGGCACCCGCTTCGGCACCATCGATTGAAATGGCCCCGGTGGCCCCGAGTGTCGAGGCGGTGGCGACTTCGGTGGTGGCTGCCGAACCCGCGGATGCAACCGCGGGGAACGCGACGCAACCCGTGGCTGCCGTCGTGGCTGGGTTACCCCTGCCAGACACCTTGGCAAGCACTGCGGACGAGGTGGCGGTGGAACCTCCGGTCCCGCCCGCGTCCGTGGTTGCGGTGCCACCGCCGTCGGTTCCGCAAGTGGGGCAACTGGCCCCCACTCAAGTCGCACCGGCCCCGGTAGTCGCCCAGGCACCAGTCCCCCAAACGGGCCGGAAGGGCAAGGGCAGGAACGGCAAGCAATCCGGTGGCAGGAACCAGCGCGCGGGTGCCGAACCGGCCATCCAACCGGCGCCGTTCATGATGTATGCGCCGCCGCCGCCGAGTAGTCCGCTGGGCGGGCCGATCATGTGGGTTGGATTGGCCGTGATTTCGGTACTCCTCGCCGGCCTGATCCTCAACCGCGACGCGTTCACGCCATTCGGCGTCGACGTTGCGCCCGTGGCGGTCAACACCCTCACCGCGACAACGCTCACCGCGCAGGCGGGCAAGGTCGCGTCAACCGAAATGATGGTGAGCGGCCTGGCTCCCGGTGTGACGGTCCTGCGTCAGACCATCATGGTGGTGGCTGAAGCCGGATCCAAGGCGATGGTGCCCTACGTGGCTGCACTGGCAAGCGTGCCGGCCGATGGATCCGGCGATCTCGGCCGCATCGGGGCGGTGCGCATCGTTCAGTTCCGGTGCACTGATGCCCAGGGCGCACCGATGGCGTGTGACAAGGCGACGCGGTTCATCGAGGCGCGTGTCGATCCATCCGGGGCGACCTCGGTGGTCATCGAGACCAGTGGTGGATTGCCGACGGCGGCGACGGTGCGCCCGGGTGCGAATGGTGAACTGGACATCCTCGATGGTGCGGGGAATGTCCAGAAGGGTGGCAAGGTCAAGGGCACGTCGCCGGTCGCGTTACTGCCGTCGGGTGGCACCGCCAAGATCCCGTTCCTCTTTTTGGTGGGTGGTGGCAAGACTGGCCTGAACCATGGGGCGCAGGATCTCGGGTTCAATGGAGCGACGGCCACGGTTCCCACGAGCAAGGGTGCCCCAGGCATCGCGGATGGTGGCCGGGCGGAAATCCTCTTGTACACCTATGCGGTAGCCGAAGCACCCTCCACAATGGCGCAGGCGCGCATCCCGGTGACCTTCGCCCTCTTCGCCATCGGCACCGAGTAGAAGCCCGAAGCGGGGGCAACCGACTTGCCTCCCGGCGGACTGGTCCGCGGCCAAGGGCGCGTGGCCCCGAGGCGGCTAGGCGGGGCCACCGGTTGTTCAGGCGGGAACCGGGTGGATCACCCGCCACAAGGGTCCGCAGGCATCCTTGCCCGAAACTTCCCTGTCCCACAGGCCCACCCGTCCAGATGTGCGGTTCCGGCGTGGACCCTGCCGGTCCCCAGACCGTCCCGCCTGATGCGGGAAGGGGAAGCAGGCGCATGAGCGACGGTGATGCCCGTGGGGTCGGGCGCCGAGTGGACCGGGAAAGCATCGCCGACCAAGGCGCATCTGCATCCACGGAACTCCCACTGGACCGTTCGGCGTTGTCGGGTGGGCGACAGTGGCTTGGGCCGAACCGGGTCGGGCGGGAGAATGAGGACGTGATGTGTCGTCGTGCCGCGCGGAGTGGCGGCAGCGCGGCGCGGATGCCACCGCGGGTGCGGCCAGAGTCACCAATGGGGTCTGGCAAGCGGGGAAGCGTCAAGCGGGGAAGGTTTCCGGTCAAGCGGCGCGCGTGTTCCGTTCATTCCGGACGGGTTCTGTGAGAAACGTCACAGACGGGACGGCGGTGCGTGGGCGAAGATCATCGTGGTGTCCAGATGGACGGGGATTGACAGCGCGTCATCCGACTGCCACACTGGCATTCAGCAGGGGTGTGTCCCCTGGCGACGCTATGTTGGCGTCGCAGTAGTTTTTTAGGAGCGACGATGGACAGCATGACCTGGCAACAGCCCAGGGGTAGCGTCTTCGCCGAGAAAACCACGTGGCTGCTGATGACCGCCTTCGCCCTGCTGCTTGCAGGGATGATGGTGAATCAGAGCACCACGGCGTTTTTCACCGATACCCGTGTGGTGAGTGGCAACAACTTCATCACGGCATCGGTGGCGTTGAATGAGACCCCATTTACGGCGTTCAATTTCGAGAAGTTTGTCCCGGGGGACGTATTCGTGCGTCCGGTCCAGGTGACGAACTCCACGGCATCGAACTCCGGCGCGATCAACGTGAACTACTACATGACGGTGAAGGACAACTTCTCGAACTGCTCGACGCAGGACCCGAAGTGCACCGACGCGAAGGGCACGTTGTCTGACCCGGTGAACGGCCTTCGCCTTGTGGCGATCCGCTGCTTCTCTGACCCGAACGGCACCGTGAACGTGGCGTGCGAAAGTGCGTCGTTGCGGTCCGTCCGACCGGTCAAGGGCGTCATGGAGACGATCTGGCCGGGTGGCGCGACCAACGCGACCACCGATATCGCGGGGGTCGTGCGCGACCGCAACGAGACTGTCCAGTACGGCAACGTCGGCGGGACGGGTTCCGAGGCGATCTCGAACTTCCCGGGCTTGCCCAACGGTGGCAAAGCGAGCGACTACTTCGGTCGGCCGATCGTGTTTGCCCGCGCCGGTGCGCTTTCGACGCAACCGATCTCGGTGAAGATCAACCCGCGTCGGAACGACACGAACAACCCGGCGCAACTGGGATCCTCCCAGTTGACCAACACCGCAAACCCGGTCGTCCAAGGTAGCGACGTCCTGCGCATCGGCGGGACGTTGCAGGATCTGGACGGCAACTGGGCGCGCGCGGCCCTCGCAGGCGGTGCCGCAGCCGCATCCGGCTATCAGGCCTGCGGTGGCATCGCCGTAAGCCAATACTCCACGAACCTCACCGGTTGCGGTGCGGAAATCGTCGGTGTGCCGATCCAGACCCTATCGAACCCCAACTGCAACGGCATCGCCACGAACGCGCCCAACCGTGCGGTCGTGAACGCCACCGGCAACCAGGGTTCGCAGGCCGGTCCGGGCGCCAACCCGACGGTCATCAGCGTGAACCAGGCGGCGCTCGCCCCACAGGTGTTCTCGACCCAGTCGCAGGGCGCCTGCTTCATGGGCGGGTCAGACTACGAGAAGAACGCGCCGATCGTCCTCTCACCGCGCATCAACAACCAGTTGATGGCCGCGGGCGGTGGCGACACCCCGCGCATCGTGTCGGACATCCCGGCCCAGTCACTCTTCGATCAGGTCAACACGATTGCGGGCCTCGGCGCGGGCAAATCCGACAGCTTTGCCTTGATCGTGTACCTGCCGTCGTGGTCGACGCAGTCGACCCAGGACGAGGTGGCGTCAACGTCGTTGACGGTGCAGTCGCGCCAGACAGTCGATGCGCAGAACAACCCGGTTTCCGTGCCGATCGGCGGTGCGGGCAACAAGAGCGGTGGCAGGGCCTCCTACACCGTCGCCTTCACCGCGGTGCAACCGGTCGGGCAGACGTTCGCCCTGGCGAACGTGGCGCAACAATCGGTCAACACCCTGCAGGCGTTGGCCGGTCAGATCCAGGCGAACAACGCCGCCTTCCAGGCCCAGTCGTCGGACACGGCGGTCGTGGGCACGGACGCCACGTTGCTGACCGGTGGCATCCAGACACTTAGCCCGAACCTCCTGCCGGGCAACGGGCGCCAGATCATCTCGGTGACCGGGCGCGGGTTTGCCAAGGTGACCGCAATCCCGCAGAACGTCAAGGTCGAGCAGTCGGCCACTGGTGGAGCCATGGCAGCCGGCACGTACAAGTACGTGGTGACTGCGGGCAAGTCGGCGATCACCGGTACCGGTGGCGCTGCCGTTGCCGCCGCCCCGGCCAACAACGAGTCGTGGGATCAGGGAGAACCGTCCACCGAGGTCACGGTCACGACCACTGGCACGGCCAGTCAGACCACGATCACGTGGAACCTCGTGCCTGGTGCGGACAATTACAACATCTACCGGACAGGCCCGTTGGCAACCGACGTCAAGCGCATCTCGGTGGTCGGAGCGACTGCCGCCGCCAACTCGGTGCCGGGCGTCACTGGCTTCCAGGCCGGCGCCGTGGTCGGCGTTGTCGACAACGGAGGAGCCACCCTTCTCACCGATCACGCCACCACATTCCCGGCGGTCGGCCGTCCGTGCGTGAAGTACGCAGCGACCGCGACGTTTGGCATGTGTCCCAAGATCGAGATCCTGGGCACGGGCGGGATTGACGCGACGGGAGGCGCCGCGCTCAACACTGGTGTCTTCGATACCGTCAGTTCC
>SXGT01157513.1_pt1 | contig 22460 bp, 18 predicted proteins | sample 3176221 | NCBI WGS metagenome assembly SXGT01 (sample SAMN11356862, study PRJNA531348) | freshwater metagenome | isolation source: freshwater sample F1-120 | place: China: Fuxian Lake, Yuxi | collected 2017-12-25
CAGTTCAAGGCCTTCGTCTTCGATCTTGAACGACTTCTTGTCAGTCTTGTCCGGATCAAGCGAGGCGATGAACCGTGGCTCGCCAAAGAGAAAGTTCAGATGCCCGATGCTGTCCAGTTCTCACGTCCCCGGCGCGGCCTTCGTGGCGCCTGCGTCCCACCTGCGGCAGAAGCTCACCCGCGCGGCTGTTCATCGGCTCGCCGAGATCAATTGGGGGGGCAACGACTACCGGCCGCTTGGCGCCTGCGTAGACGAAACCGCCATCGTCAACGCCGCGGTCGGACTGCTCGCGACGGGAGGTTCGACCAACCTCGCCATCCACCTCCCAGCGATCGCCCGCGCGGCGGGCATACTGATCGACTGGGAGGATCTCGACCGGCTGTCGGCCGCCGTTCCGCTGATCGCGCGCGTCTATCCGAACGGCGAGGGTGACGTGAACCAATTCCACGCGGGGGGGGGCATGGCGTTCGTCATCGGCGAGCTGCTCGAAGCCGGACTGCTGCACAGCGACCTCCTCACGGTCTGGCGCACCGGTCTCGACGCCTACGCGACGACGCCTGGCCTCGACGACGCCGGCGAACTCGAATGGAGCCGCGCTGGACCCTCTCGCGACACGGCGATCCTCCGTCCAGTGGAAGCGCCGTTCGAGGGTGACGGCGGCATGCGGCTCGTCCGCGGCAATCTCGGTCGCGGTATCTTCAAGACCAGTGCAGTCGCGCCGCACCACCGCAGCGTCGAGGCGCCCGCCCGCGTCTTCTCGGACCAGGACGCGGTGCTCGCCGCCTTCAGGGCGGGCGAACTCGACAAGGACGTGATCGTCGTGGTGCGGGAGCAGGGGCCTCGCGCGAACGGCATGCCCGAGCTTCACAAGCTCACGCCTGCGCTCGGCGTGCTGCAGGATCGTGGCCACCGGATCGCGCTCGTCACCGATGGCCGGATGTCCGGCGCGAGCGGCAAGGTGCCGGCCGCGATCCATGTCCATCCCGAGGCGCGGTGCGGCGGCCCTCTGAGCCTCCTCGAGGACGGCGACGTGGTGAAGCTGTGCGGAGGCGAGGGTACCCTGCAGGCGCTGGTCAACACGCAGGAGTGGGCCGCTCGGCAGTCGGCTAGCGCCGCGACGCCGGTAGCGGGCACCGGACGCGAGCTCTTCGCCATGTTCCGCAACACCGCCGACGACGCGGAGCGCGGCGCGTCCGCCATGCTCGCTGAGGCGGGCCTGTGACCGAATTGGTGGCGGTCGACATCGGCGGAACGCACGCCCGCTTCGCGCTCGCGCAGCTCGACGGGGGCCATGTCGCGACACTCGGCGAGCCGGCCGTGTTCAGGACAGCGGGCTTCGCGAGTCTGCCTGCGGCGTGGATCGCGTTCGAGGAACGGCTGGGAAGACGGGCGCCTCGCGCCGCCGCGATCGGGCTCGCCTGTCCGATCGGCGGCGAAGAGCTCCGGCTGACCAACAACGACTGGGTGATCCGTCCCGCCGACCTGCGCGATCAACTCGGCGTCGACCGGCTGAGCCTCGTCAACGATTTCGCGGCGATCGCCCACGCGGTGACACATGCCGGACCCGACCAGCTGCGGCCGCTTTGCGGCCCGGTCGCGCCGCTTCCTACGCGCGGAACGATCAGCATCGTCGGTCCGGGCACCGGCCTGGGGGTGGCCGCGCTCGTGCGCCGGGAGAACTGGGACGAGGTGCTGCCGACGGAGGGCGGACACATGGGATTCGCGCCGCTCGACGCTTTCGAAGATGCGCTTCTCGCCCGCCTTCGCCGCCGGCACGGCCGCGTGTCGGCCGAACGGGTCGCCTCGGGCCCCGCCCTGGGCGACATCTATGCCCTCATCGACGGCGCCAAGGGCCGCAGCGATGATGTGAACGATCGGACTCTGTGGGACCGGGCGCTCGCCGAGGAGGACGGCCCGGCAGCAGCGGCGCTCGACCGCTTCTGCAAACTGCTGGGGTCTGTCGCAGGCGACGTCGCGCTGGCGCACGGCGCGGGCGCGGTGGTGATCGCGGGCGGCTTAGGACTGCGGCTTGCGCGAAGGCTGCCGACATCGGGTTTCGGCGAGCGGTTTCGTGCAAAGGGCCGCTTCGCCCCCTTAATGGCGCGCCTGCCTGTGTCGCTGCTCACGCACGAGCAGCCAGGGCTGCTCGGGGCTGCGGCCTGCTTCGCGCAAGAACATCTTACAGCATTCTCGAAAGGACGAGAACATGCGTGACATCGACGCCGTGCTGGGGATCGCGCCCGTCATTCCGGTCCTCATCATCGAGGATGCGGCGCATGCGCGACCGATCGCGGAGGCGCTGGTTGGTGGAGGCCTACGCGCGCTCGAGGTCACGCTACGGACCGGCTGCGCGTTCGAGGCGATCGCCGAGATGCGGCGCGTCCCGGGCGCGGTGGTCGGGGCCGGCAGCGTTCTCGACGAGGCGCGTCTGGATCGGGCGATCTCCTCGGGCGCCGAGTTCATCGTATCGCCAGGTCTGACGGATCGGCTGGCGCGCGCCGCCGGGGAGCGCCGCATCGCGTTCCTGCCGGGCATCAGCACGGCCTCCGACATCATGCGCGGACTCGATCACGGCCTTTCCAGCTTCAAGTTCTTCCCGGCTGAGGCGAGTGGCGGCTTGCCCGCTCTGAAGGCGCTTGCCGGGCCATTCGGGCAGGCTCGGTTCTGTCCAACTGGAGGCGTAACGCCGCTCAATGCGAAGCAGTACCTCGCCGAGAAGTTCGTTATCTGCGTTGGCGGCACATGGCTTTGTCCGCCTGCCGCCGTCATGTCGCGGGATTGGACCAAGATCGCCGAGTTGGCCCAAACTGCCGGGCGGAGATAGCGAAAATGCTCCACGGCCGAACAATTATCATAACTCTAGCATTATGGTAGGCATAACGCGCATTGACGCCGAGCGAGGGGCCGATAAGGTGAAACTGGAGCTCGGTCGCCTCTGTCACTCTGATGAGTCCGACTCGACCGACGCCCACGATCGAACGCAGCGGTTCCGCAGAGACTGAACGGTCGATCCGAAAAGAAGCTGTGGGTGAGGATGATCTGAATGCCGCTGCGTCTGCGTATCCAGCTGTCACTGATGTATTTCGTGAAGTATTTTGCTGCGGGCGTGTGGATGGTGTCCCTTGGCACCTACATGAGCAAGACCCTCGAGTTCGACTCTATCATCGCGACATCGTACAGCATGGTGGGGTTTGCGACGATCATAGCGACCCTGTTCGTGGGCATGGTCGCCGACCGTTATTTCGACGCCAAGCGGGTGCTCACGGTTCTTTCTCTTGGCGCGGCGGCTTCGCTGCTCTGGCTGGCCGAGATCGCCGACTCGAAGAACGTCTTCCTTATGGCGATGTTGATCCACTGCATGTTCTATATCTCGTCGGTACCGCTTCTCGCGGCGATCTCTTTCAACGCCATGACCGATCCGGGCCAGCAGTTTCCTGCCGTCCGGGCGTTCGGCTCGATCGGCTGGATCGTAGGGGGATTGCTCGTCGGAATGATTCCCGGTGCGGCGCAGACCACATTGCCCATGCTGCTCGGCGTCGGTGCCTATCTGACGCTGGGCGTGTACGCGCTGACGCTACCAAGGACCCCTCCGCGGGCCAAGGGTCAGAAGACGACCGTCGCCGGTGTGTTCGGGCTGGACGTACTGAGGAAGGTCAAGGACGGCTCGTTTTGGGTCTTCATCACGTGCGTGATCCTGATCGTCATTCCGAAAAAATTCTACGACAGCTTCGCCAACATGTTTCTGACCGAGAAGGGAATGTCATTCCAGCTCGGAGGGCTCGTGTTTGAGCCTACCGCGATCCAGACGCTCGGCCAGGTCGCCGAGGCGTTGATGCTGCTGGTAATCCCGTTCCTGATCACCCGCATCGGCATCAAGTGGGTGATGGTGCTCGGCATCATCGGCTGGGTGACGCGGTTCGCCCTGTTCGGGTTCGGCTTCGACGCGGACAGGGGCATCGTCCCGATGCTGCTGACGGGCATCCTGCTCCATGGCCTCAGCTACGACTTCTTCTTCGTGTCCGGTCAAATCTATCTGGATCGGCTCTTCGGTCCGGAGATGAGGGCGCGGGTGCAGGCCTTCTACTGGTTCATCATGTCCGGCTTGGGCGTGGTGCTCGGCGCGCTCGTCGCCCAGCAGGTGTTCGGCTTCTACACCGTCGCAACCGGCGTGCGCGACTGGAAGTCGATCTGGCTGGTGCCGGCGGCCGTGTCGCTCCTCGTGGGCATCTGGTTCGCCTGGCGGTTCCGCGAGCCTCCAGCGGAGCAGGACGAGGCTCCTGTGCAGCCGGCGACGTCGGGACCCGTAGCCGTGGCGCGCTAGCATGATCCAGCGCGCGCTGTGCGCCGCTCGAGCGCGGCCGGACCTCGCCGGACGTATGAGCTAAAGGACCGAGATGACCATAAAGTCAGCGCGGGTCGCGGCGTACGCGGCGCCATACGACCGGCCCATCACCAACGGCCTTTACACCTACACGCACACGCAGATTTGTGTGGTGGAGCTGGAAACCCCGGCGGGGGTCGTCGGCGTCGGATGGACCCATGGCGGCCGGATCGTGCATCGGGCGCTCGACGAGGTGGCCGCGATGGTCGTCGGCCAGCCGCTGAGCACCGAACGCATACGGACTTGTCTGGACAGGCCCAAGATCCTCGGGCGAGGCGGGCTGGTGAGCCGTGCCGTCAGCGCGGTCGACATCGCCGTATGGGACGCGATCGGCAAGGAGACCGGTCGCTCGGTCCACCAGATGCTGGGCGGTTATCGCGACCGGGTGCCCGCCTATGTGGCGGGTGGATACTACGGCGAGGGCAAGGGACTTCACGCGCTGCAGAGAGAGGTCGCCGACAAGGTCTCGCGCGGAGCCCGCGCGATCAAGATGAAGATCGGGGCCGCCGCCATTGCCGAGGACCTGGTCCGCATCGACGCGGTCCGCGCGGCGGTCGGCCCCGACGTTAAGCTCCTGGTCGATGCCAACAACGCCTACGCGCGTCTCGATGCGCTGCGAATGGCCCGGCACCTCGAGGAGCGCGACATCTACTGGTTCGAGGAGCCGCTTGCGCCCGACGATGGCGCGGGCGCTGCGGAACTGACCCGACGCACGGACGTGCCGATCGCGCTCGGCGAGAACGAATACACGCTGTCGGGATTTCGCGAGCTGATCCATGCGGGAGCCGCCGACATCCTCAACGCCGATGCGCAGGTTCTTGGTGGCATCACCGACTGGCAGAAGTGTGCCCACTATGCCGCCTTGAACCACATCCCCATCGCCCCGCATGGCGATCAGGAAATCCATGTTCACTTGGTGGCTGCCGTCCCGAACGGCCTGCTGGTCGAGTTTTACGACAGCTCGCTCAATGCGCTGAAAGACGCAATGTTTCGCGAACACCTCGCCTTGGACTCCGACGGAGCGGTTGCGGTGCCGTCTCGGCCTGGACTGGGCTTCGAACTGGACCATCAAGCCCTTCAGAGGTACCGAATAGAAAGCTAAGTCGCCAGTGGATTGCAGCGTCTGCGAGGATGAGCTGAATGCATAGCCAGCGCTCACATCTCGCTCTAGGTTCGCATAGTCTCGCCGGCTCGGGCGCGAGACAGGGGAGGGCAGCTGCTCATGCCGGTACATGCGCAATGGTGGACCCACTGCATCGGCGTCGACAAGGCACCATATTTCGATACGCTCGCCAAGGCGGTTGCGAACAAGACAGCGCGCATGAAGACGGCCGGGGTGGCCGGCTATTTCATCTGGGGCGACCGCGTCCGTTGCTCAGACGAGTCGGATGGCGAGTTCGTCGAAGTCGAGGGGCGCGACCAGAAGGTCTTTGTCAGGCGTGACGCTCTCGACGGCGAACCGCTGCTCGAGCTCTACGTGATCGATGTCGGCCAGGGCGACGGCCTGCTGGTCGTCACCCCCGAGGGACACAACATCATGATCGATGGCGGCGATCTGCGTGCCAAGCAGGTCACCGGCAAGAACGCTGCCGACTTCGTGGATTGGAAGTTTACGCGCGATTACGTGTCGCAAGCCCACCGCAGCGGTGCGGTGGCCAAGACCATCGCGCTGGATGCCATCGTCTCCACTCACTGCGATCAGGATCATTTCGGCGGCTTATTAGACCTGCTCGAGATCGACGCCCCCGAGTCTCGCGCCGAACTTGCGGCACGCAGCGTGACGGTCGAAAACTTCTACCACGCGGGCCTGAGCTGGTGGGTCAAGCCGCACACGGACCCCAAGAAGCGCGGGCGAACGCTCGGGCGTACCAGCAAGGGCAGCTACACGCAGCTGATCGGAGACCGTGCGAGCTGCGCGTCGGCGACAGCCAATCTCGACGCCAACGATGCCGACACCGCATCGGGAAGCTGGGGTCGCTTCGTTCGATCGATGACCACGACCGAAACCGTCGCGGGAGATCCCACACCGATTACTCGCGTCTCGAGCACGGCTCTCGACTGGCTTCCGGGTTTTGATGATCGGCACGAGCAAAGCCGGGTCGCGATCCGCGTGCTCGGCCCGATCGAGCAGGATGTCCAGGGCTCGCCAGGTCTCACGAAGTTCAAGAGCGACAGCATTACGACAAACGGACACTCGGTGACGCTGCGCCTCGATTACGGCTCAGTGAAGATGATGCTCACAGGAGACCTGAACACCGCATCGCAGGAGCAGCTGATGCGGCATTACGGCACCGACTTCGCAGCCGAGTTTCGCTGCGAAGTCGCTAAGGCGTGCCATCATGGGAGCGCGGACGTGTCCGTCCGATTTCTGCGTGGGATGCAGCCGCTCGCGACCGTGATCTCCAGCGGGGACGGGGAGAGCCATGACCATCCACGCCCTCAGATCGTCTCCGCGAGCGCGCTCAGCGGCCGGGTCCTGCTGTCGGGCGACGGGCAAAGACTGATCGCGCCGCTGGTCTACGCTACCGAGATCGCGCGGAGCGCTCGACTGGGCGAAGTGGTCGGTCTGAGCGAGTACGCTACGACACTCCCGCTTCTGCCCTCCGCCGATCCTGACGGCGCTAACAATGCAAAAGGCGACGACTTGCAGCGCTTCCGCTTGAGGCTTGGAAGCGACCGGAGAAAGCTCTCCCACAATCCGAGGCTTGATCACGCGAAGGTCGTCACCGGCTTGGTCTACGGTCTCGTCAACGTGCGCACGGATGGCAAACGCCTCCTGTTCGCGCTTCGCGAGGAGTCGGGCAATGACTGGGGGATTGAGACGATGGAGGAGGACGAGATAGCCGCGGCGGCTGCGCTGAATTTCTGAGCCGGGCGGCTGAAGGCGCCACTCCCCAGCGGCGCGGTGATGTAGCTCGCGATTTCAAACTGGTGCCGACTCGCCAAGCATGTGAGTAGCGCCCAACTCGCGGCCTCGATGTGAAACAACGGGGTTGGACCGGCATCGCCACCGGTTCAGCAATTGACCGGGTGCTACCGACGGCGGCTGAGGCTCAAGCAGACCTAGCGCTGAGCGCTCGCTCGTTCTCGTCGAACGCGGCTACGAGCCGATCAAGCGAGTCGACTGCATAGGCCGTCGTGGGTCCACCCTTCGCCTTTGCGCTGCCCTTGGTCTTTTTCGTAACGACGATCGTCGGCAGGCCCAACGGCTTTCGCCCCATCGCGGCACCACCCATGAACTCGCTCGGCCTCGCCTTCATGTTATTGCCTCACCTTCATCGGGATCGACAAGCGCCTGCCCTGCAAGGATGTCCAGCGCCTCGAGCCATCGCAAGGCCGGAAGATAGTCGGCGAGGTCGCGCTGATCAACGAAAAGCGTCGGACGCCGCTTACTCGGTCTGTCATCACCGTAACTGCGGGTCCGGTGCTCGATCACCACGATGCCCCTCGGCCGCTCAGGTGCCTTCGCGGCCAAGCGGCCGATAATGTCGAAGCCCTGCTGCGCGCTCATCGTTGCCGTGCCGAGTAGCCACCCCGTCGCCTTGAGATCGGACTCGAGTTCAGGGTCCGCCAGCTCGGTGAGGGCGTCCCTTCCGAAGCCGAGGCCACGCAGCCCGATCACCAGCATCCAAAATGGTGCGGCCGGTGGCGCCTGCCTCCGAGGCACCGCCGCGAGAGCCAGCGCGCTCCAATCGCGAGCTGTCATGCTGCCGAGCCTCGCGCTCAGAGCGGCGGCTGGAAGCTTTCCGTCCGCCGCCTGCATCAACATACCATAGGGCACGGGCGAGAGGTCGCCCCTGGCCGGCTTCTCGAAATATCGCTCGAGCGGCTCGACTAGGGCGTCGAAATGAAACGGCTCGGTTCCCGGCGGCAGGCCGGGCGCGGGCAGCAGCCGAACGCGATAATCCTCCTGCCACTTGCGGAGCCCTTCCGCGTTCCCGGGAATGGCGTGGGGCGGTCGAGCCGATCTGCCGCTGATCCAACGCTCTGGTGAGCGTTCAAAGCGGATCAGACGCGAAATCGCCGGCAGAATGGGCCTTGGCTCTTCAACGTCACGCCTGATCGAGGCTACGATCAGGAACAGCTCGCCAAGCTTTTCGCGCTCGCGCTCCACCTCGCCATGAAGCCGTTCCATTGTCGACAGATGCTGTACAATGTCGGGATCGAGTGCGCCGCGTCGCAGCGCAGCGGACAGCTCGCGTCGCGCGAGAGCGACGACGGACCCGGAAATCGAGCGAAGTAGCGGAGTACGCGCAAGATCGTCGAAGCTGATGCCGACGTCCGACAGCAAGGCTTCAAATGCATCCGCGAAATCGATGAGTTCCTGAGCGCGACGGCGCTGCTCGGCCGTCAGTCGACCGGCTTCTGTCCCGGCGGGTCGGCCATCACGATCGAACAGGAAGCGATAGCGGCCATCGTCCAATTTTTCGCAGATCTGCGCAACGTCCGACGGTGGGATGTCGGCCAGACGGATATCGCCCGCCTGGGGATCGCCGACCGAGCCGCCAGCGTTCCGCTCGCCGAGCCGGTCTCTGAGTGCCCGCAGATCACTCAGCAGGTCCAAAAAGCGCACCAGATGCGCCTGCAAGAGTTCGAGGTCGGCCGGCTCGATCTTGACCTCGTCGGCATCCTTTACCCCTGCGCCCGCTGGCAAAGCAGAGGCGTCCGCCCTCATGCGCTGCTCCAGCCGAGCGGCGAGCGCATCGTGCTTAGGATCGACCTCGAGCGCTCCCGACGACCAGGTGCGTGACGGGTCGTACAGCGTATCGATGGCGAGTTGCGCGAAGCCACTGTCCGCTTGCGCACGGCTGGCCAGCGCCTCGCTGCGCAATGTCTCGTCGATCGCGATCTGGACGGTGGCCAGCACCAAGTCACGCTGCTGGGTCAGTCCGGCCGCGGTGCCAATCATTCGTGCATCGTCCTGCGGCCGGCGCGCTAGGATCCGCATCATGTCGGTCAAATTAAGACGAGCTTCGTGCATGACGCGGAGCGCGAAGGTCGAACGGGCGAGTACGGATTGCGGATCGTTAACGTCGATCGTCACCAGGCCCAGCAGATACGCCAGCGCGTAAGGTGGGTCGGGGCGGAGCAGCAGCCTTTCGCTGAACAACGTGTGCTCAGCGGGGTAGGCTTTCTTTCGCACCCGCCTATCCATCGCCTCGTAGCAATCGCGGTTTACCAGAAAGCAGAAGAAGCCGAAGTCGGCGATCAGGTGCTTAAGCCTCCCGACGAGATCAGCCAGGGCATCGGACGCGTTCGGGACCTTGTCGAGCTCGTCGATCACGAAGACGGGCGCGAGTCCCGCTTCACGCGCGCGGGTGATCACGACGGGCAAGTCGCGTTCGAGCGTGGACAAGGTGAAGTCGCGAATGAAGCTGTAGTCAATCGAACGATTGTCGGTACGGACCGTCTTACGCGACCAACTCAGGCTGAGCGAGCCGATCAGCCAGACGGCCACCCCGGTCGCCACCGCCGCAATCGGTCCGGGGCCGGTCGCACCCATCAGCGACACGCCGGTCAGCGCACCGATGCCGAGCGTACCCAATCGGCCGATCACGTCCTTGAGGTCGCTTGCTCCTTTCAGCTCCGAGGTCAGCGTCCGCACGATGCTGTCGGTGACCTTGGTCGTGTAGCTGATCCGGCCCGTGCATACCTGAAAGGCCTGTGCGGCGGTCGCCAGCGCCATGACTTCGCGCAAGCCTTGGTCGGTCATGCCGAGCGCAGCGCACGTCTTGTCGGCCGTCTTCGGCCAGAACACGCCCAGCTTGAGCCGGCCCAAGGAAGACCAAAAGTGGCGCAGCATCGCGGGTGTGGCGCCGCTATCGAGTTCGAGCGCCAGCTGCGCGGCGAGTTCATTCTTGTCCCCGGGAGGAGACGCCTGTTGAAGACGCGCATGGGCCCGGAAGCCAGTGGCGGCCTCGGCGGCGAGCGCGCGGTAGAGCCCGATCGTGATCTGGACGAGCGCGGCATGTACGCCAGGTGTAACGGGGTCAGCTCCGGGCTCCGGCTCAGGAGCCTCCTTGACCGGTTTTCCGCCTTCGACATCGGGCACCTGCCCGGCGTCTATTGGTTGCTGCGCCTTCGGCACTGGTGCCGGGCCGGCCTGCTCGAGCATGCTTGGCCCGTGCAGCTTCACGAGTAGCGGGCGCTGCAGCGCGCCGTTGGCGAGGTCGACTGCAGTCTCCTTCACCGATTCGCGCAACAGCTCGGTAGCCAGCTGCTCGACGGCGCGGACTGCAAGTGCGGTCTTGCCCGCACCGCGATGGCCGGCGATCAGATAGGAGCGGCCCCGAACCTGCCCGCGAACATACCGCCTGAGGTCCGCCGTTAGCCAGTCGAGCTCGCGAGATCCGACAAAGGGCGGGGCAGACGGTAGCGGCCACTCGGCAAGCGGAGCCTGGTACGCTACCGGCTCGGCGAGCTTGAGCACGGGCAGCGCCGCGGACCTCCCGTCCTCCTCGGCCAACTCCGACGCGGGCGATTTCGCTTCGGCGTCGTCCAACTCTTGTTGCGCTATCAAGTGGCATTTCCGGCAGGCGCTGCCGCCGCGCCGTTCCCGTCGACACCATTCCCGGTCGCCGGTTCGTCAGCAACGGCAGTACCCTCAGCCGCATTCGCAGGCGCTTGGCCAGCAGGATCGCTCCCTTTGCCGATCGCGGCGGCGGGGTCGCTTTCAGCGGCCACGAGCGCCAACGCTCCACCCGCGAAGCTCAGCGCCAAGATCGCCAGCGCCGTTGCCGGAAGAAGCCGCCAACCGCCGGAACCGCCCCCAAGACCACCCCAGTGACTTTCGATGCCGATCGACTCGCCGCGCCCGAGAAGGTCGATGCAGCGCATGCCGGCGACAAGCGCCAGCACGCCCAGAACAAAGGCGATGGCGGCTTTGGCCGCGGGGAAAGATTCGCGGGCGACGGCCGCGAACAGCAGCAGCGCGGCCGCTGCTGCTGCGATCGTTAGCACCGCAGAGACGACAAGGTGCCGACGGTGATCGACTGACGGGGCGGCGCTCATCCAGGCCATCGCCCAGACGCCGCCGGCCGAGGCCGCCACGGCGATGACCGCCCAGGTCGGCAGCCTGAACGCGCCGACCAGTGCGAGCGGTTCTGCTTGCGCGGTCCCGACGCCCGCGGCAGCCAGCATCAGCAACAGGATGAGAACAGCCAGCCCGCCGATCAAGCGCGATCGGTTCACCGCGTCGTTCCGGGTTGCCCGGGTCTATCCCGCTCGATTTCCGCGATCGTGCACGTACCGGGAACTGGCGTAGCCGACCGGGTCAGTTCGATCCGCTCGACTCGGACCGCGCCGCCTGCGCCGGCGCTAAGCTGGCGGAGTTTGCCGTCGTCGCCGAGCGCCCAGAGCCGCTTCTCGCCCACTCTCGTGGCGCGTGTCTCGGCCATCCAGCTCGCGAAGCGGCTCGCCTGGATCGGATCGGTGAACGAGAAGGGGCTGTGCCCCGCCGGCGTGTCGATCTCCAGGTAGCTTGGTCCCGCCACGATCCCCCACAGCGGCTTCGCCACGTCGGACGCCGGCACGAGCGTGAATAATCGACCGGGCAAGGCGTCCGCGCGTTCGGTGACTATTTGCCGCCCTTCGTCGTAGAAACGCGCGGTCGCCGTCGAAGGTACGCGCTCGACATAGCTCATCGCCGCGCAGACCCGCAAAGGCCGCGGTGTCCATGCCTGGTTGACCACCGTCGTGATCGACGCCTTGTCGGGCGCGAGTTGGCGTCCGGCTTCGTCGCTAAGCTTGAGTTGCGCCACCACCGTTTGCGGGCTTGATTGGTCCACGTTGAAATCCAGCTCGGATGTGGGAACACCGAGTCTCGTCGCCAGCGCGGCCTTTGCCGCGTCGTCGAGCGCGACCGGCCGCACCGAGACGCTCGCGAGCACCAGACCGGTCAGGTCCTCGTTAGGCGCGCTTTGCTGATAGATGGTGATACGGTCCGGCTGGAAATCAGCCGTCAGCGCCTCGACCCGCGCTTGGTTGACGTAGGTCGTCCCAGCCTTTTCCTCCCGCGAGAGCGACGCCTCGGCCGCCTCGATCACGTTGCCGAACTCTGGCGCGATGCCGACCTTGGCGGTGGTGGTCGACTGAACCGACACGGTCTCAAGATTGATCGAGGAGTACCTGCTGGTGACCTGCGTGAGGTCGGCGAACTCGAACCCGATTGGTTCGATCACCACGCGCGCGGCCAAGAAGCGGTGACCTGCCTGGTATCCCCGCTTGCCGATGCCGATTGCCAGTGTCCGGGAGAGCTTGGTCTGATCCGCGTCGGACGCCTTTCCGGGCGCGATGCCGCCCGCGACAGCGGCGCGGAATGCGTCCGGTTCGGAAATCTTGCCGGCAAGCGCGTCGATATACGCAGCCGCGCTGCGCTCGGCCATATCCCTGATCTTTGCCGCTCCGGGCCCGCTCGCCTCGATGGACGAAACGGAAAGTGTCGGAACGACTGTTTGGACGAGCGGCGTGGATTGATCGGCCCAGCGCAGGCGCACCGGCTGAGCGCCCGCACAGCCGGCCAGCACCGATACTAAGGCTGCGGCCGCGGCGACCGGACGGCCGCTCACCGGGCCACCAAATGGCAGATGTGAGCCGGATTGAGATTGTTTGTGTGGCAATTGCGTATCGGATGCGGCTTGACCCGGTTGGTCGCGAACTTGGATCGCACCACGCGCGAGACGTCCGCTGCCGGGTCATATTGGTCGAGTGCTTCTAGCTCGCTTTGCGACGCTCCAGACTCGATCAGCTCAAGCGTTGCGCCCCCGCCAGTATAGTGCCAATCCAAAATGATCGCGTAGAATCCTGCCATGACCGGCACCCCCTTGATAGTGGAATACGCGACCCGCGACGTTGGTTTATTTGCTCTGAGACATGGTGCAGCTTTTTTCTCGTTTAGGAAAGGTCATGAACGAGCTGCTTCGCCGGACGCTGTACATTCGCCGACCAGCAGCCTCGGCGCTCCTCGAACGACCCGTCTAATTCACCCGAGCGGCGGCAGAGCTGCCATTGCGATCGCACCCGACGACGCTAGCGTTGGGACCTAAGCGGGCAAGGAGACGATGTGCCGGAACTCAGATTGGTCGAAGATGCCGTCGCACCGGCGCCGAGCACGCAGGTCGCCCCTGCGGCGGCCGTGGCCGAGCTGGCCCGGGGCAAGCTGCAGGCATTCGCCGGCACGATCGATCCCGCGACGGGCGCCTACCTCGACGACGTGTACGCACAGAACAAGAGCTTGGCCGAGCATGTGGCGGCGGACTATCACGGCCGCTTTCTTCTCGAGCTTGTGCAGAACGGGAACGACGCCCATCCGCGCGATCGCACGGATGGCGAGATCGAGATACTGCTTCGCGAGGGCGAAGGTGGGCACGGCACGCTGTACGTCGCCAACCGCGGGAACGCCTTCCGCTACGAGGACGTGGTCGCGCTCACGCGCATAGGGCTGTCGAGCAAGCCGCCGGGAGAGGCGATCGGCAACAAGGGTCTGGGCTTCCGCAGCGTCAGCCATGTCTGCGACGCTCCCGAAATCTACTCGCAAACGCGCAACCTCGGACACCGGCCCAGCTTCGAAGGCTACTGCTTCAGCTTCGCGCGCGCTGACGAGTTCGGCTCGTTGATCGCGGACGCGCATGTGCTCGCGCTCGCCCGAGCCGATCTGCCCATCTTCTTCCTCCCTCGGTGGCTCGACCAGCAGAACGCCATCGTAAGATCGTTCGCCGAACGCGGGTTCGCGTCAGTCATCCGCCTCGTTCTGCGGGATCAGGCTTCGCGGCGTGCGGCCGAAGACGAGATCATGGCGCTCAACGACGAGGCGGCGCCGTTGCTGCTGTTTCTCGAACGCCTGTCCGTTCTGCGCGCGGTCATCCTAGACGCGGATGGCGCCGAGCGGGTCCACCTGGACTGGGCTCGCGATGAGCAGCCGATCGCGGAAACACCGCGTGCCGCCATCTGCACGCTCGGCTCGGCGCGCTGGTTGATCCTCCGCGACGCCATCGATGAGGCGGCGATGCGCTCGGCGATTCTAGCGGGCGTCGACGCGAAACAGCTGCACGGCAGCTGGTCCGAGTGGCGCGGTGCTGGCGAAGTGGCGCTTGCGGCTCGGCTGGACGCCGATGTCGCTGTGCCCCGTCTCTACACCCATCTTCCGATGGGGGAGGGGGCCGCCGCACCCTTTGCCGGCCACCTGCACGGCACCTTCTTCCCGACCTCAAACCGCAAGGCGCTGGATGCCTCGGTCGCGCTAAACCACCTTCTTCTCACCCGCGCCGCCCAGCTCGCGGCACACGGCGTCACTTGGCTAGCCGACCCAGCACATCCCCAATCCGGGCTCCCCGACATAAGCGAACGCGCCAGAGCGTGCGCCGACCTGACCGCCTGGACGACGCCTCCCAGCCTCGTCACGGGCGCGAAGGGCGGCGGCGACAAGCTCGACCTCGAGCAGGTGTTTGTAGGAGCGCTCGAGCGGCTGACCGGTAGAGCCTTTCCCGCTATTCCGGCGATGCCGTGCTCGGCGCTGGCGGACGGCGCGCTGTCGGTCGCGTTTCGCCCGACAGCATGGACGCGCGGCGAGCTAAACGAAACAGCTACCTTCACCGTTGAGACCGTCGCCACACACGGACCAAGTGTTGGCGCAAGCCTGCTATGGCCGGGTCTCGGCACCGACCGCGTTCGACGCCTCACCGCATTCTTGAAGCGTCACGGTCGGGGCCTGTACTGCGACCGCCTCGCGGCTGCGGAGCGCGCCGACATCGCCGCCGCTGTCGCCGCCAGCTACCGCGCCGGTCGCCGACCCGATCTCAACCGCTGGGCAGCCTTCTACCGGGATTTAGCCATCTTCCTCGCCGACGCGCCCGAGGCGCTCCGGACCAAGACAATCGTCCTGTGCGACGACGGCACCGTCCGGGGCGGCAGGGCGGAGGCGCCTGTCGCCGGAATAGTGCCCGGTAGGCGTCGCCGTCGTGCTCGGGGCGAAGCGATCGAGCCCTCGCTCTTCTTTCCCCCGGCACCGCGCGCGCCCGGGGACGCTGAGGAAGCGCCGCCGGAGCAGCTGACCGTGCCAAAGCAGCTCGCCAGCTATTTCGCCTTCGTCACGAGCGCGCTTCCGTGGCATGGCGAGCTGCGCGGCGCGCGCGAGTTCCTCGAGAAGGTCTCGGTCTCCGCGTATGACGGCGAGGCCGTGCTCACCCGTATCGCGCAGGTCGTCAACGCGGGGGCGACGGTCGAGCAGGCGCTCGCCGGTCTGCGCTGGGCGTTCGCCATCTGGCGGCGGGCGAGCGACGTCAAGCGACCCATCAAGATCGATGCGAGCTACCGACTGCTCGTTCCCTGCGCCGCCCAAACGCTGATCCCCGCGACCGAGGCGCTGTTCTCGGAGACGTGGCCCGAGCACCTCCTTGGCCGTAGGCTCCAGGCCTTCCTCGGCGCCGCGCCCCCGGGCATCGCCGATCTCACCGCGTTGCGTGACCGGCGGCTGGCATCGACCGATCACCGCGCCTTCGGCCGCGCGCGGATCGCGCAATGGGCGGAGTTCCTCGAGGCCCTCGGCGTGCGGCGGGGCCTGCAACCGGTCGCGTTGCCGGCGATGCCCCGAACGCGCGCATGGGAGGTGACGAGCCTCGCGTTCGCAGCCGCGCTCGGCGTGACCGAACAGGCCGTGGAGGAGTGGCGTCGAGATCTGAAGGCTCATCACGGCGACAGCCTGCGGCTGGGCTATACCACCCACTACAGGTTCCAGGGTTCGCTCTGGTGGCTGCCGGGACAGGGGCACCACCAGCTATTCTCGAGCGAGTGCCGCGAGCTGTACGCCGGTCTCGTGGTGGAGTGGCTCGCCGGCGCGGGCCCGGACATGCTCAGGGTCACGCTTGCGCATGAGCACTTCACGTCGGATGCCCGCACTTGGCCAACGCCGGCAGCGGCCTTTGTGCGGTCGGCCGAGTGGCTCCCAGCGGATAATCCCGCGCCAGGCGGAGCCGAGCGCCACCACTACCGCCCCGCCGACGTCTGGGCCGGTTCAGGTATCGAGCGATACCCGCCATACCTCCGACAGCTCGCGCTGCCGGTCCATCGGGTGTTGGAGCGCCGCCAGCCCGAAGCGTTGCAGAAGCTCAGCAAATGGGCGGATCTGCGCGTCCTCGGTCGGCGTGACACGCTCGTTGAGCAGCTCGCCTTTCTAGCAGACCAATTCGGAGCGGGCGGCGTTGGGCGCTACTACGAGCCGCAGCTCGCCAACCTTTATGCCGCGACGTGGCGGGCTGTCGCTGACCGGCACGCGGCGCTTCCCGAATGGCCGGGGCCGGCCAAAGCGCAGATGAAGCTCCTCGTGCGGCGCGCCGGGGAGCTCACCGTGCTGACACCCGGCGGCAAGTCGGCAGCACCCATTTACGTGCGCGACACCGACGACGAGCTGGCACCGGCCCTGACGGCCGCGCTCGGGGCCGGCCTGCTGGACGTCAAGGGAGCCGATCGCGCGAAGCTCGCGCGCGCCGCCGCCGCGATGTTCGGCAAGCGCGTTTCGCTTCTCACTGCCCTCAATTACGCGGTGCGCGTCGACGACGTGCCGCTGGCCGACGTGGAATCGCCGGACGCGCTCGTGGAGGAATATCCTTGGCTGCGCCTGATGCTGGCTGCCGCGCTCGAAGCGCTCAAGGGCACCGACGCGTCGCAATTGCCCGCCGACCGGAGTATCCTGCTCGATCGGCTGGCCGAGGTGAGGCATGCCGTGGCTACCACCGTCACCTTCGAATTGGACGGCACGCCGATCCCCGGCACCGCCGAGCACGCAGCATATCAATTCACCAAGCCGACCGGAGAGCCGCTCGTAGTGGTGCTGCGCCGGCAAAAACGTGATTGGACATCGCTCGACGCCTGCTTGCCTGCCGTTTGCGACGCGATCGGCGTGCCGTCTGTGACGACGGGCATGCGGCTGCTCGCCTGGGTCTTGCGTGACGCGGGGGAGGAGATCGATCTTGCGGCGACGGACGACGAGACGATCGCGCGGCTGTGCCGTGCTCTTCACCTCGATGGGGCGGGCGAGGCGTCGGTTCGCCAGCTTGTGGGCGGTCGCCTCGACGCTCGCATGCCGTGGCTCAGGGCTGCCCTTCACTATGCGGGCGGCGCGGACGCGGTTGCGACCTTGCATGCTTGCGAACTGGCCCGCGGTGCGGACGTCCAAGGCCTGGTAGCGGACGTCCGCCCGCTGGCCGAGGGCTTGGGCGTCGATCCGGACGCTATGCTGGAGGCGGCGCGGCGCGCATTCTCGACTGCGCAGTTCCGCGATCTTCTCGACCTGGACTTCGCGCGCTTCAACGCCAGTTTGGCTGCAACCGACAGCGAGCCGATCACCCACCCGGAGCTGCACCTCTCGCAACTGGCCAACCACATTGTTGAGCATGAAATCGGGATTCTCGAGGTACTGCGCAACATGGCGGTCGAGCGGCTAGACCTTTTCGAGCCCGAGCCGCGTTACAAGGCATGGCGGGACGATCTGCGCGGCTTGACGCCCGATCCGGAATGGCTTGCCGCCTACCATATCGTGCCGGAGGCGGCGCTCACCGCGCGTGTGGCAACTTGGCTCGACTCGATCGGAGCACCCTCGCTCGCCGGCAATCAGCACGGGCTCCCGTCCCTGGCCGATGTGCGATTGGTCAACGGCAAGTCGATCGCCCGCTTTGCGTCCGCTGCCGCTCCGCTGGTACGGGCGTGGTGGAAGGGTCCGGCTCAGACCTTGCCGGCGCATTGGCGCGACGCCGCCGCCGCGGAGCAGCGTCATCGCGCTGCGTTCGATGCCGCCGCGCTGGTCGATGCGCGTCCGCTGGATGATGCGGCGATGCTTCGATGGTCACAGGTTCTTGGGCTGTGGCCCACCGACATGCCGCTCTCGCTGGAATGGACAGCGTTAGGCATCACCGAGGACGCAGTCGGGGCTGCCGATGCTGCGGCGAAGCGAGAAGCGGAGGAACGCGCTGCGGCTGCCCGGTCGGTCCACGTCAATGGTCGAGACATCGATCCCGAGAAGGCCGATTGGTCGGCACTCTCCGCTGAAATCGCGGAAACGCTGTCGCGTCGCGCGAAGGCGGCGCGGCTGGGCACGCCCGCCGATTTGGCCAAAGTTGTCAAAAATACGTCGACTGACGCGAACAAGAGGAGGACTGGCGGAGGCGGCGGCAACGCAGATAGAGTTCCCGCCGCGAAAAAGGAGATGATCGGCAAACTGGGCGAGCTGGTTGTCTACCATTGGCTGAAAGAGCGCTACCCGAATCAGGATATCGACAAGGCGTGGGTGTCAGGCAACGCTAAGCAGCAGCACGCCAAAGCTGGCTCCGACGATCTCGGCTACGACTTCAAGCTCGAGCTCGACCGACGCATCTGGCTTATCGAGGTCAAGGCCAGCCAAGGCGATAGTTGCCGGTTCGAGATGGGTGAGACCGAAGTGCGCGAGGCGCGCAGGGCAGCAAAGCCACGCGCCAAGGAACGCTATGTCGTCGTCTACGTCGCCGACCCGGGCCGGCCAGCCTCCACCCGCATCGACGTGCTACCGAATCCATTAAGCGACGAGGGTGCTTCGGTGTTAGAGATGCTGGGCGAAGGCGTGCGCTTTGGCTTCAAACGGCAGAGTTGACGCAAGACCTTCCAATTCGCAATCTGATTGCGGTCGAGGTTGGAGCCGGGAGTGGGGGACAGTGCTCTCTGCGCCTAAAGTAACGGTCATCTACGATGGTGATTGTCCGTTCTGCTCGAGCTACGTCAGCTTGATCGGTCTTCGTAAGTTGACCGATGTCGACCTGATCGATGCCAGGTCGGACCACCCTATCCTCAGAGCTACCGAAATCCAGGCGCTCGATCTGAATGCGGGCATGGTCGTCAAGGTAGGGCAAGCTGTCCATCATGGCGCGGATGCGATGCATGTCCTCTCGATGCTCTCGACGGGTTCCGGCTTTATCAGTCGGCTTGCGTTGAGAGCGTTCGCGTCGCCCACGCGGTCGCGACTTCTCTATCCATATCTGCGGGCTGGGCGAAACCTCACCCTCCGTATCCTCGGCCGTCCCGCCATACAGTCCTTGACTCAGAACGCCGATTTGAAAGAAACATAGAACAGCAGGGGTGACACGTGGCTTGAGCCCATGCTCCCCAGGGTCGCTAGTTCCGCGTATGCAATCAAAGTGGTGTTGCGCGTAGAATCCTTCCTTGGGGGTGACCGATCATGGCAGAACCGACACTGACGGCCGCTGAACTCGCGGCGCTCGACTTCATCATTGCCGACGCGCAAGAATCGGGAAAACCTATCACGACCGCATCTTGGGCCGCAGTCGCGCGCGAGGTCGTCAAGGTGACCGCACGTGAGGCAGTTCGTGAAGCGGTGCGCGAGGCCGTTCGGGGCGCGATCGGCGGTCGAGCCTTCGCGGCTGATACCGACCAGCCGGGCATCGACGACGCGATCAGGCAGGAGCTCGGCACCTCAGAGATTTCGGTAGAGCAACTGGTGCAGCTGCGCGAACGCTTGTCGAGGCTCTAGCATGCTGCAGGGCGTGCTGCTCTCACTGTTGGTAGCGCATGTCGCGCTGAGCGTCGCAAACCAGTTCCGGCGTTTCCAGGATGCACTGGGAGGCATCGGGCGCTGGCTCGTGCTGCCGAACTGGTCTTTTTTCGCTCCATTGCCGGGCACGCATGATCACCGGGTCGTCTATAGGGATCGCGGACGCGATGGTACGCTGTCCGGCTGGAGCGAGGTGTGCATGCACCATCGGCGGCGTCTGACGCATGTTGTTTGGAACCCAGACAAGCACCTCCTCAAGTGCCTCTCAGACTGCACCAGCGGGCTTGCCCGACGCTTGGAAGCCAGCAACGTCGAGACCAAGGGCTTAATCAAGCTTTGCTGGCCGTATCTTAAAATTGCTGGCCTGGTCGAGCGTCAGCCCGCCCTGCTGCCCCGTGAGGCCAGACAGTTCGCCCTGCTACTCACGTCGGGCGGACATGAGCGTCGCACCTTGGTCCTCTTCGTCTCGGACTGGCATCGCGCGTGATGACCCCACAGATAGCCGTCTCGATCGCGACATTCGGGGTCAGTCTCGCCATCATGTTGTCCTCGATCGAGCAGCTGGCGAGACGACAACATCTCGAGCCTTTCCTCGAGCCCGGTATGGGTCGAGCCGCGTCGCCCGCGATCGCCGCGCCCTCCACGCTCCTGAGCCTAGGCAAGGCACTTGCCGCGCTCGGCTGCCTAGCCGAACTGGTGTTGGGCTTACTCCCCGGACCTTTTCTTGCAATCCTGACGGCTCTCGCGTTGGTCGCTTATTGGCGGCGTCCTGTAGGAGGCGACGGAGCGGATCAGCTTCAACTCATCATCCTCAGCTACGTCTCGCTCTGTTATCTGCTCTCTCCTGAACGAGCTGCACATTGGGCGGCGCTGTTCATATCCGCGCAGATGATTGTGTCGTATTGCACGACCGGCTGGGCCAAACTCCTCTCCTCAACCTGGAGGAAGGGCGACGTTCTCGCGCAGATCTTTGCAACTCATACCTATGGACATGCTGGCGCGGCCGGTTTTCTCTATCGCAGGCCAATACTGCACCGGCTGGCAAGCTGGACGCCGATCGCGATCTTCTCACTGTTCGTGGTCGCATTCTTCCAGCCCTACGACTGGGTATTCTTTACCTTTATGGCTGCCGCAGTGGCTTTTCACGTCGGTACCGCGGTATTTATGGGTCTGAATAATTTCATGCTGACCTTCCCGGCCGCCGCCCCCTGCCTCGTCTATACGTACCAGCTGGTGCACGCGGGACCAACTTAGTACTGCCCAATCATCTGTAAGCCTTGCGTACGAATTCACGCTTTCGGCTGAAAACGCTGGTCCAAGCCGGTCGCTTTGGCGCGGCGACCGTGGAAAGCCCGTTTGTAGGTTTCCCTGAATTGGTGGACGACTTTCGCCCTGTGACAGCGTCCTGAAATGATGGGCGTTCGACTAAAACAGTGGACGTCTAGCGCGTCGGTCTCTCTGTTTCGGCGAACCGTACCCAAAAGCACGAATGTGCGACTACTCTGCCTGTGGCCGTACATTGGTGATAGTGATGCCTACATCGGCGCTCGCAAGTGGCCCGTCCGTTGTGAGCATCTCGGCTTGCAGGTCGATCGCCAAGGCAAGGCATGCCCGATCGCCGAGAGAAAGACCGAGCGCCTTCGTGGCTGGCCGGAGGTCGCCTACTATGAGTGCCTGGGCGGGAGTGAGCGGCCGGACATCGAGGTGCAGCCCGCCAAGCGCCTCACGCACCTCGTCGAGCGGCAACCCCCGGTCCCGTAGCTTGGAGACGACCTCTGCGAGGTTGGCTGTTCCGATGATGCTGCGGGTCAGGACGTCGACTACCCTATCCGCCCCGGGTTCGTCGTTCAGAAGGCAGAGCAGGGCGGAGGCGTCGAGTACGACTTTGCTACTCACGCTCCGCCTCACGCCGACGCTCCGCAATCAGCTCATCGGCCAAGCCGACGCCTTCGGGCACATACTTGCGCAGGATGGCGCGAGCACGCTCAAGTGCCTTAGGTATGGAACGTACCCGCAACTCGCCATCGTCCACATCGACGAGAACGGTGTCACCCGTGGTGATCCCGAGCTCACGGCGCATTGCTGCCGGGATCACGAGCTTCCCACCATCCACGATCTTGACCCGCTGCGCTTCCATCTGCACCAAACCCGCTGCTCCGACCTTTTCAACGGACTTATACCGAAGCGCAAAGTCGGACGCCAGCGTGGAGGCCGGGATCGATGCACGGCCGGTCACCGAAGTAGCGTTCATCGATGATGGAGCAGCTACTTAGACCCGGTCCGCTTAGCTAGGCTACGTAGGACCGGTATTTGCCGTTCTGAGCCGACTGCTGCATGACTGGCTCACAAGGGTATACCCAAGCACGCCGGGCGGGAGTGAGGAGCCCGGGGCAGGCAGCGAGGTGAGGGCGGCGCGGGTGTACCTGCGGGTGAGCACGGACGAGCAGGACCTGACGCGGCAGGAGAGCATTGTGGCTGGTGCGCGGGCGGCCGGCTTTTATGTCGCGGCCGTATACCGGGAGAAGGCGTCGGGCGCGCGACCGGACCGGC
>SXGT01740430.1_pt1 | contig 22455 bp, 15 predicted proteins | sample 3176221 | NCBI WGS metagenome assembly SXGT01 (sample SAMN11356862, study PRJNA531348) | freshwater metagenome | isolation source: freshwater sample F1-120 | place: China: Fuxian Lake, Yuxi | collected 2017-12-25
ACGCGCGTGGCCATGATGCCTGGAACGGCGCAGGCGAACGACGAGAGCAGCGGAATAAATGATTTTCCGCTCAAACCCACGCGTGTCATGAGTTTGTCCATCAGATACGCCGCACGGGCGATGTAGCCGCAGTCTTCCAGGATGCCGATGAAAAAAAACAAAATCAGGATCTGAGGCAGAAAGATGACGACGCTACCGACGCCGGCGATCACTCCATTCACCAAAAGCGACTTGAGCGCGCCCTCGGGCATAGCGCTCCCCACCCATGCGCCGAGTGAACCGACCGCGCCGTCGATCAGTCCCATCAGCGGATTGGCAAAGACAAACACCGAAGAAAACACGACGATCATCGCCAACGCGAACACCAACGTACCCCAGACCCGATGCGTCAATAAACGGTCGAGCCGGTCGCCGCCAGTGACGACCCGTTCGCTCGGTCGAGACGTGACTCCGGAAAGGACTCGATGCACCCAGTCGTAGCGGGCGGTCGCTTCGATGGCCGGTACCGGAAAACCGGCTTGCTTCAATCGTGCCCGAGCAGCTTCGACGTGCGGCATCAGGTTCGCTGCGCCATCTGCCGCCAATCGTTGCTGCAGATATCCACCTGCATCGAGCAACAGTCGTTCGATCAGATAGCGGGGCAAAGGCCTGGCCTGGGAATCGGTTAGGGCTTGCAGTTCCGTGACTTCGCGCTGAAAATCTGCCGGAAACGGGGATTCTTGATCCGGCAGGGTGCCACTCGCGGCCGCCGCGATGGCCGCTTTCAGCTCTGCCATGCCGAGTTTACGATTGGCCTGCACCTTCACAACCGGCACGCCAAGCTGGGTGCTCAGTTTGGCAACGTCGATCGTAATGCCGCGCAACCGCGCAACGTCGACCATGTTCAACGCAACGACGACAGGCAAACCCAGCTCCAGGACCTGGCTGACGAGGTACAGATTGCGCTCCAGATTGCTCGCATCGACGATGGAGATCACACAGTCGATCGGCGTCATTGCGTCACGGCGGCCCAGCAGCAAATCCACGGTCACCATTTCGTCGAGCGATCGCGGCGCTAAGCTGTACGTCCCAGGCAGATCGACAAGCTCTACCGTGTGGCCGCCAATCTCGGTGCGGCCGACCTTCTTTTCGACCGTCACACCAGGGTAGTTGCCCACCCGTTGTCGAACGCCAACCAGTGCTGTAAACAGTGTGGACTTGCCCGTGTTGGGATTGCCCACCAGGGCCATGGTCAACGGACGAGCCGAGTTCAGGGATCGGGTTTCAGTGTTCAGCATTTTGCCGTGGCTGAATTCGCGAGAATTAAGAACTCGCGACAGAAGACCTGAACTCAGGCGAGTTCAGCTAAAGGGGTTCAACTTCAATGCACCTCGCTTCGCTGCGACGGACGCTCAGACGATAGCCACGAACCTCCAGTTCAAGCGGATCGCCCAGCGGAGCGCATCCCGCAACGGTGACTTCCACTCCCGGGGTCACGCCCATTTCCAACAAACGGAGGCCGATTTCGTCGGTGTCGTGAATGGCAAGCACACGGCCACGCGCGCCGATCGGCAGATGGGCCAATAACGTCACCCGGCCGCTCCCAAGGGCATCGGTCGTCGCACAAAAACATTGACCGCATCGTCGGCGCGAAAGCCCAGCTTGCGACCGTCTAACCGAACAATGCACGTGCCACCCGTCCGCACCATTTCAACCACAGCTCCATCGCGAAAGCCAAGTTCCTTCAAACGATGCACAACCGCAGTTTCGCCCGTCACATGCTCCACGCAGGCGGAATGACCCATCGACAGTCGATGGAGGGGAATCAATTCACTCATACGATCATAACCACTTAATTTAATTGAGACTCGTTCTCATAAGTGAATAGTATAGGCTAGTTTTACAGTTTGCAATAGGGGTCACCGGTCAAGACCCTGACGAGTCGGGTAATCAGGTGCCGTTCGGAACGCCGCTTCCAACGCGCCCATAACGGCAAGCACCGAATCCTCCCGCCAGGCACGGGCCGCGACTTGCACGCCGACGGGCAGGCCGGCGCTGCCCCGTTCCACGCGGCGGGCGGCGCGTTCAACGCGGTCCAGCCTTGCAGGACGATCCGATTCTTCGCCGGGCAGGACGCGCGTCACAGGAACGGTGCCTGCGGGAATCCCCAGCAGGTTGGGGACGAAACAATAGCTGGCGGCCGCCGGCAATTCGAACGTGCTGCCGTGGGGCGGGGCGACCAGCGCGTGTGGCGGAAAAACGAGGACGTCGACGCGGGCGGCGTCCATGGCGCCCATAAATTTTTCGGCGTAGGCCGCTATCTCGCCGGCCAACATGGTCATTTGTTCTGCGGTTCTCAGGCCGGTCGAGCGCAGCAAGTCTGCGGTGCGTGGCTGCCGCAGCAGAGCAGCAAGGGTCGCGAGCAGGGCACGCCAGGGCTGAACGACGCGACCGACGCGCATCAGCCGTGCGATCCGCCAGTCGACTCGACCTCCCTCCAAGACCTGGGCCAGGGCGCGTGCGCCGTCGGCGCCGATTAACGCCAGATAAAGCGACATCGCGACACTCACATCCGGCGGATGAAAATCGACGACGTCCGTCCCGATCGATCGGAGTACGGCGGCCGCCGAGTGGACTGCACGGCGAACGGCGGGCGATGCCCGGAAAAAACCATCGTCGTCGAACACGCCGATGCGCAATCGCGGGACTTCGACGAGATTAGGATCGCCGAGCGGCTGGTCGATCTCGTCATCATACCGAGGCTCGTAAGGCTGGCGATGGTGAAGCGCTTGCAGAGCCAGATTGAGATCGGAGACATGCCTGGCCATGGCTCCCGATTGCGTCGCGATCAGTGTCAGACCCGAAAGATTGTTGCGACAGCCGCGATTGGTGAATCGACCCGCGGTGGGCTTGATACCGCAAATTCCGCAAACGTGGGCGGGTTGGCGAATGCTGCCGCCCAGATCGTTCGCCAGGCCTAGCGGCGAACCGCCGATGGCGATAATCGCCGCTTCGCCGCCGCTGGATCCGCCCGGAGACCGCGTTCCATCCCAGGGGTTGTTGGCCCGGCCGTAAATCGGATTGTCCGTTTCATGCAGCAGCATGGCCTGAGGAATATTGGTCTTGCCGAGAATGATGGCGCCGGCGCGTCGCAAGCGCTTGACCAGCGGACCATCCTCGTCGAGGACCTCACTCCGAAATCGGTCGACGCCGATACAGCTGGCGGTGCCTGCCACGTGGTAGCACTCTTTGACCGTGATTGGCACGCCATGCAACGGGCCCAGCGGCTTACCCCGCGCTCTTGCGCGATCCGCCTCGATCGCCTCTGTCCGGGCTTGCTCGTAGAGCGGCACGATGACGGCATTCAGCTTGGGATTTAGCTCCTCGATACGCTGAACGTGCGCCTCGACGACTTCGGACGAAGAGACCTCGCCCGCGGCAATGTGAATCGCAAGTTCTGCGGCGCTTTGCCAGATCAGCGGCACGGATGAGGGGCTCACGGGAGGAGCGGCCGAGGCGTGCGGAAGGTCGGTCTGTGGCATCTCCCGCTCTCCTGCGCTCCCACTCGGAGGATGTCGATGTTAAAGGACCGTTCTCCGGGCGCTAACGCTTCCGGCTCGCCGTTACTCGCCGGCTTTCACACTCAAACCGTGCCAGACGACGGTCGACTCGTCGTCCGTGAAATTTTCGAGCGACTCCTTGGGATGAGGAATGATGCTCCCCAGCACCAGTACGGTGTCGCCTTGAGCCAAGCCAGGTTTCGTCGGCGCATAGATGCTGACGGAAATCTTATCACCCGCGGTAAGAATCCGCATGCGGTGCATTTCACCCGTTTTCGCAATCTCCTCCACCGTGCCGGCCAAGAGGACACCCTTTGCGTCACCCCGCTTTGATGGATCGAGCGACATCCACGTCGTGAAGGCCTTGCCGATTTCGTTCAGTTGGGTTGCATCGGATCCCAACTCGACCAGCAGCGCGGTTGCGTTGGCGGTCGCCGCATCGGCATCCCGCGCAAATGTGACAAACTCAGCAAGGCGATAGATCTTGCGATAGTACTTCCCCTTCAATTTCTTGCGAGCCGCCGGCTCAAGCGCCGTTGTATCGGCGAGCGCTGCGCGGAGTGAGCTGATTTCGCCCAACAAGCCGTCAACGTCGGCGGCGGCAAACGTTGCCGTTTGTTTCGGCCCCAGCGCCGCGTTTGCTGCAACTGAGGTGGGATCGTTCGCCAAATCGCCGGCTACATCGTCCGCAGATTCCGGCGCTTCGGTAGCCAATGGCAAGACCTGGTTAGCAGCCTCTTCCCCCTCCGGCAGGTTGGGCAACTCGGGCACATTCAGCTTCAAGTTTTCCCCGGCTCCCTGGGCTGCCTGCTTGACTTCATCCAGATCGGCCGGCGTCGGGTGGCGTGACATGGGAGTCACGACCGCAGTGCTGGCCTGATTAAACGCCGCGGGCAACATCCACTTGGGCAACTTGGGGCCAAGCTCCAGGAAGTCTTTTTCCGGTCCGCCAACCCATAGCACGATGAAGTACGCCAATCCGCAGCCGACCACGCCGCCGCCGATCACGCCGATCAGGTTGCCGATCATTGACGGTTCACGCTTGCGACGCATCGCCGCCGATGCGGCGGCGGAAACGCCCGCGACAGACTCTTCTCCGAATTCGGTCGACAGCATCTCGGCGGCTGCGTCGGCTGGCATTGGACCGCCATGGTGAAACGACAATTCATCGGTGGACGTCTCCGCCCGCTCAAAAACGTCTTCGTCGGCACGGGAATCGTCCATCAGGTCGTCCAAGGACGAGGCCTTACCTTCCACTTCCGTGTCGACTTCCTCGCCATCTTCGACGGCCGACGCGTGTTCCATCGATCCAACGCCCATGGTTGCCACGCCGGCCGGTGCGAACGCCTTGGCGCCGACCGGCAGATCCAAAAGCGTGAGCATCGGGGGTACCAGATCCAGGGCTGCCTGCAGCACATACTCCGCCTGACAGAGCGGGCAACGAACCTTTGATGCCGGGTGGACCATCGGAACCGAAACCTGTTTGGCGCAGGCAGGGCACGATGAAATCTGAGCCATAATGATCTCCATCGGGTGATCAGACTGTTCTAGTCTAACAACGCCCACGGCGGACTGTCTACGAAAAACGGCCGCTTGACGGCTACCCGATGGGAGATCAGATTCGATTGATAGAGACGGAGAAAAAGTCCGGGGTCCGGAGTCAGCCTTGGTGATTCAAGACTCTTAACGCCCCCTGACATGGATTCGATCCCTGACACGCCGCGTGTTCCGGGCTCGAAGGGCGTTCGGATCGCGGTACAAAGTCATCTTCTGTTCCATCCCTTCTGACACCTGGCTGCTGACTTCCCATGCCGATCAAGGTCCGATGTCCGCAGGGTCATCCTCTGGCCGTGGCCGAGAAGTACGCCGGTCGGCGCGTGCAATGCCCTCAATGCCAGTCCCGGCTTGTGGTGCCTGATTCGAATGGCTCGGCAGAAGTCACTCTCCAGCCTCCTCCGCTGCCCCAACCTGCGCATACCACGGTGGTAACGGCGATGGCTGCGCCACCGGTTGCGGCGACACGGCCTGCTGCACCACCTATTGCGAGTGGCGCAGCCGCGGCCCCGGCGTTATTCTCGGCGGTGGTGGAACTGCCAGCCGGCGTTCAAGGCTACCGAGCGGATAGGGCTCGCGTGCTGACGGTTTATTGGTTGGCCGCTGGGCTGGTCGCCTTGGTGCTCTTTCAGCTCACTCCGGTATTCACACGGTTGAATCCCGCGACCGCGCCAGATTGGGCGCGATGGGTGATGATGCTGGCCCTGGTGCAACTGGCACTGATCGTCTGGATGACGAGCTTACCTGACTGGAGCACCGTCCGCGTGATGATGTTTGCGCTGGCCGGAGTGGCGACGCTGTATTGCGTGGCACTGGGCATTGCCGTGATCACCCCGCCCGCGAAGCCGCTGCTGCTTGAGATGGACGACGTGCGGGAAAAAGTGCGTCTGTGGTGCGCGGCTGTTTTGCTGATGGTCTGCTTGATGACCTACCTATCCGGGCACATTGGGTTCCGCTGGCGGAAAGCGTATTGGACGGGAACTTAACTCCGCCAGCCGGTCTTTCAAGCGTTAATCGCGTCCGAGTTCTGGCACAATCGGCTACATGCCGAGCGACGTCAAATTTGTCCAGGAAACGCTGGCGCTGGTTGTAAACGGGATCACGCGATAGATGCCTTGCGTGAACAGCAGGTCGATATTGTTGTCGAGCCACTGCAGTTTCGTCTTCGGCACCATGATCACGTCCGAATCACAGACCCAGATTTCACCGGCGGGGCAGGGCTGCTTGCCGAGCAAGGCCTTCTTCAGATCGAGCACGGTCGCCTGCAGCCGCCAGTCGTCAGCCCGGCGAAAAACGGCGATTTTGCCGATGTCGCCGCCATAGTTCCAACTGCCGGCGGCGGCAACGGCTTGCATCACGGTGGTGGGGCCTTCGAGCGTGTAGCGGCCGGGATTTTTCACCTCGCCGAGCACGAACACATAGCGAGCGGCTCGTTTGCTCAGCACGGGCGTGACTTCGATGCCGTCCACTTCGGCGGCGTAACGCTCGTCGAGCTCGGTCTTGAGCTCCCGCAGCGACAGCCCTTGCGCCGGTACCGCACCCACCATCGGCAGTGAGACGGTGCCTTCGGGCGTCACCACGGCGCTCGAGCGTTGGCCGCCCACACCGGCACGGGCGTCAATTGTGGCCCTCAGGTCCTCGAGCTTCGTGTTGATTTTGACCGGAGTGATCGTGATCGCCGGCACTTTGTAATACTTTTTGTACTGGTCCTCAATGCTACGGCGCAGTTCCGGAAACGATTGCCTGTAGGCTTTGACTTCGCCAAGCAGCATCAACGTGATGGTGCCGTCGGGCTGAACCTGCACGGTCCGAGTGATGTTCGGATCGGTAATCGATTCGACTTTGACTTCGTCGCCAATATTGATCAGATAGGGATGGTTTTGCAGATCGCGCGTGAGGCGATAGATGAACTCAAGCTGATCGTCCACGCGCAGCCGATACTCGGGCACGTGCTCGGTACGAGCCATGCCCAGATACTCGCCTTGTGCATATTCCTGAAAACCGATCATCCTGCGATCGCGCCAGCGGGCTTTGTCACAACAGCCCTGCTCGAGACACTCGACCGCGGGCACGGGACAGGGAGCAGCCGGGCCGAGCGCCTGGCAAAGTTGAATGTTCCACTCGCTCCACTCATCGACGGTCCGCCAGGCCGGCCGCTTCATCATCAGCGCGGATTGTCGTTCCGGCCGTCGCTGGTCGAGATCGTCCCTGTTCGTTCGCGGGCGAAAGCCGGTACTCCAGCCTTGGAGGACCACGGCCGCCAGGCATGCGATGGTTGCGATGGCGCGTCCTTTCTTCCGTGAAAAACTCATCATACAGCGCGGTTCCTACTTAGGCGGACTCGATTTCCAGGGTAGCCAGGAAGTGCTCAATCTGGGCCTGGCGGCCGAGCGAGGTGCTGGGTATACCGGCGGCTGCGCGACAACTGGCGGATTGGTCTGCTGAGGAAAGTAAACCTCATTCGGCCCGGTAGTTTTTGCAAAGGAATCGGCATCGACCCAACGGATGGGGGGCAAATTGCCTGTCGCGCATCCTGGTGCGGCGGCAACCTGGGCACGTGACCGGGCGGCAGCGGCCCAATCACTTTCGCCCAGCTTTCCATGCACAATCGCCAGGTTCGACCAGGTGGTTGGATGCGATTGAATGGCGATGGCGCGCTGGAGCACGGTTCGTGCTCGTTCCCATTCGCTCCGTTTTGCGTAGAGCGAACCAAGCTCGTGTGCCGCGCGGAAGTTGCGAGCGTCGACCATCAGCGCCGCGTGATACCACACCAAGGCATCATCGCAGCCGACGTCGCCATTTGGGTTTGCCTTTCCGCTGGCGGTGGCAATGCGCCCCAGGCCGTATAGCGGCATCGAACCATCCCGCTCCGCTCCCAGCGCTAACGTCAATTGCTCAACCGCGAATCGCTGGTAGCGGTCGAACGCGGTGGGGGGAGCGATACTGGACAACTCCTCAACGCGCAATATTTTGCTGCGATGGCCGGCCGCCACGCGCGCCACGTCGACCGGATCGCTGCTTGTGGCATGCCGCACTTCAAAATCGCGTGATTCCTGCATGGCCATGAGCGCCGCATTCAAGGCCACCGTACACCTTGTCGTTTCTTGAACCTGGTCCTGCGCCGACGTAATCTGCCGCAGCGCTTGCAGAAACCGTGCGCGGGCGGAAAAAATGGCCCCACGCTGGGCGAGACGCAGCCCGTCCGCGGTCATCTGTTCCGCGCGGGCAACTGCCGCGACAAGCGGCGCCGGACGCAAGGACAACGCTGATTGTTGCTGCGTCATGTGCGACGCCGGCGGCAATCCATTCACAGGTTGCGAAACTACCCCTGTCGCAGGCACCCGCTCCAGCGGCGCAGGAATGGAATTTTTCGACGGAAGGTCAATGACTGCGTCCTGCGGCGCCGCCAGCTTGGGAGTGGCTTCCGCCGGCGTGATCCACTCAAGCCCGCCGTCCAGCGCCTGGCGATCATTGTCCGAAAAGAACGAAGCGGTCGGTCGCACCCGCTCTTCGGCCAGCACAAGTTGTTGGATGGTCACGCCCGACAGGTCGAGTTGCGCGGGTTCTGCCAACGGCCGCGAGGAAAGCGAATGTACTGGCGGCTTCGTCGGGGCGCGACCAGCGAACCAGAGCGCGGTCATCGCCACCAGCAACACGCCACCAGCAATTTCCGATTTTCGATCCATCGCGGGCCTTGTACTTCGGGCCAGAACATTCGCTGCACGATTCGTGCGGGTCGGCGTCCGAGCCGAACCATTGTGGCTTTCCCTAGTACCGATCGGCCGTACAATTTCGTCGCCCGAAGCAAATCCGACGCAACTGACAGGCGCGGAAAAACGAGCGACGCAACAGCCGTCAAAACGCGCGCACCCAGAACAGCGCACACGGAAGCTGCTGCACGGCCGTCACGACCGTCACAGGTCGGAAGCCGATGGCCAGTCCTGCCGAAATACCGGGGCGGAATCGCGACCCAGCCGTGAACCAATAAGCAGCTCCCTGAAATGCACCTGCGCGCAAACTGCCAATGCCGAAGGGTGATGTCCCCCATCCAGCAGACTTTCCCACCGGCCATCCGCGCTTGCCGGCGGATCGAAACCAAAGTCTGACAATCGCGACCGACCGACCGTCCTCGGACCGTTTGGCTCAGTTCGGGTCAGCAACGCACCGGATTCTCAAGCAACGCCGCTTCACAAACTTGACAGCGTTTTGCGGCCGGTGTTAGCCTAGATAGATGATGCAGGAACGATTTCAGAAGGTATTTGGGTTTTGGCCGGCAATTGCCGTCGTACTGGCGACGATGGTCGTAGCGATTTTGAGCTCGGCGGCGCATGCTCAACCCGACATCAGGGAAATCACCTACACGAATCACAAGCAAGACCGGTTTGCGGTCGAGAAGTTGCTCAAAGACGGCGTCATCATTCCGGCCGGAGACCAGGAAAAGTTCGACCTTTATTTCATCGAGTATGTGCTGCCTCCGATCGCGAAAATCGGGGATGAGAAATCAAGGCATGACCTGCCGGCCGTTCGTGCCGAGATCAAAAAATACTTTCGCCTGGCCAGCGGGCCTCCCTACGAGCAACTCAACCGCATCGTACGCGAGTTCATGAAGGTAGTCATTCGCAAGGTCAACGATCCCGAATGTCGGGTCAACGCCGCGCTTGTGCTCGGTGACCTCAACGAGGAGTTCGAAGGCGATGGAGGCAAGCTCTTAAGACCCTTGCCCGCGGCACTCAATGACTTGATCGGGTACCTGAAGATGCCCAAGTTGCCCGACTACATGCGGGCCGCCGCCATGGTGGGTGTCCAACGGCATGCCTCCTACCCTATGGAGCCGGGAGTCGAGGCGGCGCTTACGCAGCTGATGCTCCGCATGCTCAGCGAAAAGCAAGTGCCCCCGTCACGCTCACCTGGCAGTCACGCTTACATGCGTCGTTCGGCCGCTGAGGTGCTGGGAGTACTGGGCAATGTGGGAGAGAAAGGTGAAGTCGTGGCGGCGGTCGTTAACGCTCTTGATGAAAAGGATACACCTCTTTCGTTCCGCCTCGGGCTGTGCGGCGTGGTTGGAATGTTTAAGTATCCGACCGCCGCGAAGCTCGACTACAAGAAAATAGGGACGGGGGTAGGTGCCGTGCTCGTTCTTGCCGCCGAACAGGAAATCGCCCGCGCCGAAAAGCTTTCGGAGCAACAGCAGGAACTGGTCGACCCCGATCGCCGCCGACTTAGCTATTATTTCAAGCAAGCCGATCTGGCTCTGGCCGGCGCCAACCGCCGCAACGGCCGCAATGGCCTGGCTGCAGCGGCCGCAGGCATGCCAATTGCCGCTAGCTTGCAAAACGTGAGCGGACAGGTCTCAAAGACACTGATCCAGTTGGATAAAGAAGACGAATTCGTGGATAGCGAGCAGTTAGAAGAGACGCTAGCAGCCATTAAAGAGGCGCTGTCTTCAAATCCGGAAGAGGGTAAACTTCCTGTTGAACTCTCGGGTGCGAAAAAGGTCGCCAAAGGAACGAAGAAGACAGACACCGCGCCTTCAAAGTGAATGAGCCGCCCGCACGGATGGTCGAACACGGGGCGATGTGTGGTCTTGGCAAGAGGATTGCCTCGTATGGATGCTGCTGCGTTCCCCCGTGCTCTCGCGGGCCGGATTCTGGTCGCTGTTGTTGGTGCAACCCTGCTGGGTTGCCAATCGACTCGTTGGCCGTTCATGCCGCCGGAATCGGCATCCCAAGAAGCTGAGGTTCCCCCCGCGGAGCCCGCGCAGCGCGCGCAAGAGATTGCAGACAGCCCCAATCGCGATTCGGCCGAGCAGCCGGCAGACGCAGCTCAAGTGCCCGGCCTGGCGGATGATCGCTGGGTCATGCATGTACTTCCGGCGTCCGCCACCATCCAGCCGGACGTGCGCTGGCATCACTTGACGCTGGATTCCAGCCTGGCCGCTTCGCCGTCGCGACGACCCGACCTCTCGCCATCGCTTGCGAATCCCAATCCGGTCGTTGCGGCCAACGCGGCAATTGTGATTGGGCGCTGGAGCGATGGCGACCCCGTTGCCGAGTTGACCACCGCGATCCGCAATGAGAGTCTCAAACTGCCGCTGCGCCTGGCTTCCATCGAAACGCTGGGCATGATGGCGTCGGAAGGAGCCAAGCGAGCGATTGCGGAAATATTGGCTGAGACGGACCGAGAGGCCACGGGCTCGCAACCGCTCACTGCAATCCCGGAAATTCATGCCGAATTGCTCTGTGCCCATTCCAGGCACGTGGATGTCGTCGCCGACGCGCAATTCACCACGGCACTGAGAAGCCCGTCGGCGCTCATTCGTCGGGAAGCCGCAATGGCCTGGGCCCGCCACCCAACACCGGCGCTGGAATCCACGCCGACCGAATTGCTCGATTTGTGCGGCGACAGCGACACGCGAGTACGGGCGGCGGCGATCCAGGCGGCAGCTGTCCATCGGCATTCACGTGCGGTGGAATATCTCTCGCGTGGCACGCGGGACTTCGACATTACCGTGCGGATCGCCGCGATTAGGGCACTTGGAGAGATTGGCAGCGAGCAAGCCAGGCTTACGCTCGACAAACTGCGTAAAGACCCATCCGAGATCGCTCGCGCGGCCACGATTGGCGCATTGGCGGCTCTGGGGGCGGACGAAGCTGTCATCGCCGCGGCCACCGATCGCTCGGCCCGCGTGCGTCAGGCGGTCGCGGAATCGCTCAAGGAATTGAAATCCGACGCGAAGCTGATCGAGCAGGACTCCAATGCACTGGCCCGCCAATTGGTGCAGGACACCAGCTCAGAAGTCCAGCGGCGCGCGATTGAATCGCTACGAGAATGGCCGCTGGAGCAAGCCGGTCCGCCGCTGCTCTTGGCGATGGAGCAGGGGACTTATCTGGCCCGCAAACTCGCCGCCGCGCAGTTGGCGCAGCGCTGGCCGGCGGCCGCGGGCTTCTATCACGACGCAACCGCCGATCGCCGCGTTGAGCAGCTCGCCGAGCTGCGGAAAGCCTGGGAGCGCGAGTTCGGCACGGTTGAGCAGCAGGTCGTGCAAGCCGCCGCGACGGAAGTCGTACGAGCGATGGGTATAACCGAGGAACAAATCGCAGTCATCGAGCGGCTCTCGTCGTCCGATCCTCGCGATTGCCGCGCGGCCATCGCCGAGCTGGTCCAGAAACTCGATGGCCAACCCCTGTCGGACGCCGCCCTGGATCGGCTCGCGCAGACGGTTCAAGGCATAACCGACCCGCTCGTTTGGCAAGCGGTGTTGGACCTGCTGTCCAACGACCCGCGGCAGGTTGCCCTGCAGTTGGCCTATGTCGCCGTCGCCAATGCGTCAAGCGAGGTTCGCCGCCGGGCTTGCGAGTATCTGCAGTCACATGCCGATAAGCAACACTTGGAAGTCCTCACGCCAATGCTCGAAGATCCCAATGGGACGGTTGTCATCGCCGCGGTCCGCGCGATCGGGGCTGCCGGCGTCGGCGATCCCCAGCCGCTGCTGCGGTTGCTCAATGCGCCCGACAGGCAGTTGCGACTGGAGGCCGCGATGGTGCTTGCGCGGTCGAAAGTCGAAGCGGGATTCGCCGCTATTGAACGTCTGGGGCGTGAGACCGATTTGGAAATTCGTCGTGCCGCGACCGTGGCGATGGGCGAAATCGGCGACCCTGTGTTCCTGCCGGCTTTGATGCAGCTTATCGAAGATCGGCGCGACATCCAGCTTGCCGCAATGACGAGTCTGGCCAGGATCGCGGGGCATGACGTGGCTGAGGACCAGGAATCCCCGCTGTTACCCGACGAGAAAGTCCGCCGCTGGAAGCAATGGTACGGCCAGCGCAGCGAAGCGCGAATTCAGGGCAGCGACTAAACCTTAACGGGCTGGCTCCAGGTCGGCTTGCGGTTGAACAGCCAAGATCCATCCCGAGTCGATCGCCAGGTCGTACACTCCAAAGAACGCAATGCTGAATAGCAGATCCCCCGCCAGCGTTCCCCTGAAAAACGGGATTGCGTTGGCATAGCATGTCAGCAAACCTTGCCACGTGCGCGGATACCAGCAGAACCATACTCCAAGATTGCTGACGGCGAAGAAGGCCAGCGAGGCCACGAGCGCCGCCGGGATCACGGCCAGCCGCCAGCGCCCCTTTCGCGCCAGCGCACCTGGCAGAACCGCGATCGACATGCCGGCATAATTGGCTGCCATCATCAGTCCATCGTAACCGCCGATGAGCAAATCGCTCATGATCATGGCTAAGAGCGGCACAAGCAGCGCTATCCGCAGGTCGGCGAAATAGAAACCGGCGAAGAGAGCCGCCCCGGCGGTGGCGGTCATGTTCCACGTTTCCAGCCCGGTGTAGTAGGGCGCCAGGCGCGTTGCCACGCCCACGGCCACCAATCCCACAAAAACCAGCACGTCTTGCCGAAATCGAGTGTTCACGACTGCCATCCTTGGATTGCGAGCGGTAAGCTGTCAGAATATCGGAAGTGGTGCCCCTGTCAAGGCGACCACGGCCAATCCGTCGTTCAAACTGCGACGTCGGCGGCAGGGCACGGCCGATGAGTGTTTTACGTTCGGCAACCTGGCAGGGCCGGCTTTGCCGGCCGCGGATGGGAAAGTCACGCGAATCCGGCCGGCACAGCCGGCCCTACAGCGGATAACTGATTGGCCCTGGGCGGCAGGGTCTGACACTGGCACTCAGCACAAAAAACGACTTGGCCGTACGCGCGAGAACTCGGCCGATCCGTTGATTACACTGCGACGGCTCCAGCGCATGAGGGGCTCGGGAATCGGTTTCGCGGAGATGATTTTCCTTAGGCAATCGACGCACTCGCGAGACCGACTTCCGACCCCATCCGCGGAACGCAGAGTTGAACTCTTTTCGGCTGATTGAGAACAATTTCGCAAAGGCATTCACCATGGCGGGCATCATCTCTCGGCAGTTTCTCGAGCCGGATATCGCGGTGCTGGTATTGGACGACCCTCACAAGGGCGCCAATGTCCTTTCCCGCAGCGTGCTGGATGAGTTTGCCGCGCATCTGACGGAACTTGAAAGGCGCAGCGATCTGGCGGGCCTCATCGTCCGATCCGGCAAGCCAGGATCCTTCATCGCCGGCGCCGACCTGCGCGAGTTTGCCACTTCGTTCGACGTTCCCAGGCAATCGGTCGTGGATCTGTGCCGCCGCGGTCAAGAACTTTTTGCGCGACTGTCCAACGGCCCTTTCGTCACGGTGGCGGCGATCGACGGCGTCTGCCTGGGAGGTGGGGCCGAGCTGGCCGCGTGGTGCGATCGCCGCGTATTTTCCACCGGCGCAAAAACGCATTACGGATTTCCAGAGGTCAAGATCGGGCTGTTTCCCGGTTGGGGCGGCACCGTTCGGATGCCGCGCATGGTCGGCCTCGGCAATGCGGTGGAAATGATTACCAGCGGGGAAACAATCGATCCTCGCGCCGCGTTGCAATTGGGTCTGGCAAGCGACGTCGTGGCCGCCGATAAACTGCTGCAGGCAGCCTTGGCGGTCGTGCGGGCCGAGAAAGAATCCGGCGACTACCTGCGCGATCGCCAGCGATGGCGCCAGCCGGTTCGCATCAGCGAGACTGAACTGGGGTTTCTGGGAGCAACCGCCTCGGGATACATCCAGCAGCAAACCGGCGGCCACTATCCGGCGCCGCTGGCCGCCCTCGAAGTCCTGCTGGGCGGCGCATCCTTGAATGCCGAAGCCGCTCTCCAACTTGAGGCCGAAGGCATGGCGGCGCTCTACGGCACTCCCGTCAATCGAGCGCTGATCAACGTCTTCTTCCTCACCGACCGTAACAAAAAAGATACGGGCATCGATCACGCCAATGTCCAAGCGAAGCCGATCCGGTCGGTGGGCGTCGTTGGCGCGGGCATCATGGGCGCAGGCATTGCCGCGGCCAATCTTAAACGCGATTTGCCGGTGACCATCAATGACTCAAGCGCCATTGCGCTGGCCAAAGGCGTGACCGGCGTGCTCGAAGACGTCGCGTACAACAAGCAAACGAAGCAGCCCGACCCGCAGCGCGCAATCAAGTATGCCAGCTTGTTGAATGCGACCAGCACCGATCTCGAGCTGGTAGCATGCGATCTGGTGGTCGAAGCCATTATTGAGAGTCCCGATCTCAAACGGCAGCTCTTTGCCAGGCTGGAACCGCAATTGCGCGGCGACGCAATTCTGGCGTCCAACACCTCGACGATTCCAATCTCATTCCTGGCCCAGGACCTCAAACGCCCCGATCAATTCTGCGGCATTCACTTTTTCAATCCGGTGCGAAAGATGCCGCTGGTCGAAATTATTCGCGGCCGGCAGACGAGCGATCAAACCGTGGCCACGGCCGTGGCCTACGCCAAGTCAATCGGCAAGTCGCCGATCGTGGTCAACGACGGTCCTGGGTTTCTCGTGAATCGGCTACTGTTCCCCTACATGAACGAGGCAATTGAACTCTTGTGCGATGGCGTTGAGATGAAGCAAATCGAGCGCGCTGCCAAGGAGTTCGGCATGCCGATGGGGCCCTTCACGCTGTACGACGTCGTCGGTCTCGACACGGCCGTGTATGCCGGCCGAGTACTGGCCGATGCGTTTCCCGATCAGTATCCGCCATCACCGCTGTTGCCAACGATGCTCAAGCGCGGCAGGCTGGGGCAAAAGACGGGAGTCGGCTTCTTCCAATACAAGGAGGCGAAAGGCCGCGGCGCGCCGGACCCAACGCTGGCGGAAGTCTGCGCACCGTACGTCCGCGGCGGGCCCGCGCTTTCGGCTCAGCAAGTTACGCAGCGGCTGTTCTTGCCGATGTTGCTTGAAGCCACGCGCGTGCTGCAGGCCGGCATCGTCCGTGACCCGCGCGACGTGGATCTGGGCCTGATCTTTGGCCTCGGCTTCCCGCCCTTCAAGGGGGGGCTGCTGTTTTGGGCAGATACCCAGGGGGCCGCCAAGGTTCTGCAGCTGCTCAAGCCGTACGAATCCCTGGGGCCGCGCTTCGCACCAACTCCGCTGCTTTCGGAAATGGCAAAAACCAAACGCAACTTTTATCCATGAGCCCGCGACCACAGGTCACGGGTTGATGACGGAGTCACCATGAAACGCGCAGTCATCATCGACGCCGTGCGAACTCCCATCGGTCGGGCGCACAAAGACAAAGGCTGGTTTCGCGACGTGCGCAGCGACGACCTGGCGGTGATCGTCGTGCGGGCGCTCGTGGAACGCACCGGTATTGACACCAGCCAGATTGAAGACGTCGTGCTCGGCAACACGCAGCAGCAATTGGAACAGGGATTGAACGTTGGCCGCTCGGTGGCGTTGATGGCCGGGCTGCCGGCCGCGACCGCCGGGACCACCATTAACCGCCTGTGCGGTTCCAGCTTGCAGGCGCTCAACCAGGCCACCCATGCGATCATGGCCGGCTTCGAGGACGTACAAATCATCGGCGGCCTGGAGCACATGCACCACGTTCCCATGGACGCCAACTTCGATCTCAACCCGAAGTTGTTTCATGTTACCTCCAAGGGCGCGCTGATGATGGGCATCACCGCTGAATTTCTCGCGCAAACGCAAGGTATCTCGCGCCAAGAACAAGACGCCTTTGCGCTGCGGTCGCACCAACGTGCCGCGGCGGCCCAAGCGGCCGGCGAATTCTCGCGAGAATTGATTCCCGTCTGGGGACGCGACGAGAATGGCGACCGTTTTCTCGTCAATCGCGACCAGTGCGTCCGGACCGACAGCAGCTTGGAATCGCTCGCCGCGCTCAAACCAGCGTTCCTGCCCGGCATGGGCACCGTCACCGCCGGCAACAGCTCGCCGCTCAACGATGGCGCTGCGGCGATGCTCCTCATGTCGGAGGAAAAAGCCAAGGCGCTGGGAATGAAACCGCTGGTTCGCGTCCTCGCCACCGCGGTCGTGGGCGTCGATCCGGCGATCATGGGCACAGGTCCGGTTCCCGCCACGCGAAAGGCATTGAAACGGGCCGGCCTCTCGCTCAAAGACATCGACCTGATCGAGATCAACGAAGCTTTTGCCGCCCAGGCCCTGGCCTGCATGCGCGGCTTGGATGTCGACGAAAGCAAGCTCAACGTGCGCGGCGGAGCAATCGCTATCGGCCATCCGCTGGGAGCCAGCGGCGCCAGAATTTCCACCACATTGCTCCACGCAATGGCGGACCGAAACGCCACGCTCGGGCTGGCCACGATGTGCATCGGCGCCGGCCAGGGTATCGCAACCATCTTCGAACGCGTGTGATGCGGCCCCCCCACCCCCCCGGGGGAGCGGAACTGGGGGAGGTACATTCAGCAAAGGGTTGGGAAATGTCCGTTGTGCAAGACACCCTGGTCTCCGTCTTTAACCGCACGGTGAACAACTGCGGCGATCAGCCGGCACTCTTCACGTTTCACGATGGCGCGTTTCGCGCAACGACCTGGCACGAAGTTGCCCAAAGCGTGCGGAGATACGCCGCGGCGCTAGCGGGTCTTGGTGTCGCTCCGGGCGAACGTGTTGTACAAGTTTCGGAAAATCGGTTCGAGTGGGTCTGTCTCGATCTGGCGGTGCATCTCTGCCAGGCAGTGCATGTAGCGGTGCATGCATCGCTCTCCGGCAAGCAAATCGCCGAGCAGGTCGTGGATTGTGAGCCGCGGCTGATCGTGGTCTCAAACGCCGCGCAATCGGCCAAACTCAACGATCTGGCGCAATCCCTGCCCGCCGGCGTGCCCCTGTTATCGCACGACGCAGATGGTCTGGCCACAGGTGGTCGGCCGTGGGAATGCCTCACCCGGCTCGCGGAATCCGCTGAATGGCGCCGCGGCCACGACCTGGAACGCGAAGCCCTGGAACGCACCACGCCCGACACGCTTGCAACGATCCTGTACACCTCCGGCACCACCGGCGAACCCCGCGGGGTAATGCTCTCGCATGGCAATTTGGCATCGAACGCCTTGGCGTGCGCTGCTGCTTTCGAAGGTGACTGCCAAACGCTGCGCCTGTGCTGGCTTCCGCTCTCTCATATTTATGCTCGCACGTCCGATCTTTACACGTGGCTTGTGGTGGGTTCGCAGATGGCGCTTGCGCGCTCGCGAGAAACGCTGATCGCCGATTTGGCACTGGTTCGGCCGACATTCATCAACGGCGTGCCGTATTTTTATGACAAACTCATGCGTCACCTGCACGACGAGGCCAAAGTTCTCGAGCCCGGCGGGCTGGCGAAACTGCTCGGTGGCCGGATCAGCGTTTGCTGCGCGGGTGGGGCCGCGCTGTCCGATCAAACGGCGAGATTCTTCCAGCGCCAAGGAGTTCTGCTGGTGCAAGGCTATGGGCTGACCGAATCTTCGCCTGTGATCGCCGTCGGCACGAAGTCGGCCAACCGCATCGGCACGGTCGGCCCCGCGGTTTCCGGCGTCGAAGTGCGAATTGCCGACGACGGCGAGGTGCTCACCCGCGGCCCGCATGTGATGCAAGGCTACTGGCGTCAACCCCAGGCCACGGCGGAGGTGATTCGCGACGGCTGGCTGCACACCGGCGACCTTGGCGTACTCGAAGACGGCTTCTTGCGAATTACCGGCAGAAAAAAAGAGATCCTCGTGCTGGCCAGCGGCAAGAACATCGCGCCGGCGCTGATTGAACGCCTGCTGTGCGACGACCCGCTGATCGCCCAAGCCATGGTCATCGGCGACTGCCGGAACTACCTGACCGCACTCATCGTGCCTGAGTCAACACAGCTCCAATCTCTAATCGTGAATCTTAGGCTGCGGATCTCGTCTTCGGCGGAAGCCCTCGCAGACCCGGACGTTGTCGCCGTTTTCCGCCAACACATCAAGGCCCGTCTCGCGGACCTCTCGCCGCAGGAACAAGTCGGCAAGTTCACGTTGATCGGCCGCGCGTTCTCCATGGAACAGGACGAGCTGACCCCCACGCTCAAACTCCGCCGCCGCCAAATCGCCGACCACTTTGCCGACGACATTGCGGCAATGTATTGCAGCTAGTGCGTAATTCGACAAACTCTTCCGCGGTCGTTGCAATTGGTTCCCGGGCAATCGGCAGCGGTCGTTCGCACTCTGCACTTTATTCCACCGTAACGCTCTTGGCGAGGTTGCGGGGTTTATCGACGTCGCAACCGCGTAGGACGGCGGTATGGTAGGCCAGAAGTTGCAGCGGGATGATGTTCAAGATCGGCTGGACGAAATCTTCGACGTAGGGAATTTCGATCACGTCGTCCGCTAATTCCGCGGCACGCGTGTCCCCTTCGCTGACGATCGCAATTACAGGGCCGCCACGAGCCTTGATCTCTTCCAGGTTCGACATAACTTTGTCGTACACAAAACCCTTGGGCATCAGGAACACGCTCGGTGTGTGCTCGTCCACCAGCGCGATCGGGCCGTGCTTCATTTCGGCGGCCGGATAGCCTTCGGCATGAATGTAGCTGATCTCTTTCAGCTTGAGGGCGCCTTCCAGAGCAGTCGGAAAATTGTACTGGCGGCCGAGATACAAAAAATTCGAGCACTGGCAATACTTGCCCGCGATGCGGCGGACGATGTCGTTGGTCTCAAGCGCTCGGGCCACCTGGTTGGGCAGTTGCTGCAGGCATTCGATGATCCGGCGGCCGGCCTCGTAGCTTAAATTTCGCAGGCGGCCGAAGTGCAGCGCGAGCATGGCCAGCGTAATGCATTGCGACGTGAACGCTTTGGTGCTGGCGACGCCGATTTCCGGACCCGCGTGCAGATACACGCCGCCATCGGCCGCTTGGGCAATGCTGCTGCCCACCACATTGCAAATCGCCAGCGTGGGAATTCCCTTACGCTTCAGCTCCTTCAGCGCAGCCAATGTGTCCGCCGTTTCACCGCTTTGCGTGATCGCAAAAAGTGCGGTCTTATGATCGAGCGGCATGTTGCGGTAGCGCAGCTCGCTGGCATATTCCACCTCCACCGGAATTCCGGCGAGTTCTTCGAACAGGTATTCGCCGACCAGCGCCGCGTGCCAACTGGTTCCGCAGGCGGTAAGCACAAATCGGTTGATCTGGCGAAGCTGCTGCGGAGCGAGGTTCAGGCCGCCGAATACAGCCGTGCCTTCTTCGGTGCTCAAGCGGCCGCGCATGGCGTTGCGCAGCGATTCAGGCTGCTCGAAGATTTCCTTGAGCATGTAATGCGGGTAGCCATCGAGGCCGACTTCCTCCGCGGCCGGTTCCAACGTGTGAATATTGTGGACGACAAGGCCCTGATCGCGGTGAATCACGGACAGTGAATTTGCCGTCACGAGAGCGATTTCATGGTCGGCCAGGTAAACAATTTTGTCGGCATGGCCGGCCAGGGGCGATGCATCGCTGGCGACGAAATGCTCCTCCTCGCCCATGCCAACGACGAGCGGGCTGCCCAACCGCGCCGCGATCATGACGCCGGGATAATCACGGAACAAAATCGCCAGGCCGTAGGTGCCGCGAAGCTGCGCGAGTGCGTCTTCAACCGCGCGCACGAGCGGCTCATGCGGATCCGCCGCTAGCGCAGCGTCGGTCAATTGCCGATCAAGGCAACTGGCCACCAGGTGGGCGATGACTTCGGTATCCGTGGCCGACGAGAAGACGTAGCCTTCCGCCTGCAGTCGTGCCTTGAGCGGCCGGAAATTTTCAATGACGCCGTTATGAACCAGCGCAACAACACCCTCGCCGCCAATGTGCGGGTGTGCGTTGGCATCGGTCGCGGGTCCATGCGTGGCCCAGCGCGTGTGGCCAATGCCCAGCGAGCCCGCGATCGGTGAATCGTTCAAGCGGTCGACGAGATTGTCAATGCGCCCCGCGGCTTTGCAGATCGTCAACACGTTGCCGTCCTGCGTCGCCACGCCCGAGCTATCGTAACCGCGGTACTCCAACCAGCGCAGGCCCTGAACCAAAAGCGGCACCGCCTCACGCCGACCGACGTACCCGACGATTCCACACATGCTGATCGCTCCGAAATGGGATACACTAATTATAGCTCGCGTCTCGATCCACCTGAAAACGACGCCAGCCCGCCGCGCCGGACGAGCCGTCACTTGCCCACGACGCGAGCCGCGGGATCACCCAAGAACAAAGATACCCAAAAGCCCCGTCAAGAGCGACCTGGATTCCGCCCCCGCCGGCCCGTTGGTACATTTTCAGTGGGGCCTGTTGCCCCGGAGAGATGCAATGAATCGTCCGTCACACGCGCCTCGCAGCTTTATCGTGATTCCCGCGCGACTTGCTTCCACGCGGTTGCCGCGCAAGCTGCTGCTGAACGAAACGGGCAAGACTCTGATCGAACACACCTACCGGGCGGCGGCGCAGGCGAAACGACCCGCGGGTGTGTGCGTGGCTGCCGATCACCAGGAAATCGCCGACGCGGTGCGGGCGTTTGGCGGCGAGGTGGTGATGACCAGCCCCGCCTGTGCAAGTGGCACCGATCGCGTGGCCGAGGTGGCGCGCCAGCTTACGAATGTCGACATTCTGGTCAACGTGCAGGGAGACGAGCCAGAACTCTCGGGCAATGCCATTGATCGGGTGGTTGATTTGCTGGCGGCGAACGACGACCTGGCGATGGCCACGCTGGCCACGCCAATTCGCACTTCCACGCAGCTAGCCGACCCGTCGTGCGTGAAAGTTGTGTTCGATAGTCGTGGCCTGGCACTGTACTTTAGCCGCAGTGCCGTGCCCCATGCCCGAGAGTGGCGCGATGAGTTGCTGTCGGCCGAACCTGCCAGCTTTTATCAGCACATCGGATTGTACGCTTATCGGCGAGAGTTTTTGCTGAAGCTGGCCCGGTTACCACGCACGCCGCTTGAAAAGATTGAGAACCTGGAGCAGCTTCGCGTGCTGGAAAACGGGTATTTGATCGCCATCGGTCTGATCGATGAGCCAACGATGGGAATCGACACGCCGGAAGACTACCGGGCGTTCGTGGAACGTTGCCGAGCGTCTTCATCACGTTCGGCGTGATGAGCGCTTCTCGAGCAAAACAACGGACTGCCCAGGCACCGGAATCGATGTCGATCCGCCTCCCGGCCGCTCGCCACATCGCCCGACACATTGGCACAAGACTCCCATCGATTCGCCGGGATTCAGCGGGCATTTGTCGACCCACGCTGCGCTGGATACACTTAATTGTTTGCCGCCACGCAAGAAGCGACGGGCCCCTTTCTACTCCGCGATAGAGCCGGGGTCGCGAATCACGGTTTGATCCCTTCGGATGAAACCCGACTTCCAACCCCGGTGCGAACAAGGATGCAAACCATGACCAGGCACATCTTCGTCACCGGCGGCGTTGTCAGCTCCCTTGGCAAGGGCCTGACCAGCGCCTCGATCGGCATGTTGCTTGAGCAACGTGGGCTGCGCGTGCGGATGCAAAAGCTCGATCCGTACATCAATGTCGATCCC
>SXGT01571236.1_pt1 | contig 22451 bp, 14 predicted proteins | sample 3176221 | NCBI WGS metagenome assembly SXGT01 (sample SAMN11356862, study PRJNA531348) | freshwater metagenome | isolation source: freshwater sample F1-120 | place: China: Fuxian Lake, Yuxi | collected 2017-12-25
AGGGGAGCGCGCCCATGACCCGAATGGGCAACCTCAGGGGCCAGCGCCGCGCCTTCATCGAGGCTCGTGAGAAGCAGGACGCCACCGACCTCGCCAGCCAGACGCTGCGCGCGGTGATGGCGGGCACGATCCTGGTGCAGGTCCACTGCTACCGCGCGGACGAGATGCTGTCCTTCCTCGAGCTGGCTCAGGAGCTGGGGTTCAAGGTCCGCTCGTTCCACCACGCGGGGGAGGCCTACAAGATCGCCAAGATCCTCGCGCGCGAAGACGTGTCGGTCTCCACCTGGGCGGACTGGTGGGGCTTCAAGCTCGAGTCGTGGGACGGGATCCCGGAGAACGCTGCGTTCGTCCACGCCGCCGGAGGGCGCGCCGTCATCCATTCGGACTCCGCGATTGGGATCCAACGCCTCAACCAGGAGGCGGCGAAGGCTCTGGCCTTCGGTCGGCGGGCGGGGCTCGAGCTCGCGGACGGCGATGCGATCCGCTGGCTCACCGCCAACCCCGCCTGGACGCTCGGGATCGAGCACGAGACGGGGCAGCTCGCCCCCGGTCGGCGCGCCGATCTCGTCGTCTGGGAGGGCGATCCGTTCAGCGTCTACTCACGCCCCAGACAGGTCTTCGTCGACGGGCGGCGGCTCTTCGACGCCACGCGCGACGGGCCGCTCCTGCCCGGCGGGGCCCGTCAGAGCGACTACGAGCTCCAGGTGGCGCCATGATCGCCCTCGCCCTCAGCGCGCTGCTCTCTGCCGCGCCGTGCACCCATCTCACCGGAGCCCGGTGTTATCTGGCAGCGGAGCCGTTCGGCCGCTTCGCCCCCTGCGACGTCCTGATCGCCCCCCACGAGCCCCTCACCGTCTCGGAGAGCCCCCTGGCCGACGCCCGCGACTGCGTGCGGGAAGACGCCCGCGGAAGGTGGCTCACGCCCGGCTTCATAGAGTCCTTCACGCAGCTGGGCCTCACCGAGATCGACGGTGAGCCCGCCACGGCGAACGCGCTCCCGGGGCTGGGCATCAACGCGGCGTTCGCCGCGGCCGACGGCTTCAACCCGCTGTCGGCGGCCATCGGGGTCAGCGTGGCGGGCGGTATCACCACCGCGGTGGTCACGCCCCACGGCGGCCTCGTCAGCGGACGCGCGGCGGCAGTACGGCTCGTGGGTCGCCTCCAAAGCGACGCGGTCTTCGCGCCCTTCGCCGGCCTGGCCGTGGACCTCCGCGCCGTCCAGGGGCCCCACCCGGGCGCCCTCCACCGGCTCGAAGCGGCACTGCTCGAGGGTGTCTGGTTCCGAGCCCATAGGGAGGCGTGGGAGCGAGGCGCGAGTCGGCCGCTGACCCTGGGTGCGACCGACCTCGAGGCCCTGGCCGCCGCCGCGACCGGAGAACAGCTCCTGTTGGCGCAGATCGACCGCGCGGCAGACATCGAAGCGCTGCTGCGCCTGCGAGGGCTCCCGAGCCGCGGTGCCGCCGACGGTGGGCCTTCTCCGACAGCCCCGGCCCTCGGCGGCGCCGGCCGCCTCCCCGGCCTGCGCATGGTGCTCGTCGGCGCACCCGAGGCCTGGCTCGTGGCCGAGTCTCTGGCGTTGGCTAAGGTCCCCGTGATCGTCGACGCGCTGCTCAACGGGCCCGCCACGCTCGAGAGCCAGAACGCGCGCGAAGACCATGCCGCCGTGCTGGTCCGTGCCGGGGTGCCCGTGATCCTGAGCTCGTTCTCGAACCACAACGCGCGCACCCTCCGGCACGTGGCGGGGAACGCCGTGCGGGCCGGGCTGACGCCAGAGCAGGCACTGCACGCGATCACTCGGGCGCCCGCGCACGCCTTTGGGCTGGGCAGACGCGGCGAGCTATCCAGCGGCGCAGTCGCTGACGTGGTGCTTTGGGACGGGGATCCGCTCGAGGTCTCCAGCGCGGCCGTCGCCGTGTTCATCGACGGGGAACCAGTGACCCTGACCAACCGCCAGACCCTCCTGCGCGATCGGTACCGCCCCCGAGAATGAGTCGATTCGCCCCATTTCAGTTCGGGCAAATTTGTCCCAAGAACTCCCGCGCCAAGATCTGATCTAGGACAGAGTGACCGAAGCGCAGCCGCGGCTCGCAGACCGGGAAGATCCGCGTACCTCGCCCTCACCGCAGTGTTGGGCGCAGACGAGAGGGCGCGGGTAGCGGCTGCGCGGCGTGGTACGCCGCTTGCTCGGGGCCCCCGTGCAACTCAATCCATCAGGGGTTTAAGCACATGCACGGCGTCGCCACCGAACTCAGCCTCCCGCGGACCTCCGCCCGTTCACTCACCCCACAGTCCAGCGTCTGGGGGACGCGAACCGGAGCGGAGAGACAGGCGCCTCACGCGCCGCGCGCGCCGGAAGAGCGAAACGTGCGAGGCGACGGCGCTCGGAGTCCGCGAGTGCTCCCGGCGTGGCCGGACGAGCTGCTCGAGGTGGCAGCGCTCCAGCGCTTCGACCGCCACGACTTGCTGCAGCAGCAGGGCGCGGAGCCCACGCACGTGACCATCATGGTGCTCGGCAAGGCGCTCAGGGAGCGGACCAGCCGCGACGGAGAGCGCGTGCTGCTGGATGTACACGCCAAGGGCGATCTGTTGGGCCTGGCGGGGTACCTGGACGGCGCGGCCCACGCGGACACCGTGGTTGCCCACACCCGAGGCGCGGCGCTGGTGATCCCACGCGAGGTCTTCCAGTCCTTCGTGGCTCGTTTTCCGGAGGCGCGTCGGGAGCTCGACCGTCAGGTGGGGCGGCGCGTGCGGCAGGAGATCCTCCGCTCCGTGGGCCTCGCGACCGAGCGTGTCGAGGTGCGGATTCGCACGGTGATCGCCGACCTCGCGGATCGCTTCGGGAGCCACGGCGACGTGCGCGGGGTGATGCTCGACCTGGGCCTCACGCGGGCGGAGCTCGCTAGCCTCTGCGGCACCACGCTCGAGACCGTGATTCGCACCGTCAATCGGCTGCGAGAGCGCGGCCTCGTCGACACCGACGGGCGCAAGTTCTTCCTTCCTGATCTCGAGGCGGTCAGAGCGCACTGACGCGGCGCTCTCCGGGGCGCTCAGGGCTCGAGCGCCTGGTCGACAGGGAACTCGGCGACCTCGTTGATCCGCTTCGCCAGCGCTTCGATGAAGCGCCGCGCCTCGGCGCTGGCCTCCACAGGCTCGTTCGCGAGCGCCGCCTCGACTGCGGCCTCCACAGTTGCGGCAGTGGGCACGTCGTAGACCGCGCCGGCCTCGGTGAGCTGCAGCATGACACGACGGCGGTCGTTGGCGTCGCGCTCACGCCGGACGAGCTTGCGCGCCTCGAGGCGCTTCAGCGCAGCCGACAGTGTGCCGGCGTCGATCCAGAGCGCTCGGGCCACCTGACCCGGCGTAATTCGGGGGTACCGCCCGATGACGCGGATCACCATCCGTTGCTGCCCGGTGACACCGATACGCGACTCCATGTGCTTGGAGGCGCGCTCCAGGCAGTGGTTGAGGCGCCATATGGAGCTGAGGAAGCTCAGCGTCGCGCCGAGATCCAGGTCCTTAATCGGTGGAGTTACGTCCGGTCGTTTCTGCATTACCGCCCCCCCAAGGTGGCGGCGTTGAATACCAGACTCGGGCCGCGGTGGGAACGGCGACGGTCCATCAGCCGGGCGGATACACCCAGAATGGACCGAGGATCAGGTGGTCGAGCTTGCCCAGGCGGAAACACCGGAGAGCGTCCTCGGGCGAACAAACGATTGGCTCGCCGTGCATATTGAACGAGGTGTTCACGACCGTGGGGACGCCCGTCAGCTCATGGAAGCGGCGAATGATCGCGTAGTAACCGGGGTTGTCGGCCTCCGCTACGAGCTGCGGCCGCGCGGTGCCATCGAGGTGTACGACGCCGGGCGACTCGCGCCGCGCGAGATCCGTGACGTCGAACGTGATGGTCATGTAGCGCGCCGCCAGCTCTCCCCCCGCCAGGCGCTGATAGCGCGGGGCAGCATGCTCGACCAGCGTGGCGGGCGCGAACGGCATGAACTCGCTCCGCATGAGTCGCGCGTTGAGCCACTCGTTCACGTCCGGCTCGTCCGAGCGATACATCACGCTCCGGTTTCCCAGCGCTCGGGGGCCGTACTCCATACGCCCGTCGAAGCGCGCCACGACTTTCCGCGCCACCAGGGCCCGCGCGGCGACGTCCGCGAGATCAAGGGGACGTTCGTATCGGAGCCCGCTCGCTTCGAGCGCCGTCCCCATCGCCTCCTCGGAGTAACCGTTTCCGAGGAAGATCGACTCGAGCGGCCGATTGGTCGCGCCTCCCTCGCGCTCGGCCAGGTGCGCGAGGCCCGCGCCCATGCTGATCCCCTGGTCGGTCATGGCGGGGTGCACGAATACGGACTCGACCTCCGCCAGCTCCAGGACTCGCTGGTTGACGACCACGTTCGCGAAGCAGCCGCCGGCCAGAACGACGTGGCGGCGCCCGGTCTCTCGCACGGCTCGGCGCACGTAGGCGACCATCACGTCCTCGAAGCGGCGCTGGGCGGCGGCCGCTACCTGCGCCGGCGTGAGCGCGGCCAGCTCGCTGTAGGGCGGGCGGGTGCGCGAGCGCCACCAGAACGCCGCGCTGGTGAAGTGCCGCTCGTCGGCGTCGAGTCCGAACATCTTCGAGACGATCGGGTAGGCGTCGCGCCAGTCGGCGTGGGCAGCGAGCCCCGTGACCTTCCCGGCGTTGAGGTTGTGGAAGCCGAGGAGCTGGGCGATCTCCCCGTAGAACTGCCCGGGTGAGTGGCGCGCCGAGGAGCCGTACTGGAAGTGGCAGCGCCCGCCGTGGCAGTCGAACACCTTGGACGAGAACCCGTCGCCGAAGTTGTCGGCGGTGATCGCCACGGCCTCCGGTCGCCCCGACGTGAGGTACGCCGAGTACGCGTGCGCGGTGTGGTGATCCACGAACTCCCCGAGGCGAGGGAAGCGGCGCTTCAGGAAGGCGCGACCGAGGGACTCCGTGAGCCAGGACAGGGCTCCCCCCCGGCTCAGCGCATGCTGGAAGTACAGCCACGCCTTGTGCTTCGGGCCGAAGTAGTCGTGCTCTTCTTCCGGGAGCAGGCCACGCACCACGCGGGGCAGGAAGTGTGTGCGGTTGGCAGGCAGGATCAGCGCGACGTCTTCGAGGCCGATCCCCGCGAAGTCGAGGCAAGCGGCCATCGAGCGCTCGGGGAAGCCGCCCTGGAACTTCACGCGGGAGAGGCGCTCCTCCGCCACCGCGAAGATCGGGACACCGTCCTTGAACAGCGTGGCGTTCGCCTGCGAGTCCTCGTGCACGCTGAGGAGGTAGTGACTCACGCGGCCTCCCAGCCCGCCCGGCGACGGCGCCAGACGGTGTAGCTGGAGGCAACCACGATGGACCCGCCGACCCAGAGCACCAGCCCGGCGCTGACGTGCGTGCGGAGCAAGATGGCGACCACATAGGTGAGCAGCGGCACGCCGAAGAGCCCGAGCGTGGCCCCGCCGGCGACCAGCATGAGCCGCTCCCGAACGCCCGCTGCGAGCAGCAGCGCCACGCCAGGCAAGAGCACCGCAACGGTGAAGAGCAGCGCGTCGATGATGAAGGAGTCGAACACGGCGGCCCAAGTTACTCGAACGCTGCGCCGTTGTCAGGGCACGGCCCGGGGGCTAGGGTACCGGCCATGACCGACGCCCCCGCCACCGTATTCTGCAAGAAGCTGAAACAGCAGCTGCCTGCGCTCAGCCGCCAGCCATGGCCAGGCGCCATGGGCGAGCGGATCGTTCGAGAGATCTCCGCCGAGGCCTGGGCCGCGTGGAAAGAGCACGCGAAGATGCTCATCAACGAATACCGCGTGAACCTCGGCACCGATGAAGGCCGCGCGTTCATCGAGGCGCAGTTGGTCGCGTACCTCTTCGAGGAGGGCGTCCTCCGGGAGGCCGAGGGCTTCGTCCCGCGGCCCGAGTGACGCTCTGAGGCGGGCGTCGCGCAGTCTCACAACATCCGACCTCGAGGCCCATGCGTTGGATGGCGCCACCCCTCGCGTGGTAGCCTCCGCCGCGATGTGGATTCGCCTCCTCGCCCTCGGCGCGATCGCGTGCGCCCCGGTCAAGCTCACCCCCGAGCAGTACTACGGCGGCGCGGCCCCGGAAGATAGCCATCAGGCCGACGCAACGCCCGACGCCGCGGCCGATGCCTCGGAGGCAGAGGTCGTGGCGACGGACACGATCTCCTCCGATCTCGAGGAGACCGAGGCCCCGGCGGACGCACCGCAACCGGAAGACCTTTGGGACGACGCCTCGGACACCGGCGCTCCGGACGTCAGCGTTCCGGACGTCTCTGACCCCATTGACGCAACCGACCTCGCCGAGCCGGGAGACGTTGAGGACGTCCCCGACGAAGGGCCCTGCTTCGTCGACTGCGCGGGGAAGCAATGCGGCGACGACGGCTGCGGCGGGACCTGTGGCGAGTGCGCCGCGGGCTTCGCGTGCTCGAAGTCGCAGGCCTGCATCCCCGCGTGTACGCCCCAGTGCTTCAAGAAGCAGTGCGGCCCGGATCAGTGTGGGGGCGCGTGCGGCATCTGCCCGGGCGACTTCGAGTGTGGCGCGGACGGCAAGTGTTACGACGCGCTCTGCACCCCGAACTGTGACGGAAAGGTCTGCGGCGACGACGGGTGCGAAGGCAGCTGCGGCGACTGCGCCCCAGGGGATCTGTGCGAAGCCGGCCAGTGCGTCGTGGGCCCCTGCTCCGGCGTGCCCTTCGACACCGGCAAGTGTCAGGACGACAAGGCCCTGCAGTGCCTGGGGGGGAAGCACCTCGTGGTCAAGGACTGCCCGGGGCAAGACCTGACCTGCGGCTGGAACCCGGTGATGGTGGCTTATGACTGCATCCCGAAGGGGCAGTGCTTCCCGCAGTGCCTCGCGCAAGAGTGTGGTGACGACGGGTGCGGCGGCTTCTGTGGCGTCTGTCCGCCGTCGTGGCCTTGCGCGAACGGGTCCTGCATCGCGACGCAAGGCGGCGGTTGCGGCTACTACACGGTGGTGGGCACGTGTGCTCAGGATCTCCTCTGGTGGTGCGAAGGCGGCGTGCTCCAGAAGCGCGATTGTGCCGCCGAAGGTAAGTCATGCGGTTTCAACCCCGACCAGCTGCTGAACCAGTGCCTGGACTGACCGTGAGCGCGGTCCCCTGGCCTCCCGTCGCCGAGCGCTCCAGCGGATCGCTCGGCGGCCTTGGGACCCGCTGGGTCCTCCTCGCGGCCAGCTGCGTCGTCGCGTGCTCCGAGGCGCAGGAGCCCCCTCTCGCCCCAGACGGCCAGGACGACACCGCCACGGCCGTCCAGAGCGACACCACAACGCCTGACGCCGCCGACGGCGCCGCCAGTGACGCCGCTGACGTCGCGGGACCCACCGACCCGCCGCCGCTGCCGACCCCACTGCCCATCGTGTGGGCCGGCAACGCCGCGTCACCGCACGGCTTTCCGCCGGAGACGCCCTGCCCCGCACCGGAGGCGGTCCAGCCCTTTCGCACGGGACCCGGCCAATACGCGGCCAACATCTTCCACTTCAACATCCAGTACGTCGCCGGCGGCCTCGACAACTTCCTCGGGGTCTGGACCGTCGGCGAGGAGGAGATCGAAGATCTCATCATCACCGAGAGCTTCGAGCCGCTGCTCACGCTCTACGAGAAGCACCCGACCTGGGGCGTGAGCTTCGAGATGCAGGGCCTCATGCTCGAGATCATGGCGGCCCGCCACCCGAAGGTGCTCGACCGCCTACGGACCATGGCCCGCCGCGGTCAGGCGGACGTCATGAGCTACCACTGGTCTGATCAGCTGGTCACGGCGTACCCGCGCCGCCACATGGAGTGGAGCTGGGCCGAGAACCAGGAGATCTTCGAGACGCTGTGCATACCGCGCCCCAAGGTGCACTTCCTTCAGGAGGGCCAGTTCGGGCCAGGGATCCAGGACTTCGCCGCCCAATACGGCGAGCTCGTGGTGCTGCCCCGCAACCTCATGAAGTTCTTCCATCAGCCCCCGCCCCCAGGCGTCTGGTACACCAACCTCGGCATCAAGACCCTCACCACGGACGGCGCCAGCGGCGACGGCTTTCAGCTCGCGTGGACCTTCGTTGACGACGGCGAGCTCCTAGCCACCGGCGGCGCCGCCCCCTACCTCGTCGACGCGTTCATCAAGAACGACAAGGCGATCGCGGAGTACGAGCAATCGCTCGCGGATCTCGAGGCCTCGGGCTTCGCGCACGTACCGCTGAGCCACTACGTAGCCCAGCTCGAAGCCTCGAACGTGCCCACCACGCCCATCGAGCCCCCGATCCTCGACGGCAGCTGGCAGCCCGGTAGCTCCAACCTCATGACGATCTGGATGGGCGGGATCGGCGCCGAGCCCGGGAACGAGCGCGACAACCAGCTGCTCACGGGGAACGTGGTGCTGGGCCAGCGCCTACGCGCGCTCGAGGCGCTCTACGCGGCCGAGTTCTCTGGACCGCGGGCGCGTGGCGCCCAGCCCGGCCGAGGGGCCTGCGGTGCGGACCGGCCGGAGGGACAGCCCAGCTCAGTCGTCGACGAGGCGGCGGTAGACCGGCTGCTGCGCCATGCCCGTCGCGAGCTGCTGCTCGCCGAGGTCTCCGACGGGACCGGCTGGCGCCCGGCCGGCACCGAGGTCAAGTACGCCCTGAGGCACGCGGCCGAGGCGCGGCGCCTCATCGACGACGTGGCGCGCCACCTCCTCTGGCAGCTCTGCCATCGCGGCGCCGTCGCCGTGGATCCGAATACGGGCGTGGTCTCGCCTGCCTCCCGCACCGAACGCGGCGCCGACGTGGCGCCTGCGCTGACCGGCCTGGAGATCACCAGCGAGAGGGCCCACTCCGTCTCCTGGACGGCCCACGAAGCGCCGGACGTCACGTTGCTCGAGGTCACCTTCCCAGCCGGCGCCAATGTCACCCAGGGCACCTCGGTGCCGCCCGCCATCGCCATCCGCTTCCCCTTCGCGGGCACCGAGATCGCCTACTGCCCGTCGAACCAGGAGACAAAGCTGCTGTCGGTCCCGTTCGACGGCTACGAGGTCACGCGCAACGAGGCCGAGCTGGGGCTCCCCCTCCCGAACGGCCTCATCGCGCTCGACGCCGACCGCACGCTGGTCCTCGACCTCTCCACCATCCACCTGGCGGCCCGAATCGGCACGTCGGAAGACGACACGCCCCGGCTCGAGTTCAAGGACGAGGTCTACCCGGCGCACGAGGCGCTCACCTGGCGCTTCTACGTCGTCGCACGCCCGGCGGCCGAGGTGGTGTCGTTCGCGAACGCGGTGAACGTGACGCCGGCTGTGGTGTTCGAGGTGGGGGAGTAACCGTGGCGATCGAGTCCATTCAGAGCGTCAACGTCTTCGTACGCAACCTCGAAGCGGCGGTTCGTTTCTACGACGACGTCCTGTCGCTGCCGCTCGCCCGCCGCGCCGACGGGATGGCCACCTTCTATTCGGGCCAGCGCGGTGCGCAGCTAAACGTGCTCCGGGCGGGCTCCGAGGATGCGGGCTCCGTCGGGCGCCACACCGGGATCGCCCTTCGCGTCCGGGAGTTTGGCGATCTGGACTCGTTCGTGCGCCGCGTCGAAGCCAAGACCGGCCGCGCGGACGTCTCGAGCTTCCGGCGCGGCAACCGGCTCGAGCTCCGCGACGGAGACGACAACAGGATGGCGCTGGTGGAGACGCAGTCGCCGGAAGAGAACCCGCCCATCTTCGACGCCCCCGCCTCGGTCTCGGTCAGGGTGCGAAACCTGCGAGCCGCGATGGAGTTCTACGTCGGACTCCTCGAGCTGCCCATGGTGGACCAGCCCGACCCCAACTCGGCGCTCTTCTTCTCGGGCACCACGCAGCTCATCTTGGCAGACCGGCCGGGCATCACCCCGGCGACGCCCGTAGACGGGGAGACCGGCATCTGCTTCGCGCTGGACGACGCCGAGCGCACCTTCGACGACCTCATGGGGCGAGGCGCCCGATTCGCCGTGCCGCCGCGCCTCTTGGGACCGGCGTGGATCGCCTCGCTGCGCGACCCGGATGGCAACGTCTTCACGCTGTACGGCCGGGTCCCGTGAGCCGCACTCTGACGCCGCGCAGCAGTCGCGCCTCAGCGTCCAGGCAGCACCTCGCGTGCCTTGGGGCGCTCCTCGTCTTTGGGTGTAGCGCCGCGAAGTCCGGCGACGATCCTGACGTGGAGGGCGGGGTCTCGTTCGCGCCCGACACGCGCCCGGGCGCCAAGGACGCGGTCGCGGCCGATGCCCAGACGGAGGTCCCGGTCGGCACGGAGGATGTGACGGAGGTGGTGCTCGACACAGGAGCCCCGGAGCTCCCCCCGGTGGACGTGCCCTGCGCCGTGGACGGCACGCCGTGCAACGACGGGGACGCGTGCACCGCGGGCGACCGCTGCGCGCTCGGCGCGTGCGCAGGGGTCCCGCTGGCCTGCGACGACAAGCTCATCTGCACCACCGACGTATGCACCGAGGGCCAGTGCGAGTCGGCGCTCGTGGACGGCTACTGCTTGATCGCCGGGGTCTGTTACCCGGCCAACACCACGAACCCCCTCAACACGTGCGAGCGGTGCGATCCCCCGGTGTCGGGCGCCGCCTGGAGCGCCAACACGGGCTCCTGCATCGCCCCCGGGGCGTGTGGCAGCGCCGTGGGGACGTGTGTTCAGGGGCAGTGCGTAGTCCCCGGCGGCGCGGTCTGCCCTGACGACGGAAACCCCTGCACGACCGCCACCTGCACCGGCGGGATCTGCGGCCAGGCGCTCACCCCGGGTCCCTGCGACGATCTCAACGCGTGCACCACCGGCGACACCTGCTCGAACGGCGTGTGCGTCGGCGCGCCCACGGTCGTCTGCCCCGACGATGGGAACCCCTGTACCGACGCCACCTGCACGGGCGGCGGCTGCGCGACGGTGCCGAAGGTGGGCGCCTGCGAAGACGGCAACCCGTGCACCGTGGGCGATGTCTGTTCGGGGCTGGTCTGCGTCGGCGGGGCGGGCAAGAAGGACAGCGACGCGGACGAAGAGGTCGACGTGGCATGCGGCGGCACGGACTGCGCGGACTCGTCGAACGCCATCGGCACCTCGAAGGCGGAGCTCTGCGCCGACTCGCTCGACAACGACTGCGACGGCGCCACGGACAAGGCCGACGACGACTGCGGCTCGAAGCTGGGGAAGCCGTGTGTCTATCAGGGCGACTGTCACCCCGAGGGGGTCTGCGCCACGCGCCTCGGCACCGGTGCCACCGTGTGCAACACCCGGTGCGGCAAGGCCACCGACTGCGCCGCCACGGAGATGTGCACCCGGCTGCCGGGCGCGACCAGCCTCGGCTTCTGCGAGCCGTCGCCACCGGGCGCTTCCGCCGCCGGCGCAGCCTGCCAGAACCACGGGCAGTGCAAGACCGGGCTCTGCTTCGACGGCGCTTGCCGCACCACCTGCTTCGACGAGTCCGGCTGCTCGGCCACCGAGGACTGCGCCTGGTTCTACACCGCCCAGGGCACCTTCGTGACGTTCTGCCTCAGCCCGGCCGCCAGCGGCCTCAAGGCGAACGGCCAGGCCTGCACCGCCGACAACGTGAGCTACGGCGGAGACTTCTGCGCCTCTGGGCTCTGCGATCTCGCGCCATCGAGCCCGTCGCTGTGGCGCTGCACGCCGGTGTGTGGGTCAGAGAAGGACTGCGCGGCGAACCAGGAGTGCCACCTCATGGCGTATGCGCCGGAGACGGCGACCGACGCGGTGCCCTACCACGCGCAGTTCACCGAGGTGGTCCATGACGGCGTCAGCGGCTGCTACACGTCCTCCGGCGGCGGCGGCATCTTGTCGGACGGCCTCCCGTGCCAGCCCGACGCGTACTTCAACTGCAAGAGCAACAAGTGCATGGCCATCGATCCAGACTCGAACGACACCTTCTGCACCTCGCTCTGCAACACGGACGCCGACTGCGTGGCGGGTATGAAGTGCAAGATCGTGCCGCTCACGCTGGTCTCCGAGTACCTCGTGTCGGACGTGGGAGCGCAAGACCCAGCCCTGGCGGCGTACAGCTACTTTCAGCTCTGCACATATCCCTGAACCCGGTCACCTCGCGCATGCCGGTGAGCTTCCATGAATCGCCCTCGCTTCCAGCTCACGTCCCCGGAATTCGCGCCACGCCGCCGCCGTGGCGCGCCCGTGCTGCTCCCAGCGCTGGGCCTGGCCTTGGGGTGCGCGACCAGCGCCACGGAGGAGGCGGTCGCGGTCTCGTGCTCCAGCCTCGATGTGCGCGTGTTGCCGGTGGACGTGTGGGGGCGTGAGCTCCCCGGCGCCACGGCCACACCGGGCTCGCTCACCGTCGCCGAGGGCGTCAAGACCCTGCAGGCCACGGCGGAGGGCTGGGTGGGCACCACCGTTACGCTGGAGCTGAGCGACGCAGCGCCGGGCGGCCTCGCCGCTACGGCCACCGATGGCGCTCAGGTGGCGGTGGCGCTGGGACAGGGCTGCACGCGGGACCTCTACGTGGGGCTGGACCACCCGATCTACGCGTCCACGGGCCGCGCGCCGAAGGAGGGCAACAAGGTCACGCTGTTGCCGGACGGCGAGCGTTACTGGCAGGCGGTCTACGACGACCTGGTGGCGCGGCCCACCGCGCGAGTGAACCTCACGACCTGGTGGTGGCAAGCCGACTTCGAGCTGATCCGGGGCCCGAACCACACCACGGAGCCCGAGTCGGCGCGGCGCCAGAACACCATGATGGAGCTGCTGCAGGGCCGTGAGCCCGCGCGGGTGGCGGTGGCTCGGTTCGCCGAGGGGCTGGCCGGAGGGATGGCGTACCTCAACTCCGACCCCGAGCTCCGGGCCTTCGGCGAGTCGCCGGACGACGGGGTCGAGGTGATGCTTCAGTCGAACCGCGTCGAGGCGCCGTTTCAGGGCACGTACACGCCCGAGCCCGTAGTGATCGACTTCGCGGCGCGAGTGGCGGAGCACCACGCCGCCGCCGACTTCCCAGCGGCGCCCGTGCAGGCGTCGCTGGAGGCCATCGAGGCGGCGTCGTACCACCAGAAGGGCCTGGTCATCGGCGGCGAGGTGGCCTTCATCAGCGGGATGAACGTGAAGAGCACCGACTGGGACACGAACGCCCACGAGGTGTTCGACCCGAAGCGGATGATCTTCGTGGCCACCACCGCCGAGCGCGTGGCCGTGGCGAACAAGGAGGTGGCGCCCGACAAGGGGCCCCGGAAGGACTACGGGATTCGCGTGGAGGGCCCGGCGGCGCGCGACGCCGACGATATCCTGCGCGTGCGCTGGGACCATGGGATCGCCGTGGGCGCGATGTTCGCCGGCGACCAGACGCCGTTCGAGCTCCTGCCGCCCTCCCCGGCGGTGGGCAATACCAGCTGCCAGATCGTCACCACGCTCCCGCCGCCGATCGCCGAGCGCTCGATCTTCGAGACCCAGGCCAAGGCCGTGCGGCAGGCGACGGACTTCATCTACATCGAAGACCAGTACTTCCGCGCCCCCATGCTCGACGAGCTGATCGCGGCGGCCATGAGGGAGCAGCCCGATCTGCACCTCGTGGTGGTCACGAAGCCCGTGAGCCTGTCCGACGGCGGGAAGAAGTGGACGGTGATCTCGGACCAGACGTTCCGCGACGAGTTCCCCGACCGCTATCTCCTGCTGGCGCTCGAGACCTACGACGAGGTGAACGGGGTCCACCACTTCGTGCCCATCGACACGCACTCGAAGATCACGTTCGTCGACGACGACTACCTGTGCGTCGGGTCGGCCAACAAGAACAACCGTGGCTATCTGTATGAGGGCGAGCTGAACGCGGCCGTCTACGACCGCGCCATGGTGTCACCCGCGCGGCTCGAGGTGCTGCAGAACCTCGTGGGCGCAGAGCGGGCCGGCGAGCTGAGCGCCACCAGCACGGGTCGCGAGATCCTGACGCTGCTCCGCGAGCTGGCGGAGGCGAACGCAGCCTTCAAGGCGGCGGTGGAGGCGGACCCGGAGAGCCCCGGCAAGCCGGCGGGCTTCGTGTATCCGCTGGCGTTCAGCCCGGAGTACCTCGTCGAGGTGGGCCCCGACGTCTTCTGACGCCGCGGGGCCAGCGCCCGCGATCAGGGCGCAGCGACCCCGATCAGCGGTACGAAGGTGTCCCCGTTCGGGGTCACGATCTTGAGCTGGGCGCTGAAGTTGCCGATGCTCGGGGGCTCGAAGGTGACGAACACGGAGCTGGACATGCCCGCGGGCACCGCGAGGGGCGAGGGCTGAGTGGTGACGAAGACGCCCAACGGGCCACCCACGATCTCAGCGCTCGTGACGTTGAGGGTCACATTGAGGAGGTTCGTGATCCCGGTGGCAAGCGAGGTCTTCTTGTTGACCACGCCGCCGAAGAACAGCCCCGGCGGGGAAGCCGGTGACCAGCTGTTGTTGTCTGGCGAGGTCGTGACCTTCTCGAAGTCGGCGGCGTTGTTGCCGGTGTCCTGGAAGACCCCGTTCACCAGCTTCCGGCGGAAGCCCTCGGTGGAGTTGACGGTGCCCAGCGACGTGAGCGGGGTGCCCTCCTTGTAGAAGGTGGTGGTCCCGAGCCCGACCTGGTCGAGAACCGCGCCCGCGCTCAGCAGCGCAATGCCCCCGGCGTCCACGAACCCAGTGGTGTAGTTCACGTTGCCCGGACCGCCCGGACCGCTGAACCCCGAAGCGCCCGTGTTGGTGAACAAGAACGACGCCCCGGGCGCCAGAGTCCGCCCGGCCGGGATCGCGACCCGGAGAAATCCGGAGGTGCTGCTCGCGGCGGAGCCCCACAGCTCCATCCCGCCGACGACGATCGTCTTGAGCGACGTGTTGGTGATCTCGACGAACTCGTCGTTTCCGCCAGAGGGTCCGCGGACACGAAACTCCGTGATTATGAGCCCAGTAACCGGTAGCGGCGGGGCCGAGCAGCTCGCCGTCGAGCACATGCCCGCCTGGCACGTGTCCGACTCGGTGCATGCCGCGAAGTCATTACAGGAACTGCCGTTTGGGCGGTTCGTGTAGACGCAGCTGCCGGTCTCGGTGTTGCAGGTCCCCACGTCCTGACACTGGTTCGTGGGCGGGCAGTGCACCGGCTCCCCGGCGACGCAGCTCCCGGATTGGCAGGTGTCGTTGGAGGTGCACTTCTGACCGTCTTCGCAGCTCGCCCCGTCACCGAGCTGGCCGTTGACCACGCACGTCCCCGTGCCCGGGTCGCAGATGCTGGTGGAGCAGCCGTCGGCCGGACAGACCACCGAGGTCACGCCCGCACAGCCGCCGTCGACGCAGGTGTCCTCGGAGGTGCAGGCGTCCCCATCATTGCAGAGGGTCCCGTTGCCCTTTGGCGTGGTGTCTCCACACTCGCCGGTCAACGGATCGCACGTGCCGGGGTTGCTGCAGGGGTTGTCTGTGGAGCAGGTGACCGGATCCGCGCCCGTGCAGACGCCGGCGCTGCAGGTGTCGACTTGGGTGCACGGGTTCTCGTCGTTGCACAGAATACCGTCCAAGACCGGCGGATTCACGCACTCGCCCGTGAGCGGCTGGCAGGTCCCCTCCAGGTTGCAGTCGTTGGTGGACGGGCAAGGGAGAGGTGACCCGGGCCGACAGATGCCGGCCTCGCACGCGTCGCTCACTGAGCAGGTATCACCGTCGTCGCAGAACGTGCCGTCCGCCACCGGCGGGTCGGAGCAAACACCGGTGCTCGGGTTGCACACGCCCGCGCTGTGGCAGCTGTCCTTCGCGGTGCAGACCTTGGCCTCGCCGCGGCAGCCGTTCGGGCCGCAGCGGTCGTCCGTGGTGCAGGCGTCCCCATCGTCGCAGGGGGTGCCGACCTTTGGCGTTCGCTGGCAGGTCCCGGACGGGGCGAGACACTCGACCAGGGCGTCGCATTGATCCGGAGCGCCGCAGTCCTTCGGGGTAGGCCCGGCGCAGACGCCGTTCGTGCAAGCGTCGTCGAGGGTGCATCCGTTGCTGTCGTCACACTGGGTCCCGTTGGCCTTCGACGGGTGGGTGCACTCACCGGTCTGCGGCTGGCAGACCCCGACCGAGTGACACGCATCGAGGGCCGTGCAGATCTTCTCATCGCCCACGCACGCGCCGCCGAAGCACTTGTCGCCCGTGGTGCACAGGCTCCCGTCGTCACAGGATGTGCCGTTGTCCTTGAGCGGGTTGGTGCATACCCCGGTGTCCGGGTTGCAGATGCCGGCGGAGTGGCAAGAGTCGCTGGCAACGCAGACCTTGGGCGTGCCCTGGCACACGCCGGAGGCGCAGCTGTCACCCACGGTGCAGGGGTCACCGTCGTCACACGACGCACCGTCGGGCGACACGGGGAAGCTGCACCCCCCATTGATCGGGTCGCAGCTGCCGGTCATGCGGCACTGCTGCGTAGGCATGCAGGCGGGCGCCTGGCCGGCGCAGATCCCGCTCGTGCACACGTCGCCCACCGTACACTTGTCTCCGTCGGAGCACGCGCCCCCTTCGTTGGCCGGAGGGTTCGAGCAGTGCCCCGTGAGGGGGTCGCAGGTCCCGGCGGCATGGCAGATGTCCAGCGCCTCGCACTGGACGACCTCGCCCGTGCAGACCCCGGCGACGCAGGTGTTGTCCGTGGTGCAGAGGTTATGGTCGTCACAAGGCGTGCCATCCTCCTTGGGCGGCCCGGAGCACTGGCCGGTGGCGGGGTTGCACGTACCGCCGTCGTGGCACTCGTCGGCCGCGGTGCAGACTTTGTCGACGCCCGCGCAGACCCCTGCGTTACAGACGTCTGAGTGGGTGCAGGCGAGCCCGTCGTCACAGCCGGTCCCAGGAGCCTTCACGGGGTTCGAGCACACGCCCGTAGCCGGGCTGCATGTCCCGATCTGATGGCACACGCCGAGCGCGGCGCAGACCACCGGCGAGCTGCCGACGCAGGTCCCGGCCTGGCAGGTGTCGGTGGTCGTACAGGCGTCGCCGTCGGAGCACACCGTCCCGTTACCCTTGGACGGGTTCGTACAGGCCCCGGTCGACGGGTCGCAGCTGCCTATGTCATGGCACTGGTCCAGAGCGGTGCACACCACGGGGCTCCCCCCACACGCGCCTGCAGTACAACGATCGCTCGTGGTGCACACGAGGCCATCGTCGCAAGTAGCGCCATCGTTCTTCGCCGGGTTCGAGCACGCCCCGCTGGTGGGATCGCACACCCCGGCGAGGTGACAGTCGTCCTGCGCGGCGCAAACCACGGCGGCGCCAGCGCAGACACCCGACGTGCAGATGTCGCCGGTGGTGCAGGGGTTCGCATCCGAGCAAGTGGCGCCGTCGTCCTTCGCAGGGTTCGAGCAGACGCCGGTGTGGGGATCGCAGATCCCCGCGCCATGGCAGTCGTTCAGCGCGCTGCAGACCACGGGCTTACCGACGCACTCTCCAGAGGCGCAGCTGTCGTCCGTGGTGCACGGGTTGCCGTCGTCGCACGTGGCGCCGTCGTCCTTCGGGTTCGGGGTGCAGGCGCCGGTGGACGTCTCGCAGGTCCCCGCGTCGTGGCAGCCGTTCTTGGGCTCGCACACCACGGGGGTGCCGCTGCACGAACCCGCGGCGCACTTGTCTGCCGTGGTGCATGCAGCGCCGTCGTCGCACGACGTGCCGTCCTCGAGCAGCGCGGCCGAGCAGGTGCCCGTGGAGGGGTCGCAGACCGCAGGTGCGTGGCAGGCGCCCGCGTCTTCGCACTCGGCCGACTCGCCCGCGCACACACCCGAGGCGCAGGCGTCTCCGGTGGTGCAGCCATCGCCATCATCACAGCCGGTGCCGTCCTGCTTGTCTTCGGCCTGGCAGTCACCGGTGGTCGGGTTGCAGACGCTAGCCTCCTGGCACGCGGTGGCGCCGGGGCAGCCTACGGCCGTCCCCGCGCAGCTGCCGGCGCTGCACTCGTCGCCAGTGGTACACGCGTCCTGGTCATCACATCCCGTCCCGTCGGGCAGCGGGTCGGAGGTACACGCTCCGATGTCGGGATCGCAGGTGCCGGCACCGCGACAGGCGCCCGCGGGCGGGCACTCGACCGGCTTGCTGCCGACGCACTGCCCCCCAGCGCAGGCTTCTCCCGTGGTGCAATCGTCGCCGTCGTCGCACACGGTGCCGTCGTCCGCCAGGGTAGGCACGCACCCGGTCTCGGGCACACAGGTCACAGAGGCGATGCAGGCGCCGGTGGCGCAGGTCACCGGCTTGCCGGCGCCACAAGCGCCCCCTGCGCACGCGTCACCCTCGGTGCACGCGTCCCCGTCATCGCACGAGGTGCCGTCCGGCGGCTGCGTGCCGCCACACTGGCCTGTCGTAGGATCGCAGGTGCCACCGGCCGCGCAGGGGCCGCCGGCGCACTCCTTCAAGGCGCCTCCGGCGCACTCGCCGGCGGCGCACGCCTCGCCCGTGGTGCACGCGTTGTCGTCGTCACACTGCACGCCATCCGCCTTCGGGGCGCCACTGCAGGCGCCAGTAGCCGGGTCACAGGTGCCGGCCTCGCGGCACGTGCTGACCGCGCACTCCACCGGCTTAGAACCGAGGCACGAGCCGCCGAAGCAGGTGTCGACGGTGGTGCAGGCGTCCTTGTCGTCGCACGCGCTGCCGTCAGCCAACGCCGAGACAGGGCACTCCCCGGTCGCGGGGTCACAGACGCCGACGCTCTCGCACGCCTTCGCGTCCGGGCAGACCACCGCAACGCCAGCGCACGCACCCGCCGAGCACTGATCGCCCGTGGTACAGCCGGCGCCGTCGTCGCACGAGGTGCTGTCGGCTGCTGGAGCCGCCTCGCAGCGGCCCGCGTTGCAGCGCGGGACCTGGCAAGCTGCCAGTCCGGTGTTGGGGCAGTCGCCATCCGTGGTGCAGTCGGACGTGGCGACGTCGGTGGTCGGCACGTCCGTTGTGGGAGCGTCGACCTGCCCTCCGTTGTCGGTCCCGGTGGGGACGGTGTCGCTGGCGGTACCGGTGCTGGTGTCCGTGGGGGTCTCGGAGCAGGCCAAAGCGAGGGAGGTGACGACGAAGATCGCGCGCGTGTGCATGCGCGCCTTCTAACGAGAAGCCGACCCGAATTCCAGTGACTTGTGAGTGACGGCGCCGCTGCGACCCCGCGCGAGGGCCGGACTCAGTCGACGGGTGGCGCCATCGGGTAGTCGCGGGTGAAGCAAGCGTTGCAGTAACGGCGGCCAGGCTGGTCCCAGCGGGCGTCGGCCACCGCGCGGTGGAGGCCGTCGATCGACAGATACGCGAGGCTGTCCGCCCCGATCGCGTCGGCGATGGCATCGACGCTTGCGTGCGCCGCGATGAGCTCGCCGATGTTGGGTGTGTCGATGCCGAAATAACAGGGCGAGACCGTGGGGGGGCACGCGATGCGGACGTGCACCTCGGTAGCGCCCGCCGCGCGGAGGAGCTGGATGATCTTGCGGCTCGTGGTGCCGCGGACCAGGGAGTCGTCTACCACCACCACGCGCCGCCCGCGGATCTGGGCCTCGACCGCGGAGAGCTTCAGCCGCACGCCGAAGTTTCGAATCGCCTGGGCGGGCTCGATGAAGGTGCGCCCGACGTAGTGGCTGCGGATGAGCCCCATCTCGAACGGGATCCGCATCTGCTCCGCGAAGCCGATGGCTGCCGTGGTGCCCGAGTCAGGAACAGGGATCACGATGTCCGCTCCGCCGGGCGGCGGCGACTCCTCGGCGAGGATACGACCGAGCTCCTTGCGGCTGTGGTAGACCGCCCGCCCGAACATGCGCGTGTCGGGCCGAGCGAAGTAGACGTGCTCGAAGATGCACTGGCGGACGGGGTGAGCCTTGTCGGAGTAGCGGTGGCTGCTGAGCCCGTCCCTGTTCATCACCACGATCTCGCCGGCCTCGACGTCGCGCACCACCTCCGCCCCGATCAGCGCGAGCGGCGCCGTCTCGCTGGAGAGGAACCACCCGCCGTCGCGGCGGCCGATCACCAGCGGTCGGAAGCCGAACGGGTCCCGAAGGCCCGCGAGCCCGTCCTGAGTCATCACCACGACCGAGTAGGCACCGCGGACCTCGGCGGCGACAGCGCTCAGGCGCTCCGCCAGACCACCATCCCGCCGCCGCGCCAGGAGGTGGAGGAAGATCTCCGAGTCGCTGGAGCTGGTGAAGAGGCTGCCTTGATCTTCGAGGGTGCGTCGCAGCTCCCGGGCGTTCGTGAGTGTCCCGTTGTGCGCGATGGCCAGCACGCCCCCGGCATAGTCGACCGCGAACGGCTGGCAGTTTCGAATCGTGCTCTGCCCGGCGGTGGAGTAGCGCACGTGCCCCACCGCGCACGATCCCGGCAGCGCCGCCAGCTCGCGCGTGGTGAATACGTCCACCACGAGTCCCATGCCCCGGTGGGCCAGGAGCGACCCGTCGGGTCCCACGGTGGCGATCCCCGCGGACTCCTGACCGCGATGCTGAAGCCCGTGCAGGCCGAGATACGTGAGGTTGGACGCCTCCGGATCGCCATAGACGCCGAAGACTCCGCACTCCTCACGCGGCCTGGGCTCCGGAGGGTGCTGGTCCATCGGGAGACCGGCCTCGGGGAGGTGGGCCTCGGCCGGAGGGGGCACGCAGTGGTCTTCTATTGTGCTCTGGGAGAAGGAGTCACTCGATATTGCGCTCATCCGAACCGACCAACCCGAAGGGCCCTCTCGAGCCCCGTGTCCCACGCTTCGAACAGCGCCTCTAGCCCAACATCAACGCCCACGCTGCCCACGGTCACGCGCAGGCGGTCGCCGCCCGTGCGCCCGAGGCGAGTGAGGGGCGCCCCCCAGCGCTCGGCCACCGCGGCGACGGCCGCCGCGGCCTCGGGATCGAACGACACGACGAAGCGCGCCCCCGCTTCCCCGAACAGCGCCTCGCGCGCGGGCTCGTCAGACGGGAGGGAGAGGTCGGCGCCCATCCTGACCGCCGAGCCGTGGCACCCCGCGCACTCGGCGAGCGCCACGAGCAGTCCCCCATCGGAGACGTCGTGCGCCGACACGAGGAGCCCCGCCATGACGAGCTCGCGGCACGCCCCGGAGGCCCTGGCCTCGGCGTCGAGGTCCACGGGGGCCGGGCGGCCCTGCGTGAGCCCGTGGAGCGAATAGAGCCACTCGCCACCGCCGACGCTCACCCCGCGAAGGGCACCGATGACCGCGACCTCGTCGTCTTCTCCCGCGAAGGCCGGACCCGGCGGCGGTGCGCCTCCCTCGCGATAACCGACCACGGCGATCATGGGCGTGGGCAGGATCCCGGCGCCATCGGTCTCGTTGTAGAGGCTGACGTTGCCGCTGACCACGGGCGCGCCGAGCGCGCGCGACGCGGCGGCGATGCCGTCCACCGCCTCGGAGAAGCTCCACATCACCTCGGGGCGCTGCGGGTTGCCGAAGTTCAGGCAGTCGGTGAGCCCGATAGGACGGGCGCCCACGCAGGCGAGGTTTCGCACGCCCTCGGCCACCGCATGGGTGGCGCCGCTGCGCGGGTCGAGGCCCACGAAGCGGCTGTTGACGTCCACCGTGAGGGCCACCGCCTTGTCCGTCCCCAGGATCCGCACCAAGGCAGCGTCGCTGCCCGGCCCGGCCACCGTGCCCAGCCGGACCATTGAGTCGTACTGGCGGCTCACGAAGGCGCGCGATGCGAGGTTCGGGCTGCCGACGAGGGAGAGCAGCGCGGCCCCCACGTCGCCCTCCAGCGGCACGGGGGGGACCACCCAGCGGGCCTCCAGGTCCGCCGGCGGCGCGAGCGGTCGCTCGTAGCGGGGCGCCTCCTCGGAGAGCGGGCGAGCGGGCAGATCCAGCTGCAGTTGCCCGTGGCGCGTGGCCCGAACACGCCCCGTCGCGGTGACCCGGCCGACCACGGCGCACTCGAGGTCCCAGCGGTGGAAGATCGACGCAATCGCGCCGATGTCTTCCGGGCGACAGACCAGCAGCATCCGCTCCTGGCTCTCGGACAACATGATCTCGTACGCCGACATGTCGGCCACGCGGAGCGGCACGTCGTCGAGGTCGAGGTCGATCCCGGTGCCCTCCCGCCCAGCCATCTCGAACGACGAGCTGGTGAGCCCGGCGGCGCCCATGTCCTGGATCCCGAGCACGAGGCCCTGGGCGAAGATCTCGAGGCAGGCCTCGAGCAAGCGCTTCCCGGTGAAGGGGTCACCCACCTGCACCGTGGGCCGCTTCTTGAGCGCGGTCTCGTCGAAGCTGTCGGACGCCATGATCGCGCCCTTGATCCCGTCCTTGCCTGTGCGCGAGCCCACATAGAGCACCGGGTTGCCCACGCCGACCGCGCGACCCAGGAAGACCGCGTCGGCCTTGACGAGGCCCAGGGTCATTGCGTTGACGAGGCAGTTGCCCGCGTAGCTCTCATGGAACGCGAGGTCGCCGCCCACCGTGGGCACGCCGATCGCGTTGCCGTAACCGCCGATCCCGCCGACTGCGCCGGTGACCAGGTGGCGCGTGCGCGCGTCGCCCGGGCGGCCGAAGCGCAGCGCGTTGAGGGACGCGATGGGGC
>SXGT01675959.1_pt1 | contig 22450 bp, 15 predicted proteins | sample 3176221 | NCBI WGS metagenome assembly SXGT01 (sample SAMN11356862, study PRJNA531348) | freshwater metagenome | isolation source: freshwater sample F1-120 | place: China: Fuxian Lake, Yuxi | collected 2017-12-25
CCAGCCCTTCACGGTGGCGCAGGTCTTCACCGGTCGCGAAGGCAAGCAGGTGCCCGTGGCCGAGACCGTCCGCGCCTTCAAGGAAATCCTCGAAGGCAAGTACGACGATGTCTCCGAGAACAACTTCTACATGAAGGGCGGCATTGACGAAATTAAGGAATAGGCGAACGCCGAACGGCCTGCTCGATTTGGATTCGACCCGCCCTTCGCAATTCGCAACTCGAAATTAGCCCGGCCATGGCCAACACACTGAAACTCGAAATCGTCACCCCGGAGGCGAAGATCTACTCCGAGGATGTCGAGATGGTCACGCTCCCCGGTACCGAGGGCGAACTGGGCATCTACCCGATGCACGTTCCCCTGATGACGCAGGTCGCCGCCGGAGAGGTCATCGTGCACAAGAACGGGCAGGATTTCTTCCTCGCCATCGGCGAAGGCTTCGTCGAGATCACTGGCGGCCGCGTCGCCATCCTCACCGACATGGCCATCAAGGCCGACGACATCGACGAGGCCCGTGCTGACGAAGCCCGCAAACGCGCCGAGTCGCGTCTCGCCGAAAAACTCACCGACGAGGAGACCGCTTCTGTCACCGCTTCGCTGGCCCACTCGCTCGCGCAGCTAAAGGTGAAACGTCGCCACCACCACTGACGGCCATCCGCAAAATTTCAAAGGCGCCTTCACGGCGCCTTTTTTGTTTCGTCCACAGCGATGTTACGGATTCGGCTTCCTCTCAGGAAACAGGTCGTACAGAAACTTGAATGGCAACAAAGGCAGCGTCAGCGGATTTGCGATAAACTCCAACTGGATTTTTGGTTGATCGAGGGCGCCGCCGACCTGAAACGCGAATACCCGCGTCACTTTACCGAGCAGCCAACCCACTGGCGGGACATTCTTCCCCACCCAGGTTTCTTTGAACAGCTCGGCCTCCACTCGCATGTCCACCTTCTGATCAAAGCCCACCGTTCCCTTGTAGTGCAGGAGCACTGGCGCCGCGCGGATCTCGAGATCTTTGGTGTGAATCACGCTGTTCGTGATCGTGAAATGCGCGCTCGCCTCCTTCGCGCGGTTGCGGTCGTGGTTCGGCAGTATCTTGTTCAGCAGTGGCAAGGAAACCCCGATCAGCGGCACGTCCCACAGTAGTCCGTCACGCAACGTTGCGTCACCGAACCCGCGCCAGCTCCCATCCTCCGCCGTGTTCGCCTCGGTGATGGCAAGCCGCCCATTGAGCCGTCCCTTCACCTTGTTTGTGGAACTCGAAACATCCTTGAGCAACTCATGCAGATCGGCGTCCTTGGTCGTGAGGTCGAACTGGAAGTCGGCCCCCTTCGCGCGGCCCACGTCGAACCGCGCCTGGCCGGCGATGCGCCCGCCGTAGAACGCGCCCGTGACGTTCGTGATCACCACCTGGTTCGTCACCCAATGCACGGTCGCATTCAGGTCGGGCAGCCGGAATTTCCCCCACTGGAACGGGCCGCCACTCAACTCGAACGTCAGATCAGTGCGCTCGCTGTTACTGATCGGCAATGAACCATTCACCCGCGCCGTCGGTGGCCGCACGAACTGATACGGTTCAATCGCTTTGCGTGTATCGGCGCCGATCAACCCCGTGACGAGCAACGGATCCATCGTGCTCCGCGCGCCGTCGATCGTGATACGGTCATTGGCCCAATCCACCGCGACGCGCCCCACCGCGACCTGTTCGGGGCCGCGCGCGATGCGCACGTCCGTCGCCGTCAACAGGCGGTTCGTGAACGTGACCGTCGCCGCCACGTTGCTGAACGGTTCGCCCTTAAAAATTAGGTTCGTCGTCGCGATCCGCGCGCGCAGACCGGTCGACTCCGGCACATTCCAACGGCCGCGCACTTCGACATCCAGCTCGAGCGGCGTGCGGAACTGAAATTGATCGAAGACCTTCCGCGTCGCTCCGTCGAGCAACGGCCGCACGGCGGTCGGATCCAGCAACCCGCGCGCATGCCCATGATGTTCGCGTGTCCCGAAATGTTCGGTGTAGCTCAACGTCGTCCGGCCTTCGGGTCGCGTGACCACCCATTCGGACAACCGCAGAACGTCGTCGCGGATGAGCAAATCAGTCGAGATCGATTCCACCGATATGCCGCTATAGGCCGCGCGCCCCACCGCGACCGTCCCGTTCAGATCGAGCGCCGACCACAGCTTCTGCTCCCAATTCGCCACAGCGTTGGTCCATGCCGGCAGTTTCAACTGCACCTGCACCTGGATCCGTGGGGGTTTTTCCCACGTGAATGGGGCCAGCCATTTCGCCATGTTCGTGCCGAGCAACGGCTCGAGTCGGTGCAGGTCGAAGTCGGAACGCACGTACGCGGCGACCTGACGTGACGCGACATCCACGCGACCCGTCACCGCGACGGTGCCGCCGTAGAGCGCGGCATCGAGCGTCTCCATCGTCAATTCCGGCGAACGCCAACGGACCTTCGTCAAAATCTTTTCCACCTCCAACTTCTCCGCGCGCAGGTTTTCAAGTTTCACATCCGCCTCGAGCGCGAAGGGCTCGATCGGCCGCCACAGCCCCCAACTCGCGGCGGCTTTGTGCACAAAGTTGCTCGGCGGCGGCGTGACGTGCGCGGTGAAATCCACTTTCGCCGTGTCACCCCACCGCGAGGCGATCCGTTCGATCTGACCGCTGACTTGCTGCGGCGCCGGTCGTTTCTCGCGGACGTGCCAGTCGCCTTCGCCGCGCAGCATCACGTTGGTCGCCCTCGCCCATTCCGACTCCACAGCCTTCACCTCGGCGCTCCACTTCAACGCCGCCATGTTGGTGGCTTTTGCAGGCTTGGCGACCGCATTGAGCAGCAGTCGCGGGGCGCGCACGCGCGGTGTCACCACATCGTTGAAGGTCGCGGTGGCGTTCGCCGACCACGGCGCAGCATTGGTAAGGTCGAAGCTGAAGAGCATCTGTCCGGCTGATCCGAACGGCGCGCGCGGCTTTCCGATCTGCCCCGTGAACAGCACGTGCGGCTGCGCGATGTCCTTCCACAAAGCCGTGAGATTTGCTTCGGCCGCCTCCATCTCGGGCGTCTTGATGTCGTGCAGTTTGATCCGAGCCGTGCGGCCAGTGGCCCCCTTCTCGGTACCCGCCTGCGTGAATTCGATGTCGCCCCGCCGTGCCTCGCCCCATTCCGTTTTGAGTTTCTCACCTTCTCCAGAAAACGTGATGAGCGAGAGATGCTGCGGGTCGGCGGCCGGTTTCACTTCACCATTCAGGGAGAGACTGTCCGCCTCGCCCCAGCGCGTGCGCGCCTTCGTAATCGTTGCGGCCCATTCCACGGACAGCTCCTGCGCCGACTCGAAGCTGGCCGTCGCTTTCACACGCGCTCGCGTCTCACTCGCCTCGCCCCAGCGTGTGCGCGGCTCCATGAGCGACAGATCGCCTTCCATCTGCCACAAGCCGGGGTACGCGGGCACGGAGATCGCTTTTGCGCTCACGGTCGCGGCCTGCGCGCCGCCCCATTTCGTCTGGACACCGGCGAGCCTCATCTCTGCGGCCACGATGAGCGGCGCATTGGTGCCGCCGGCACGCGTGAGGCGGAGATGCAGATCGCCATCGCGGCCGCTGACCCACGGGGATTCAACATGCGGCACGCGGCCGGCCAGTTCGGCCTCCAATGCGTCGGTGTGGGCGTCGGCGTGGAAGTTCAGCGTGAGCGCGATCGGCTGCGGGAATTTCATCTGATCAAACCGCGCAAGCAATTCCTGCAATTGCCTTTCGAACTGGACGCGCTCGAGTTCATTCGTACGCTGGGGTTTCAATTCGCCGAGGCGCGAAGCATGGGCGAGCGAGCCATTAGCGCTGAGTTCGAAGCCGAGGCCGCGCGCGCGGAGATGATGGAGCTCCCACCGATCATCGCCGCGGAAATGGATTCCGGCGGTGATCCGGTCGGCTTCGAGCACCCGCGGCGATTGGTTGGTGCCGGGCAACGACCAGCGCACACGACCATCGCGCAGCAGCAGCGAGTCCACCTTCACATCAAGGGCGAGCAAGGCGGCGTAATTCAAACCGAGGTCGGCCGAGGGCACGTGAATTTCCGGGCCGGACCGCCCATCGCCAGCCATGAGATGCAGTTCCTCGGCCACAATGCCGCGCGCGGGATGGAGGAAGAGTCGTGTGAATTCCAATCGCAGACCGCGTTCGTAAAGTTCAGCCTGCAATCGCTCCTTCAAAAAATCCGGCAACCCGACCCGGTTCAGATAGATCAACGTGGCGGTGAACAGCGCGAGCACCAGCCAGAGAGTCCAACGAGTCCAACGCCACGCGCGGAGGCTGCCGCGCCAGAGCCGTTGCCGGCGGCTGGGATGTTGTTCATCTGCATTCACGGCGCAGCGGAGAGGTGGGGCGCAATAAACTGATCGTAGAGCAATTGCGGGAATTCAAAGACGACAGGCTCGCGCTCGGCAGGATCGGCGGCGGTGGCGTACACATGCCGCGCGACCGAGCGGCGGCCGAAACGCAACGTGAGCGTCCGCGCTTGGTTGGCTTGAACCATCTCCAGCGTGAATGCGGGGCTGTTGGTGGTGATCCCGTGCTGCGCCAAGGCGGCCGCGCCGCGCGCAGTCCAATCCACGGCACGGAGCGAGCCGAGCCGGTGGAGTGCCTCTTCGAGAACGGCGGCGGCCACGTCATTCAACGGCCCGTCCGGTCCGGCCCATTTCTGCGTGGCGTTTCGCGCGAGCTTCCTTGTCTGCCCGTTCTGCGAGATGACAACACTGGTGACATTCGTGGAGGCAATGTCCCACAACTGCCGGTCGCGCAACTGCCACGCGCCGCGAGGCAGGCGATTCACCGCGCCGCGAGGCACGACATACACCGCGCCCTCGTCATGCCGCCGTGTGAAGACACGATCCACAGGCCCACTGCCGAAATCCACCTGCGCGAGCAGCGTGTTGGTGGCGACGGCCCCGTTGGTGATGCTTTGGAGCAGGGAGAAACGGGCCATCGGCGAGGCGAGGCCGTAGGTGGAAAAGTCGGTCACAACTTCTTTGGCCAGCTCCGCGGCCTCTAGTCGACTAAGCCCGCGGAACAGTTCGGCGACAAGCTCGGGATCGGTGGCGGCGGACGTCGGCTCGGTGAGGAGCCACGTGGAATTCGTCTGTCGCTGAAGCGTGAAGTTTTCCGCACCGCGAAATTCGAGGCGGTCGGCGCGGTTGGTGGCCGCGGCATCCACGAGCCGGTGATCGCAGAAATCCCAGACCGGCTGGCGAAGAAGATCCAGCCACTGCCGCGGGACGACGACGACATTCGTATGCGCAAGGCGGCGGGCGAAGATGTGCGAGGCGGCGTTGGTCGGGCTTTTGCCGAACTGCACGGCGAGCACGGTGTTGCTGCCGTGGGCGAGCAGCAGCTCGGTTTCGGGCGCAGCGAGGCCGAACGGTTCAAGGTCCGACTTCGGGTTGTCGGTGACGAAGTGAGCGACCGGCCATTGCTGGAGTTGCTGGATCAGAAGGTTGAGCCGGTCGCTATCCGCGCGCTTGGCCGGCGGTGGCGAGGTGATGCGCCAAAGTTGGTTGGTCGAATCGCGCACCGCCTCGAAGAGACGCGGCCCGGAACGGACAGCGATGCGGTTGATGGCGCGTGTGCCGAGGGCGATGAGCCGGGCGTCACGCCAGTCATCAGGACTGCGCGGCAAAAGTTCGAGCAGGCGATCGTTCACGACATGCAATCCGGCCTGACCGGAGAGCTGGACGTACAGGCGATTGCCGCCGTGAGCGGGCGCGCCGAGCCGCAGTTCGAAGGCTTGACCATTCTGCTCCATGCGCAACACGGCGCGGGGCGGTTGCAGGCCGAAGGCGGCAAGCTGGTCACCCACTTCGGCGGCCGGGATGAAGCGGCTAGAATCTATTCGCGCGCAGTGTTGCAATAACGCGTCAATCACAGCGGCCTGTGCGGGGTAAGCCATCGGCTCGGAAAGTTGCCAAGCACCCTCGCCACGCACCGCACGCAGGCGGTTGGTGCCGGCCATCAGTTCCACGGCCGTGACGGCGCCGGGCTGGAGATCCGCGAGCAGGACGACGACGGGCGTCGGGCCGGGGCGGTTGGAAGGTCGATCGAACAGCAACACCCACGCCGCGAGCAATGCGACGGCGATCCAGAGCCAGAGAGTTTGCTTGGAGTTCTTCACGCGGTATCCACTCAACGTTGGCGGCGGATCCAAATCAGCAGGCCCAAGGTCAGGCAGGCGCCGGGAATGACCGCAACTAGAATCCAGAACAGCCGACGCATCTTGGCGGCGGTGATGGTGAAGGTGTGCTCGCGCACGGGGCGCGGCCCGATGCCGCCCAGAAATTGCGGGCGGTCGAGCAGCCAGTTGGCGGCGTGCCATGCGAACTCGCGGTTCGCAGCGGCTTCGAGCATTTGATTGTCGAGGAAGTAGGAATCGCCGGTGATGATCATCCGCGTAGCGCCGACATCGGCCACGCCCGCGATGCCGCCTTTCTCGACGGCGACCAGCAGCGGAATCACCCCCTGCCGCTCGCGCAGAGCGGAGGGCTGCGAGCCGTTGCGCACACGACGGACCGCCAGGCCGGCCTCGCTGGTGACGGCCAGCTCGGTGACCTTCGCGGCATCGGCGTTCTGCTGATGGCCCGGACGGCGCCCGACCGAGCGCGGCAGGACCAACTGCAACGGCAGGCGAGCGGAGCCGAGCGAGCCGACGACGGGGTGCGGATCGAACTGGTTCACCAGCACAGAACCGGAAGCGGGCGGGGAATTCCGCTCGTCAATCACCGTGTTGTCCCCGACATCGACACCCCAACGCGCGAGCATCGGTTCCAGCCCGCTGCGCGAAGTGTAGTTCAGCAGCAACAACAGGCGCCCGCCACTTTGGAGATATTTCTCGAGCTTCTCCTGCTCGGCGATATCGAGAGGCACCTGCGGGCCGGCGACGATGAGCAGTCGGCAGTCGGTGGGAAATGCGTTCGTGCCGGCGAGGCTCAGCGGAGCGAGGCGCACCCCGTTGTCCAGCAACAATCCGGCGAACTTGCCGTAGCCAATGTCGTGGCTGGAATTGCCGTGGTCATGTTCGCCGTGACCGGCGAGAAAGTACGCCTGCGGCGTGGCGGCATCGGCCACGGTGGCGAGTGCTGCGGTGAAAAGGCGTTCGCCGTGGAAACCGGTGCGGCGGATCTCGCGTCCCTGACCGACGACAAACGAGGTGAGGTCGTACTCGGAGAGGTCGCTCTGGGTGATGACCTTCGTTTTGCCGTTGGCGTCAAAGATGACGAGGTCGCGCGCCTGCGGCGTGAGGCGGTAGCGCGCCTTGATCAGCTCCGCTTTGGCCGGCTCCACGACGTAGTTGACCACCTCGATCTCGACACGTGGATTGGCAAGGCTGTACTCCTTCAGCAACGCGGTGACGGGCGTGTAAAGCGACTCGCTGCGGTCGTAGAAGACGACGACGCGCACGGTGTTCGTCAGCGACTGGAGCACCTGACGGGTGAGCGGCGAGAGCGTGAAATCCGCGTTGGCCGTCCACGCGACGCGCGTGTAATGGCGCGAGGCGAGATGGTTCGCGAGCAGGACGAGCGCCGCCGCCGCTAGGACGGCGAGCACAAAATTCAGCGCCTGCCCCCAGCGACGGCCGGTGGAGAAGCTTGCGGGCTGTTCGGTTTCGTCGCGCATCATTTCCAACGCCGGCTTTCCAGCACACGCAGCGTGAGGAAGAGGAAGAACGCCGTGAGGCTCAGGTAAAAGAAAACGTGGCGCGTATCCACGACGCCGCGCGAGAAGTCGCGCATGTGCTCGAGCATCGAGAGGTGCGTCAGCAGTTGCGCCTGCCAGCCCGGTTCCGGCGGACGAATCTGCGAAAGGTAGCCGAGCAGGAACAGCCCCAGCCCGATCGCGAAGGTCGTCATCGCCGCGACGATCTGGCTGCGCGTGAGCGATGAGGCGAAGCAGCCGAGCGCCATGTAAAAGCCGCCCAGCAACGCGATCCCGAGGAACGTCGCCGCGACCGGACCGGCATCCACCGCCGTCATACCTTCCGCGTAATGTTGCAGCAAGAACGGATAGGCCGAGGCCGGCAGCCATGCGATCACAAAGAACGCCAGTGCGCCGCAGAACTTCGCCAGCACCACTTGCGCCTCGCTGATCGGCGTGGTCATCAGCGTCTCGAACGTCCCCGTGGCCCGTTCCTGCGCGTAGGTGCGCATCGTGATCATCGGCGTGACCAGCAGCAGCACTAGCCAGAAGAAGCCCGTGTCGAAAAATTTCTCCGTCACCGGCATGTCGAACGGCTTGCCGTTCAGCGCATCGAGCAGCGTCCAGAAACTTTGCCCGAGCAACAGCTGCACGCCGGCGATGACCACGTAGCCGGGGAGCGACACGAAGTGCGCCGTCAATTCCCGACGCGTAAGCGTGAGAAATGCGCGCATCAAATCTCCTCCTCCCGATCGCGATTCGTCACATGCACGAATATATCCTCCAGCGTGTGCCGGTTGCGCGTCAACTCGCGGAGCCGCCAGCCGCGTTCCCTCACCAGATCATAAATGCACGGCCGCAGATCCAGTCCCGCCCGCGGCGTCAATGCGCACCGCTGGTACTCGCCTTCCGCCGCGCTCACATCGAACTGCTCCACCTCCGCCATCGCTTCCCAGCAGTGGCGCAGTTCGGCCGCCGGCGCGGCGATCTCGGCGATCACTTGCGTGCGGCCGGCCATCCGCTGCTGCAGATCGTCCGGCGTGTCGGCGGCAAGGATGCGGCCCTCGTGCAGGATGAGAATGCGGCTGCAGGTCACTTCCACCTCGGGCAAGATGTGCGAGGAAATCAGGACCGTGTGCCGGTGGCCGAGATCTTTGATGAGCTGGCGCACGGCGCGAATCTGGTGCGGATCGAGGCCGATGGTCGGCTCGTCGAGAATGATCAACTCGGGCTCGTGCACCAACGCGTCGGCGATGCCCACGCGTTGCCGGAAACCCTTCGAAAGATGCGCGATCAATTTATGTGCCACTTCGTCGAGCCCAAACTGACCGAGGACCGTGTCCACGCGATCGCGCGCGCGCACGCCGGAAAGTCCTTTGAGCCGCGCGCGGAACTTCAGATATTCGCGCACGCGCATATCGTCATACAGCGGATTATTCTCCGGCATGTAGCCGATCCGCCGACGCACTTCCTCCGATTGCGTCAGCACGTCGAAGCCCGCCACGCGCGCGGTGCCCGCCGTGGCCGCGAGGAAACCGGAGAGAATCCGCATCGTGGTGCTCTTGCCCGCGCCATTCGGGCCGAGGAAACCGACGATCTCGCCGCGGCCAACGGTAAAGGACAGACTTTCGATCGCCGTGCGGCCCGCGTAACGTTTGGTGAGGTTCTCAACCTCGATCATCGGCGTGGCGCTCATCGCATCGCCGCCTCCTCGACGTCTCGCCACACGCCTCTGTCGCACAAGCCGCACAAGAGCAGAGAACCGCGCGCGCGGTTGACGCGGCGGCCGAGCTGGGCGATTGGTCTGGCGTTCTGAATTCCCATCCGTGAAAGCCGCCACGCGCGTCCTCTTCGAGGGCGAAAACCGGTTGGCGGCATTGCCGGGAAAGGTTGCCGAACTGGGAGCCGGATTGCAACGCCTTGTGAACCTCGACCCGAAGAATTTTTACGCCGCATGGCGCATCCCCCGTCTCGCCACTCTGCGCGACGCGGGCGCGCCTCCCGAACGGCTGCTCCAAGCCATCTGGCGGCATCAGCGACTGCGACGCGACGCGTTACACGCGACCGACGGCCGCACGCTGTGCGTGCTGCATCCCGGCTTTTGGAATCGCGAATCCGGCCCCGACTTCCGCGGGGCCATCATTCAACTCGCCGGTGAGCCGCCGCGTTCCGGCGACATCGAGGTGGATGTGGAGCCGACCGGATGGCATGCCCACGGCCATGATCGGAATCCTGCGTTCCGCCGCGTCATCCTCCATGTCATCTGGCGCGGCACAAACCAGAACGGCTTGCCGGCTCTGGCGCTGGCGGATGCAATCGACGCCCCTCTCGAAGACCTCGCGCACTGGCTCGGCAGTGATGCCGAGTCTCTTCCGCCCGCGAACGTCATGGGCCATTGCAGCGCTCCGTTGAGGAAGTTTTCCGACGACCAAATCGGGGTGTTGTTGGGCGCGGCGGCGATGGTGCGGTTACGGACAAAGGCCGAATGGTTCAACGCCGTGGCCCGCCAAGTTGGTTGGGAGCAGGCGCTCTGGATCGGGCTCTTCCGCGCCCTCGGTTACAAGCAAAACTCGTGGCCGATGCAACGCCTCGCCGAACTATCGGCCGACCTCAACACGACGACGCACTCGCTCCACCAACTCCAGGCCCGACTGCTCGGCGCGGCGGGGCTGTTGCCGCCGGAACTGCCGCGGTGCGGCCAGCAGACGGATGATTACGTGCGTCAGTTATGGGATTCATGGTGGCGCGAACGAGACCGGGTCGGCGAACGAACCTTGCCCCGCGGCATCTGGCGGCTGGGCGGATTACGTCCGGCGAATCATCCCGCGCGCCGTTTAGCGCTCGCCGCACATTGGTTGGCCGAAGGACGACTCGTGCAAAACTTGGAGGCGTGGTTCGTCGAAACGGCACCGGCCCCAGTGTCCGCTAAATCACTCGTCCACCTTCTGTGCCCGGTCAGTGACGAGTTTTGGTCATGGCACTGGAACCTCACTTCACGCCGTTCAGCAAAACCGTTGCCGTTACTCGGCGCGGCGCGCGTGACTGATCTCGCGATGAATGTCGTGCTCCCGTGGTTTCATGCGCGCGCAGCCGCCGGCGGCAACGAGAACGCGCAGCGGGAAGTGGAACGGCGCTGGGCGATGTGGCCGCGGGGCGAAGACAACGCAACACTGCGTCTCACGAGACAACGACTCTTCGCGAGCGCGCGGCGGTGGCGCGCGGCGGCGGAGCAGCAGGGGTTGCTGCAAATCGCGCGGGATTTCTGCGGGCACTCGAACGCACTCTGCGAACACTGTCCGTTTCCTGACTTGGTGCGCAGCTGGACTGCAACGGACGCGACGAGCACAACGCGGGCGCATTGAAACGGCGGCGCGCGTCAGGCTTTCGTGTCTGTTTTCTGCAACGTCGCGCGGTCCACGAGGAAGGCGAGGAAAAAGCCGCCGAACAGTATCCCGCCGCCGTAAATCGCCATCTGCCGACCTGCGACCGAAGGCTCTGGGCTGCACGCCATCACGATCAGGCCCGTTAGCAAGACGAACAGGCTCAGCCCGCCCACCAGTCGCAGCGCAACCGCCCAGCCGGAACTCTTCGATCCCATCGCCTGTTGCGCCAGCGGCGTCACCGGGTCAATCGCCAGCCAGCTTAATCCGCCGACCACATACACGGCGGCGAACAGGTAGAAAACGGCGTTCCACGAAGGGGAAGCAACGTCGGGCAGATTCGTGAGGCTCAAGACGATCGGCACCACGAAGCCCGGCATCGCCCCGCCGAGATTACCCATCATGTTCATGCTGCCGGAGAGCGAGCCGGTGTGTTTGCCGCCCACTTCCATGCACGCGCCCCACGCGCCGGGCATCGCGAGGTCGTTGCAGAAACTCGCCAGACCGACCGCCAGCATCGAGAGGATCGGAATCCACGAACCCGCCGTGGTGGCGGACACGGAGCCGCGCAGGTAAACCGAGGTGAGCAACATCACCGCCGCGCCGCACAGGCCGGCGCAGCCGAGGAACCGCCGCGTCGCAGCCGAGTTGCCGAAGTAACGCTCCAACGGCGTCGCCACCAGTCCTGCGAAGATCGAGCCCATGCCGCCAAAGAACAACGGCACGCAACCGAGCAGCGCGCGCTGGATGTCGGAGAAGTTCGGGAAGGTCTCCTTGATGAAGGTCGGCATCCACGTGATGTAGAAATACCACGCGAACGACATGCAGAAGTATTGCAGCCAAAGCATCCACACACTGCGGCTCGCGAGGAGTTCAGCCCACGGCACCGAGTGGTCGCCGCCCGTGGCGTGGGAATGATCGCCGATGATGGCGAGCTCCCCGGCATTCACGCTCGGATGGTTCTTGGGAAGATCGCGAAACCAATTGTAGAAGAACACCGCCCACACGATGCCCAGCACGCCGAAGGTCATGAAAACCCACTTGTAGTGCAGTCCCAAGCCCGCTTTGCCGTCACCGCTTGTGGCCAGCATCCAGCCCACGAGCAGCGGTGTGAAGGCGCCACCCCAGCGTGCGCTGAGCCACATCACGCCCTGTGCCTTGACCCGCTCGAAGACTGGAAACCAGAGCGTGAAGGCCTTCGTCACGTTCGGGAAACAGCCCGCCTCGCCGACGCCGAAGAGGAAGCGGAAGATCACGAGCGAACCGAGATTCCACGCCCAGCCCGTTGCCACGGTGAAGACCGACCACATCGCGACCACGCGCATCAGCACCTTGCGCGGGCCGATCTTGTCGCCGAGCCAACCTCCGGGAATCTCGAATAGCGCATAGGCCAGACTGAACGCGGTGAACGCCCAGCCCATCTGCTCCTTCGTCAGTCCGAGATCCTTCTGCATCTGCGGCGCGGCTTGTGAGATGCACACGCGGTCCACGTAGGTGATGACCGCGAGTGAGATGGCGAAGAAGAGGACCCAGTTGCGGGCGCGGGTCGGCGCGGCGGCGTGCGGTTGCGACCTCATACGGGTTGCGTTGACGCGCGGAGAGTAACCGCGCGGCGGCGCGACGCGCAAGCGACGTTTCATTTTTCACGCAACGACCTAGTGCTGCGCGCAAAAGCTTGAACGCTCACGCCGCTTCTGGCGCACTAACGCCCCAATGACACCGTTCCTCGCCGAAGTCGCCGTGAGCCACTGGCCGCTGGCCGTGTTCGTCCTCACGCTCGCCACGGTCATTCTGCTCATCAGCCGGCTGCGCGTGCACGCGTTCCTCGCCTTGATCATCGCCGCCGTGCTCGCGGGCGTGCTCGCGGGCGAACCGCTGCCGGGCGAAGTCGGCACGACGAAGGACCCGAAAAAAGAACGCGGCCATTGGGCCGCCGCAGTGGAGTTGACCGTGGAAGGCTTCGGCAAGACGGCCGGAAAAATCGGCGTCGTCATCGCGCTAGCGGCCATCATCGGCGTCTGCCTCGTGGAAAGCGGCGCGGCGGACAAAGTAGTGCGACGCTTCCTCTCGCTCTTTGGCGAACGCCGCGCAGGCGACGCCATCTTCGCGGGCGGTTACTTCCTCTCCATCCCGATTTTCTTCGAGACGTACTTCATGCTGCTGTTGCCGCTGGCGCAGGCATTACGATTACGCACGGGGCGCGACTACATGCTCTACGTGCTGGCCATCTGCTGTGGCGGCACAGTGACGCACTCGCTCGTCGCGCCGCATCCCGGCCCGCTAGCCGCGGCGGAGAACCTGCGGCTCGACGTCGGCTTGACCATCCTCGCCGGCATCGCGGCCGGCATCATTCCGGCGCTGGTGACGTGGGCCGTCGCGCGCCGCATCGCGCGCAAATTGGACGCGCCGATGCGCGAGACCGCCGGCGCATCGCGCGCCGAACTCGAAGCCATCGTCGCGCGGCCGGAGAACGAGCTGCCGCCGCTGGCGTGGGCAGTCGCGCCGGTGCTCGCGCCGCTGGTGTTGATCGGTTCAGTGACGGTGCTGAAGATGCTCGGCGGTCGCGCCGCATTTCCGGAGCTGTTCCCCGTGCTGGAATTTCTTGGCGACCGCAATATGGCGCTGCTCGTCGGCGTGGTGATCGCACTGATGCTTGTGGCGCGACAGCGGCAATTAAGCCTCACGCAACTCGGCGAACTGGCCGGCAAACCGCTGCATCTCGCGGGCATGATCATTCTTATCGCGAGCGCTGGCGGCGCGTTCGGCGCGATGATCCAGCACGCCGGTGTGGGTAAATACGTGCAAACCCTCGCGAGCAGCACCGGCACGGAGCTGATCCTCGTCGCGTGGGCCGTCACGGCGCTCATCCGCGTCGCGCAAGGCTCGGCGACCGTCGCGATGATCACCGGTTCGTCCATCGTGTGGGTCTTGATCGACCCATCGGCACCGGGCCACGTCGAGCTCTCGTACCACTCGCTCTACCTGTTCCTCGCGGTCGGGTTCGGCTCGAAAATGTTCTCGTGGATGAACGACGCCGGCTTCTGGACGGTGAGCAAGGTGAGCGGCTTCACGCAGGCGGAGACGCTGAAAAGCTGGTCGGTGCTCGTCTCGGTGGCAAGCCTGACCGGCCTCGTACAATGCCTGCTGCTCTCGCGCCTGTTGCCGTTCAAGTAAACTGAACGCGCCGGTCGCGGACACCGCTCACTTCTTCAACGTCTCTTCCAATGAGCGGATCTGCAGCCGCAGATCGGTCTCCAACTGAAGGCTCGAACCGGACGCGTTGGCCGGCTTCTTCGGATCGGGTCGGGTCGGCAAATCGGTCGGATACTCGATCGTGTATTCGATGCGATGTTCCTTCGACTGCCTCGGCCCCAACGCCGCGTTCCAGCGCAGCAACCCCTTCGTGTCGGCTTTCACCTCCGGCGCCGTCTTCACGCTGGAGATGCGGATCTCTTCCACCTCGGAGACGGGGATGCGGTCGGTGAGTTGCACGATAGCCGGCTTGTCGGCGAGATTTTCGACGGTGAGGACGTAGGCGACTTTCATCCGCGTGCGCGTGCCGCTGCGATATAACTAGCTACGCTTCGGATCCACGATACGGGAAAGTTTGATCTGGTCGGCGACGCCGAGAAAGACATCGAACGATTCGCCGGGCGCGACGAAATCGGCCTCCGTGAGACCGAGGAACGCGCCGTCAATGTAGAGCGCGACCTTGCCAGGCAGGAGCGGCTGCTTGCCGGTGTGCGTGAGGTCGGCCGTGTGAACGGCGTTGAGCGAGAGTTCCGGCGCGGCGACGATGTTGTGCTTGGCGGCCAACTCGACCGCGCCGATGGGCGTGCGCACAGGGCGGCCATCCGCTCGGACGGTCTGCGCACCGACAGCCGCGAAATGCGCCGAGGTGCCGCGCAGGCGCAGGGCCTCAAACGTAGCGCAAACCATCGCACTGTTACCGAGCATCAGTTTCTGGTTGTCGGAATACTCCGACTGCTGCGCAAATTTACCCGGGTTGGCGTAGTTGAAAAAGAACCCGTTCTGTGCCGTCCAATTTCGGTTCGCATCCTTGAACGTGTCACCCCGGTTCACCGCGCGTCCGGCTGCGCGGCTGTTGCCCAGCAGAAGCCCCTGCAGCTCGGGAATCTTCATCGTCTCCGTGGAGTGTTGCGTGGAAAGCGCGAGCGCGACGCCGCTCCAATCCTCGCCGGTGCTCTGCGTGATGGTAGCGTAGGACGTGAGCGCGAGATTGGTGGCCCCGTTGCTGACGCGCAGCTCGTGCGTCGGCTCCCATGTGGCGCCGGGCAACATCGCGCTGAGCGTGAGCGTGCCAGCCGCGGCCGCGGCGGCCTGAACGGTCACGACCACCGTGCGCTGTTCAAGCTGCGAACGCTGGCGCAAATCCTCCACGCGCCGCTGGCGCGCCTGCAATTCCGGCTGCAGATTGCGCCGTTTCTTCTCCAGCTCGCGCCGCGCGACGGCGGTCTTGCGAAGCGATTCGGCGATGAACTCGACCGCCGCGCCGTACTCCTGCGGCTTCACTTCGCGCGCCGCAACGTCCTTCGGAAACTTATCGAGCGAGAACATCCGGATGGCCTCCACGTGTTTGGTCTGCGCGTCGAGCACGGCCTTCTCGTCGTCGAACTCGGCGGTCTGATCGGCAAGTTCGCGCACGGCGATTTCGGCTTTGATGAACTCCTCGTCCGTCGGTTTCGCGAGGAACGTGCGGCGCACCTGCACGTCGAGGATTTTGCCCGCGCTCGCGGGGCTGAGCGTCACGCGCACGGATCCTTCATCAATCCAGCCCGGCAGCTTGATGAACGCGTGGCGCGACGTTCCCGGCGCGAGCTGCGCAGGCGCCTGTCGCACCACCTGCGCGCGGTCGGCATAGACGGTGACCTCGGTGATGCGGGCCGCGAGCGGCAAGCCCTCATCACTGGGCGGCTCGGCGGCGAACAGATGCAATGCAACAGTCAGCGAAGCCAGTGCGAACAGAAGTCGGGTGTTCATAAGTTTCAGATGATACGAGAACGCATCGCCGTTGGCAACAGCCGGCGCGCGCACCTTTGTTTGAAAAGATCGCCGCGACGTGACGTCCGATACCCATGATTCGAGTCACGCTCTGTATCGGCCTCACCTTGTTTGTCGTTGCCTGTGTCACACAGAGGCCTGCGAGCACAAGACCGCCGGTACTCCCCGAAGCGGTGCAGAAACTTGCGGGCGCCGCGCAGGTGGCCGGTGGCAAGATGGATATTGCGAATGGCGCGCCGGTCTCCCTCGACCTTTACGACGGCAACAATCCGCTCAAGGGCAAAGGCGGATTGAACACGCGCGTGACCGACGCGTGGCTGGCGAACGTGGCGGGCTTCACCACGCTCACTAACCTCGATCTCGCCAACTGCGACGTCCGCGGGCCGGGCCTCGCGCATGTGGGCCGACTCGGCCAGCTTCGCCGCCTCAATCTCACCCTCACGCCGGTCACCGACGATTCCCTCGCCGCGCTCGCCGGGTTGACGCGTCTGCAAATCTTCTCGCTCGCCTCCACGCACTGCACCGGCCGCGGGTTTCGCGCGCTCGGCCCGTTGCAGGATCTCCGCAACCTGAACTTCCACTACACGCCGGTGGATGACGACGGCCTGCGCGAAATCAGCCGGCTGACGCAGCTTGAGCGGCTCGAGATCGTGCACACGCAGTTCACCGATGCCGGCGCGGTGCACCTCGCCAAAATCACCGGCCTACGCCGCCTGCAGCTCGGCAGCCGCAAGGCGACCGGCGCGGCCATCGCCGCAGTGGCGAAACTACCCGCGCTGCGCGAGCTCGACCTGCACGATGGCCAGGCGTCGCCCGAGGGCGTGCGCCACGCCGCGGGCATGCCCTCACTGCGGCTGCTACGGGTTTACGGTGCGATCGGCGATGCCGGCGCTGCGCCATTGAATCGGCTGGTGGGATTGGAAGAGTTGGTGGTGCGGAACTGCGGTCTCACCGACGCCTCGGCGGAAACGCTTGGCGCGCTGAAAAACCTCCGCCGGCTCGATCTCTCCGGAAACAAACTCAGCGAGGCGGGCATCGCGCGGTTGCGCGCGGCCTTGCCACGCTGCGAGAGTGTTCGCTGACGCAGCGTGCGCGGCATCAACTGCCGAGAATGATCTCCGTACCTTGCGGCCAACGCTCGCGCGGTTCGTAGCCGAGCTGTCGCTTCGCCGGTTCCAGATCGAAGCGTTGGTCGTGGAGGAACCGGCTCGCGGCGTAAACAATGGCGAAGCGGACTTCTGCCGGGGCTTCAACGGCACAGGCAAAGAAACGGCCGGCGTCGCCGGGGCTGAGGTACACATCCTGCGCCCACGGCTGCGCGGCGATCTCCTCCCACTGCGCTCGGGTGCGCGGGCACCAGCCGAGGCGCGCGATGACGACGCTCAGCCCGTGCAGCTCGGCGTAGCCGCGGCCGATGGATTCCATGAACATCTTCGTGGCGGCGTACCAATATTTCGGACTGGGCGGATCCTCGGCGCGGATCGGCCACGGCCCGCGCTGCTGCTGCCACCAGTTCACCTGGCCGCTACTCGCGAGCACCACGCGCCGCACGCCCGCCGCGCGCGCGGCTTCCATCACGTGATGCAGGCCGGCGATGTTCGCAGGAAAAAGTTCATCGAGCACGGCACGCGGCGTCTCCACATCGTCCGGCACGGCGGCGAGGTGGATGAGCGAGTCGATGCCGACCATCGCACGTTGGACCGCTGCCGCATCCGTCACGTCGGCGATGACCGCGTCCGGCAGCCCCGGTGTCGGCACGCGGTCGAAGCCACGAACATGGTGGCCGCGCGCAGATAATTCAGCGACGACGGCGCGGCCGACGCGGCCGGCGGAACCGGTGACCAATACGTTGAGACGTTCGCTGCGGCGTTCTCCCACGGCCTTTTTCTAGGGCCACGGCCGGGGCTTGACCAACTTTTTCGGAACGCGCGCAGGCACAAAAGCGTTGCGCCGCCGCCCTGATTCACGGATAGTCCGCGTCGACATTCCGACGGGTTTTTCCGCAGATTTATCATTATGAACGCCCTCAACAAACGAATCCTCGCCATCGCGGCGACCCTTGTTTTCGCCGGCCTCTTCGTCACGTTGCGCGCCAAGGACGCCCCGCCGGCGGGAGCCGCGGCGCATCCGGCAGCGGGCCACGCGGATCCGCATGACGCACCGAAAGTCTCCGCCGAGAGCGCGCTGAAGCGGTTGGTGGAGGGCAATCATCGCTACGTTTCCTCCAAAGCCGAGCGGCCCAACCAGACTTCCAATCGCCGCGTGGAAGTGGCCAAGGGCCAGCATCCGTTCGCCATCGTGTTGGCGTGCGCCGATTCGCGCGTGTCACCGGAGGTCGTTTTCGACCACGGCTTGGGCGATCTCTTCGTCGTGCGCCTCGCGGGCAACGTCGTGAGCGACGAGGCCATCGCCAGCATCGAGTACGCGGTGGCGCACCTCGGATCATCGCTCGTGGTGGTGCTCGGCCACCAACGCTGCGGCGCGGTGAAAGCCGCCGTGGACACCAAACCCGATGACGTGGCAGAAGGCCATCTCGGCTCGCTCATCAAGAAAATCCAGCCCGCCGTGGCGCAGGTGAAAGGGTTGCCGGGCGATTTGCTCGACAACGCCGTCCGCGCGAACGCGGACCTCGTAGCGCAGCAATTGCGCGGTACCGCACCCATTCTCAGCAAGATGGTCGCTGAGAAAAAAATCGAAATCGTCGGCGCGCGGTATGACCTCGACTCGGGCAAAGTGGACTTCCTCGGTGCGGCCTCGGCGAAGGTCGCGCCTCCCGAGAAACTCGACGCCAACGGCGCGCTCATCCGCTTGCTCAAGGGCAACGTGCGCTATCGCCTCGGCAAGATGGAGCATTCGCGCCAGACGCCCGACCGGCGCGAAGAACTGGCCGCCGGCCAGCGGCCGTTCGCCGTGGTGTTGGCCTGCGCCGATTCGCGCGTGTCGCCAGAAATCCTCTTCGATCAAGGCCTCGGCGATCTCTTTGTCGTGCGCGTGGCGGGGAATGTTTTGGACAAGCACGCGCTCGCCAGCATCGAGTATGCAGTGGATCATCTCGGCGCGCAGATCGTCGTCGTGATCGGTCACCAGAAGTGCGGTGCGGTGAAAGCCACGGTGGACGTGGTGTCGAAAGGCGAGACCCCGCATGGAAACATCGCCTCCCTCGTGGACGCAATCCGGCCGGCGGTGACGCGCGCGAAGGGATTGCCGGGCGATCTGCTCGACAACGCCATCAAGGTGAACGCGCTGTTAATGGTGGACGAGATCAAGCGCACGCACGGCGCGTTGGCTGACGCGGTGAAGGAGAACAAATTGCTCGTGATCGGGGCGCGTTACGACCTCGGCACCGGCGAAGTCCAAGTATTGCCGTAAGATAACGCGCTTGAAAAAGAGAAAGGAGGGGCACCTGCCCCTCCTTGTCGTTCCCCCGATGGTCGCGTACACCAACGCGGCTTTTTCTCCACATCCTCACTATCACTGCAAACTATCCGAATAGCGGGCGATAGTGCCGGTGGTCTGATTGATGGTCCGGGCGTTGTCGGCTGTGTCTTTGAGACCCGTCGCCGTGCCGCCGTATTTCACGTTCGGATTGGAGAAGTACAGCACCCGCGAGCCCGGCGCGTACGACATCACCGTGCGATACTGCGTCTGGCCCGAGCCCTTCGTCGTGCCGCTCGATACCGTGCCATTGAACCGGTGGCCGACAGAATCCTTATAGATCCCCCTGTCGCCGACGTTGTGGGCGCAGCCGAGGTTGTGGCCGATCTCGTGGGCGAAGGTCATATACGGCGTCGCCCAGAGTTCCACCACGCTGAAGCCGTACTGTGGCATGCTCGCGGAACCGAGCCACGCCACGCCGATGGCCGAGCCACCGTGAGCCTCGGTGAAGAGTGAGACGAGGTCGGCCTGGTGCTGCTTGCGAAGCTGGTGGATCTGCTTCATCGCCGGCGAGCTGCCGCTGGTGACGGCGGTGAGGTCGCTGGTGATGTCGGGGGCGCTGTGCTGCACCTGCACGGTATGAACAAGCCGGAAGCTGGTGTTGATCTGGCTGTTCTGCAGCGCGGTGTTGGCCTGCGCCACCGCGAGGTTGATCATGTTCTGCACGTTGGTCACACCACCGTGCTGAGCCACCGCACCGTGGGTGTAGGCGGCGAGGATGTCGATGGTGCCAGAACCGCCCGAAGTGGTCCGGAGGGTCACGCGGGCATTATTGGTGCAGGCACCGGCAGGCTTGAATGTGAACGTGGAGCCGCTGCCGGCACCACTCCCACCGCCATTCGGGTTGGTCGGCGGCGACGGCTTGCTGACCGTCCCCGTCGGTTTAGTGCCGGCGGTCGTGGTCGTGGAACCGCTGCCGCTGGTTGAGCGGTTCGTGGGTACGCGAAGGTTAACGCGGCCGGTCCAGACGGCGCGACGATCCATTTGCACGGTTTGGAAAGCCATCACCGCTTTGCCGTCGGGCGAGTAGATGGGGCGCGAGCGGGTGTGGTCGCAATCGGGCTGAAACTCCGGCGCGACCTCCATCACTGCGAGGACTTGATCCGGCAACGGATAGAGGACGTAGAGGCGGCCGTCGGGGAAATGGATCGAGCCGGCCAGCGACCCGCCGCCCGCGACGAGGATGGCCTGGCTCTCGGGCTGCCCTTTGAGCGAGCCGACGCTCGTGGTACTGCCATTCTGGTTTTGCGAGACCTGCTCGACACGGAACGTGTGCGTCTCACCCCGGAAGAGCGGCAGCCGCACTTCGGCCCCTTCCTGCGTGAGGCGGACGGCCGCGCGCGGATTCACCTGCACGTAGTTGAACCGTTTCGCCGCCGCAATGGCGCTGCCGAGCGCGTCGGCCTTCGGGTTGGCGTCGCTCTTGGCGAAGAGCGCAGGAGCGGGGGCCGCGCGCCAATAAACAATCGCGGCCAACAGCAGTATGGTGACGCTGCCGAGGAAGAGGACGAGGGGGAGGAGGGGTTTCCGAGTGGTTGCGCCGGGAGTTGGCATGATGGAGCATATTATGTTTTTTAATTTTGTAAAGGGATGTGGATAATTTTTGTTTAACGGATTGGTTTGAGGGCCGGCCCTCCCTTTGGCCGGAGGTTTCCATTGACAGGTGATGGCCTTTTGAGGCAGGCTCATTCTCCGCGGTTTGGCCTGTTCGTCTATCGGCTAGGACACGGCCCTCTCAAGGCTGAAAGACGGGTTCGATTCCCGTACGGGCTACCAACCGCCAGCGCTATGACGCCTTTTCAAATCATCTTCAACCCCACCAGTGCATCGGAGTTGTCGCGGATGCCGGCCGAGCTGCAGCTCCACATCATGGGCGAATTCCGTGGTGTGCCGAGCGAGATGATCGGCACCGAAGCCGAGCGCTTCGGCATCCTCAAACGCCGCGGCCGCACCCTGCACCGCTTCGGCATCGGCGATTACCGCATCTATTTCGAGCGCCATCCGCTCGGCATCGTGGTCCATCGCATCCTGAGCAAAAACACGCTCAAAGACTTCCTTTTCCGCTCCAGCCTGCCCACCGGCGAGGATGAAGCCCTGCAGGACAACCCGAAATTCTGGGATCTAATCGAGCAAGCCCGCGCTGCTGCCCGGCGGAACTGACGTCCCGCGCGCAGTTTTAAAAGCCGTTCTAAACCACAAACGCCGCCCCACGGGACGGCGTTTGTGCTTTTCGTAGAAAGGATTTGAAGGGCGACCGCCGCAGACCTTGCTACAGATCACCGCAGCAGGAATTGTGGGTGCTCGGTTCGTCCAAGTGCTCCACCGAGGCACAGCTCTCCGTGGTGGTGTCGCCGTTGTTACTGCTCGGCCCTCGCTTCATCGCCACCAGCACCACGCTGATGTCCGACGGCGAGATGCCCGAAATGCGGCTGGCCTGTCCGATGGTGGCCGGGCGGATCTGGGCCAGCTTATGCCGCGCCTCGGTTCTTAAGCCCGCCACGCGCTCGTATTCCAGCCACGCAGGAATCTGCTTCTCTTCCATCGAGCGCATCTTCCCGACTTCAACTTCCTGCCTGTCGATGTAGCCGGCGTATTTGATGGCAATCTCGACCTGCTGGATGATCTCTTCGCTCAACGTTTCGTTCCGTTGCGGAAGGTCCTTGTAGGCTATTTCTGGACGGCGAAGGAGCTGTTCCAACAACATCGTGCCGTCGCGTGTGGATTTCAGTCTTGATATCTCAAAATCTATTTCAGTCTTTTTAGACTCAAAAACAGCTATATTTGTATTAGAAAGAAGGCCTATATCGTTACCTTTAATCGCCAGTCTATGATCAGCGTTGTCTTGGCGCAAGAGCAAACGATACTCAGCTCGGCTGGTGAACATCCGGTAAGGCTCGATGGTTCCTTTGGTCACAAGGTCGTCGATGAGCACGCCGATGTAGGC
>SXGT01948151.1_pt1 | contig 22446 bp, 19 predicted proteins | sample 3176221 | NCBI WGS metagenome assembly SXGT01 (sample SAMN11356862, study PRJNA531348) | freshwater metagenome | isolation source: freshwater sample F1-120 | place: China: Fuxian Lake, Yuxi | collected 2017-12-25
CCAAACTGTAATCTTTTTGAGTCCTCTTTTGAATTCGTGATTTACTTGTGTTTATCATATAAGTCAACTTTTGTGTCAACTTATTTCAGGACGAGGCAAGTTAAATAAATAAAAAAGGGGAAACAAAATTTGTTTCCCTTTTTTTATTTTGGTTGTGCAGGAATCAATCCTATTTTTTCTAAGTCCTCAAGGTAAACTCGTTTCCCTTGGTAAATGGCAGTTACGAATGCATCAGTTTGTCCGGCAGCCCGGACCTTATTTTTGTGAGCAATGGCATCGTTTAATGTATTGAAAGAACCTCCAATTGTAAATCTTGTAATCCCATCTTGCAATACTAATTTGTCGACATTTCCTAATCCTTTTAAGTGATCATACTTGTAGTTTTTAGGAAGATTGTATGCCGCAATCTGCACTTTAAATTCCAATCCTTCTTTAGCAAAATTCCCGACATCAGGAATATTAACTCCTGTATTTTTTGTGGTATCCACTTTTGCAAGAGCAGTTGAATCAATTTTTACAGTATCTACTTTTGTGCTGAAATTAACATTGAAAACTTTTTCTGAATAACCTGTTAAAGTTTTTGCATTTAATGTTCTGATTTGATCAGGAAAACCATTCAGTTTATAAATTAATTTGTAATCATGTCCAGGTTCAAGGTTTACAAGATAATTACCAAGTGATGCATTAGTGCTAAAAGAACGGTGAAGAACATTGTTATTGTTATCAGTCATTTCAATTTGAACAAATGTCTCGATAGGTTTCTCGTCTAAAGTGGTATTTCCTTTTACCATCAATACATTGGGTTCTATAAAATCATCTGGCATATCAACAACATATATGTCGTGTAAACCAAATCCTCCACTTTTTCCGGAAGCATAATAACCTCTATTACCATCTGTGGATAGAACAAAATAACGATCATCATCCGGTGTATTGATTGGATAACCTAAATTTTTTGGAGTAGACCATGAAGAATCGGCTGGATTATATTCTGTTATAAAAATGTCATAACTACCCATACTATTCAATGATTGTGAACTATAAATTAAAGTTCTGCTATCCGGGTGGATAAATGGAGCATCATCATCACGTACTGAATTGATTTTAGGGCCTAAATTCTTTGAATTACCCCAAGATCCATCTGCCATTAGTGTAGCCTTGTATAAATCCCGTCCACCATATCCTCCAGGGCGTTCACTTGAAAAATACAATGTTTTTTCATCCGCTGATAGAGAAGCACTTCCTTCCCAAGCAGCAGTATTTACTTCCCCTTTTAATCTTTCGGGTGACGACCAATCAGTACTATCTAATGAACTAATATATATATCACCACCATCATAACTATCATCTTTGAAAATAAATAGTTTTTGCCCATCATTCGAAATGGCAATTGCTGCATCGTGAGCATTTGTGTTAATATTTGTACCTATACCTGATGGAGTAACCCAGTTGCTTCCTTCTTTATGGCTTATAAATACGTCTTCATAATAAATACCAAAACTATCCGCCTGGTTGTACCCATTTTGTAATCCTCCAACACTTTGATCACCCGTATATGTATAAATTATCACACTTTCATCAGATGAAACAACAGGCACATATTCCGAACCTACTGTATTTAGTATATCTCCAATGTTTTCAATTTTTGCATCTACAGGAGTAGCAACTAATGTTTTTCCATTATTACAATATTCAATAAGTTGCTGTGCATCTTTTTTCTCTTTTTCAGTAAGCTTTTTATCCTTTAAAAATTCTTCCAGCATAAGCAATGCTTCATCAAATTTATAGTTGTAATGATAGGCTCTGGCTAAATCGTAGCGGATACCGGCAGCTTTTTTATTTTTTTCGTAAACAATTAATAAATATTCCAGAGATTTTTGGTGAACATCACTTCTGTAAAGTCCTGCAATACCTACAACGTATTTCAAATACAATTCTTTTGGATGATTTTGTTCAATTTTTTCGAAAATGGGTAAGGCGAGAAGATAGTTTTCCTCTTGAAACAATGTTTGTGCTTTCAAAAGCGAATCTTTTTCAGTTTTTCTCCATTTGCGGGTTTTCATGGTTCCTTGCGAGAAACTATTTAAGAAAAGGAGAAATGAAAAGGCGATTAAAATTATTTTTTTCATAGCGTGAATTGTATGCTATATCAAATATAATTAATTTTGCTCAAATGTCAATGAATTTAAATACTCCGCATACACCCAATATGTTTCGTGCCAATATCCGATTGGGACTGGAGGTTGACATTGTTCTTAAAAAAGACCAACGGACAGGAAAAAGAACAAGAGGGAAAGTGCAATTTATACTCACCAGCGCAGCTTTTCATTCAAGAGGAATAAAAGTTCAGCTTGATACCCGACAAATAGGAAGGGTGCAGGAAATAATAGGATAATTTTATTGTTTGATAAAATGTAGTTTTTAATGTAGATTTGTTTAAAATGAATTCTATATTATTTATGAAAAAATTATTATCTCTTATCTTTATTTTAACTTCGTCTTATTCCTACTCCCAAACATATTCCGGAGCAACCGGACCAATTTCAGATGACGGTTTAAACAACGATTTTTTGTTGAATGTATCAGGATTAACTCCAAGTACTTTGGATGGAACTAATGGTTTAATAAGTGTATGCATTAATATTACTCATACCTGGGATTCGGATTTGAATATTGATTTGATAGCTCCCGATGGGACAGATATTATGTTATTATCTTATGTTGGAGGAAGTGATGATAATTTTACCAATACTTGCTTCAGTCAAAGTGCATCTACTTCTATTGTTTCAGGAACTGCACCATTCACAGGAACTTTCAAGCCAATGAATACACTTGGTAATGCAAATAACGGACAGAATGGAAATGGAACGTGGAAGTTGAGAATAGTAGATACATATCCGGCAGATGCTGGAAATTTATTGAGTTGGGATATAACTTTTGGTCCGGGTGCACCACTTCCAAATGTTTTTACTTCATCTAATTTACCGATTGTGTTGATAAATACTTTTTCGCAGACAATAGTGAATGAGCCTAAAATCAATGCAAACATGAAAATTATATACAATGGTCCGGGAATTACAAATTATGTTACAGATCCTCCAAATGCTTATAACAATAATATTGGAATAGAAATTCGGGGTGCATTTTCAGCTAGCTTACCACAAAAGCCGTATTCTGTTGAAACCAGAAATACATTGTTAGCTCAGAATGATACAATTTTATTAGGAATGCCTGCCGAACACGATTGGTGTCTTCTGGCAACTTATAATGATAAAGTATATGTCAGAAATACCTTAGCAAATAAATTGTTTGATGAAATGGGTCATTATTCAACAAAGTCAAGGCATTGTGAAGTTCTGATAAACGGACAATATCAAGGGATATATTTTTTATGTGAAAAAATAAAAAGAGATAGCAATAGGGTTGATTTATCTAAGTTAGATTCAATTGATAATGCCGGATTGCAGTTAACTGGTGGTTACATAATCAAAAACGATTATTGGGATGCAACAAATAGTTGGTTATTAAGTTATAACCCAATCGATCATCCAACATATGATGTTCATCTAGTATATGATTATCCTCAGCCAGATAAAATTACTCCTCAACAAAAAACATACATTCAAACATTCATAAATAGCTTTGAAAGTGCTTTGTATAGTCCAGGTTTTGCCGACACAGCTACCGGCTATCGTGCTTATTTAAGTACAACATCTTTTATTGATTACTTTATAGTAAATGAATTGTCGCGTAACAACGATGGTTTTAAAAAGAGTTGGTATATGCATAAAAACAGAGATGATAAAGGAGGAAAATTAAAGGCTGGGCCAGTTTGGGATTTTGATTGGGCTTGGGCTGATATTCCTGGAAGCACTATTTTTTCTGCAACAGATGGCTCAGGATGGGCACATAAGATCAATGATGATGGTCCTGATGTAAATTCAAATGGTTGGTACGTTCGTATGTTACAGGATACAACTTTTCAAAACGAATTAAAATGTAGATGGTTGACTTTTAGAGCAACTATATTGGATACAGCTTATTTATTTAATTACATCGATTCAACTGCAATAGCTTTAGATTCGGCTCAAATGAGGCATCAGGAAAGATGGGCAACTTTAGGAGTGGATGTAGGAACTCCTGAAATTGGGATACAGCCTGCCACTTTTCAGGGAGACATAAATTTGTACAAAGCTTGGATAAGCGAACGCATAGATTGGTTAGATGCGAATATGCCAGGAAATTGTTATACGCTTGGTGTAAATGATTTAAATACATCAGAAAATGTGATTACCTTATTTCCTAATCCTACTTCAGATTATGCTTTTGTTAATGTGGAGAACTCATCAATTACAAATTCTACTATTATTATAGTTTCAGATGTTTTGGGAAGAGAAGTAGACAAAATTGATATGAATACAATTATGAATAATGGAATGATGATTAGATTGAATAATTACTCAAGTGGAAATTATTTATTCAGGTTTATTGATGCTGGGAAAGATGTTGTGAAGCCGGTGAAGCTAGTTATTCAGAAGTAGGAAGTGTTATTGTAAAATAAAAAGAAAGCCCAGACTTGACAGTCCGGGCTTTTTGTTTGAGAAGCAATTGTTGTTTAGTTGATTTTCTTATTATAGAAGTTATTTGCAATTAATTCCTGCAACAACATTCTGTTTCCATTATAAAATGCAGTTATCCACGCATCCGTTGTACCTAATCTGATACATTCTTGTCGGAATGCTTCAGCATCTTTAATCGTTGTAAACTCGCGCATTGTAAAACGAGTGATTCCATCCGGATAAGGAGTAACCAGAGCAGGAGGTGGTTCTAGTTTGTTTAGATTTTTGTGCTTAAAATTCTGTGGTTTACGGTAAGCGCCAATCTGAACCTTAAATATTAATCCTTCAGCACAATTATTTCCTGCCATATCAATCAACTTGTTGTATACTTCTTTGTCATTTAAATCTTTTCCAACAAATGCAGAGAAATCACTTGGAGCATTTGGATTACATGGATTATTATGCTCTTCCAATGTTTTTCTTACACCAAAGAAAAAGACAGTTACAAATGATTGGGATGAAGCAGGTTCTTTTTCTACAATCATTTTTTTGAATGCTTCAGCCTCTGCTAAAGTTTTAAAAGGCCCCATTGTATATCTGATTTTTCCATCAGGATATTTTTTGCTTTCTATTTTTCCGTATTTACTTAAGCTTTGCAATTTAAAATCATCCGGATTTTCTACGGCACCAATTTCTAATTTGTAAGTTAACCCAGCAATTTCAGATGTTCCCTGATCTTTTTGAATGTTTGTTTCAACATTCCCTGAATTCAAAGCAACAATTCCTTTTTTCTCTTTAATTACTTTGGTGTCTTTTGGAGCCACATAATCTTTACGTGTATACTCGTAAGAATAGTATTGTTGAATTAGCTTGCGTTTGTTGCAATCGTCTACAGTAACAACAACTGCTTTTAAAGAAGTGTCTTTGTCGATTACTTTATACTTGAATATTTCCGCTTCCAATAAAGTTATAAAGCCATCAAAATAAAAAGTAGTTCCCAGTGAATCCTTACGTTCTTTAATAGTTCCTAAATCCTTCACTTTTTCCGGACTAAAATCACTTGCCTTTTCAAATGTTCCAAGTTCTAGATAATAAGAAACACATTCTTTTTTTATCTCGCCATACTTTCTTATGATATCCTGATATACACGCGCCTCATATATTTCAGCTTTTCTTTCTTCATTGTATCTTTTTATTTGATCATTAATTTGTAATTGAATAACATTAGATGAATCTTTTACCGAAGCAACGGCATTGTTTTTCTTGTACTCATCCGAATAAAGCTTGAAATCTTTTTGTACTTGAACAAAGGTTTCTAAGCTCTTAATGTTTACGTACTGAATCTGAGCTTCGTAACCTTCTACTTCTATAGCAACTTTGTAATTGTTACCAGGTGTAAGTGCAATTAAGTATTTACCACTGGATGCGTTTGAGTGATAAGTTCCTTGTTTTTCACCAGTATCTGCATTTGTAACATTTATTGTTGCATCAACAGGATTGTCATTTGCAAATACTGTTCCTACTACTAAAGCAAGAATTGGTTTTTCACCAAAATATCCAGGCGTAACAGAATAAATATCTTGTTGTCCTTTTCCACCTTTCATATTTGATGAATAATATCCATGTTCCCCGTCTGCAGCTAATACATAGAAGCGCTCATCTTCAGTAGTATTAATTGGATAACCAATATTTACAGGTTCTCCCCATTTGCCTTCTTTAAAAGTAGAATACATAATATCGTATCCGCCTATACTATTGTGTCCCTCTGAACTAAAAAATAACGTGATTCCATCAGGGTGAATAAAAGGGGAGTCGTCATTATAAATGGTATTAATAGTTGGCCCTGCATTTTCTGCTTTTCCCCAACTTCCATCAGGCATTTTTTTACTTACATAAATATCTTTTCCTCCTAAGCCACCTGGTCGCTCACTTGCAAAGAATAAGGTAAGTTCGTCAGCTGATAAAGAACAGCTTCCTTCCCAATATTTTGTATTAATATTCGGACCAAGAGGAACGATAGGCCCCCAAACGTTCCCCGTTAAGGTACTCAAGTAAATATCTCCACCATCTTTTGGAGTGCTATGGAAAATAAATAATTTCTGCCCGTCAGATGATAAGGCGATACTCGCATCGTGATTTTTACTGTTGATATTCGGACCGATATTTTCTGGAGTTAACCAATTCGTTCCAACTCTTTGCGACATAAATACGTCTTCATAATAATTACCATTGGGGTCTTCATTAAATTCAGCATCCATCAAACCTCCGGTACTTTTTGGACCTGTATAAGTGAAAATTAAGATAGACTCGTCAGAAGAAATTACAGGAACATATTCTTGATTTTCGGAGTTAATTGCGTCACCAATATTTGAAATATCACACTTTACTTTAATTTCCATAAATACTTTTGCATTTTTACTGTTTTCAATATACCTTTTTGCAAGTAGCTGTTGATTTACAGAAGGAGAAGGTTTTTGGGCTAAATAGGCATTTAATGAAGCAATAGCAGATTCAAATTCGTAATTCACATGATAAGCTCTTCCTAAATAAAAATTAATTTCGGTATTTCCCGGATCTCCTGTTTGAACCTCTTTTAATAATGGAATAGCTTTATTTTTTTCGTCACTTTTGCTTAGATAACAGATTGCCGATTTTAATTTGAAATACAAATCTTCGGGGTGAGCAGTCATTAAGTCTATAAATAAAGGCAATGATCTTTGGTAGTTCTCTTCTGAGTAGAAGAATTCGGCATCATCATATTTTTTTGCTTCTTCTTTTGTTAATTTTTTCAGATTAGGTTTTAAGCTTTTTTGAGCAAAAACGCTAGAAAAAACAAATAAAATGGAAAAGACGAAGAGTAATTTTTTCATAAAAATAGATTATCGTTAATACAAAATGTACTAATACAGTTCTCTCATTAACTTCACTAAATTCTCTATAATATAAGGTGTTATGACTTCAATAGAATCAAACTTATAAACATGTGATGGTTGAAAAGGGTGTTTTTTTGATTTTCAATAGCAATTGAAATTGCTGATTTTAAAGGGTTTTCTACAATTAGTGTTATTTTTTTTATGGGAGGATATAAATGTGTACTTTAGAGCTAGAAAATTAATAATAATGGAATTCATTGACGAAAAAATTGAAAATTATGCCTTATCCTTCTCGCAAAATGAGTCGGATGTTCTAAAAAAGTTAAACAGAGAGACCCATGCGAAGGTTTTAATGCCCCGAATGTTGTCGGGACATATGCAAGGAAATGTTTTGAGTATGTTAAGCAAAATGTTGCAGCCTAAGCAAATATTAGAAATAGGAACTTATACAGGTTACTCAGGAATTTGCTTGGCACAAGGATTAACAGAAAACGGAAAATTGCATACAATTGACATTAATGATGAATTGGAAAGTATGGTACGTGCTTTTATTGAGGAAGCAGGTTTGACTGATAAAATAAATTTTTATGTGGGGAATGCTTTATCTATCATCCCAACTATAAATGAAACTTTTGATTTAGTTTTTATTGATGCCGATAAAAAAAATTATGCCGCTTATTATGATTTAGTTTTTGATAAAGTTAGAAAAGGTGGATTTATAATTGCAGACAATGTACTTTGGAGTGGGAAAGTATTGGATGATGAAACTAAAATGGACGTTGACACAAAAGCCATTCACGATTACAATAAAAAAATACACAACGATATGCGTGTTGAACACATGCTATTGCCTGTACGTGATGGTTTGATGATAGCAAGGAAAAAGTAGATAAGGAATAATCTTGTTCGCTTCTCGCCCTTCGACTCCGCTCTGGGTGACAGCTCGAAGTGACACACAAATAAAATTATATGATAATAGATTTAAGAAGTGATACTGTTACAAAGCCAACTAAAGAAATGTTGGAAGCTATGTTTAATGCAGAAGTGGGAGATGATGTATTTGCAGAAGAGCCAACAGTTATTGCTTTAGAACAAAAGTCTGCAAAATTATTTGGAAAAGAAGCGGCTTTGTTTTGTCCTTCAGGAACAATGACAAATCAGATTGCAATTAAAGTGCATACTAATCCCGGAGATGAAGTTTTATGTGATGCCACTGCTCATATTTATAATTATGAAGGTGGCGGAATTGCATTTAATTCTGGAGTACAAGCAAAATTAATTCAAGGAGAACGAGGAAGAATTTCTGCTCAGCAAATTTTGGAAAGCATGAACCCTACTTTTGACTGGTTAACCAAAACAAGTTTGGTATGTATTGAGAATACTGCAAACAGAGCAGGAGGTAGTTATTATTCTTTGCAGCAAATGAATGAACTTTCTGAAGTCTGCAAAAAAAATAAATTGAATTATCATTTAGACGGTGCAAGAATTTTTAATGCAATTGTGGAAGCAGGATATTCTGCTTCAGAAGTAGGTGCTTGCTTTGATTCTGTTTCTATATGCATGTCGAAAGGCTTAGGTGCTCCGGTTGGTTCATTGCTGCTGGGTGAATCAGAATTTATCAGAAAAGCCAGAAGAGTTAGAAAGGTTTTTGGTGGCGGAATGCGACAAGCAGGTTATTTAGCTGCAGCAGGAATTTATGCATTAGATAATAATATACTACGCTTAAAAGATGACCATCAACGCGCAAAGCAATTGGCTAAAACTATGAGTAGCTTAAGTTATATTGATAATGTGTTACCTGTCGACACAAACATTATCATTTTTAATTTAAATGAAAAGATGAATCCCGAAGCTTTTGTGCAAAAATTGGCTGATAATGATATTAAGGCTGTAGGCTTTGGAAAACAAGCTATTCGTTTTGTTACCCATTTGGATTTTACAGATGAGATGTTAGAGAAAACTGAAAGTGTTTTGAAAGGAATTTAATATGAATAAGCTTTCAGAATATTTTGTTTGGTTTTTAGGTATCGTTGTTTTGGTATCTGGCATTGCTGTTGTTGGAAAGGTGCTCAATAATCAATTGACCTGGCAACTGTTACTTTTTCTTATCGTATTAATAGTTGCATATTACATATTAAGTAAAAGAAATCGCGAAAAAAATAATAAAAGGAATAAAGATATCTAATGCTATGTTAAAGATCGCAATCATATCTGCAAGTATTCGCACAGGCCGTAAAAGTCACCACGTTGCTTTATATTTCGAAAAGTATATAAAAGAAAATAAATTAGCAGAAGTAGAAATTTTAGATCTTCAAGAATTTGATTTTCCAATTTTTGAAGAAAGATTAATGTATCAGAAAAATCCTTCTGCAAAAGCAAAACTTTTTTCTGAAAAGATTATTGCTGCTGATGCAGTTATAATAGTCTCTCCTGAATACAACGGAGGTTATCCTGCAAGTATAAAAAATGCTATTGATCTTCTAGTAAAAGAATGGTATCACAAGCCTGTAGGGATAGTAGGCGTTTCTTCAGGAGGTTTTGGTGGTGTTAATGCGATAGCATTGCTTCAAAATGTGCTCATGAAAATAAAAGCTGTTGTACCTGTTACGTTTCCTGTTCCAAAGGTTGAAGAAAATTTTGATGAGAATGGTAACGCAAAAGATAAGGAAGTAACCGATAAACGTGCTGCTGCTTTTATGAAGGAATTGATTTGGTTTGTGGAAGCGTTCGGTAAAATGAAATCATAATTAGATAAATTAGTTAAATTTACTCAATCAATAAATTTAAATAGATGCGTAGTATAATTCTATTGTTGCTTTGTGTTTCTTCTTTTGCATTTGCTCAAGACCTTAAGTTAATTAAGGCAACAAAGCAAACGATAAATTCCGGTGCTTCCCCAACTTCTACAACTAATTATACTATTCAAGTAAAAAAATCAAAGAAGTGTGTATTAACAATTGATTCAGTTGTGAATGTTTACACTCAAAAATCAGGAAAGTTCAATGTCTTTAAAGTTGCAAGTTCAACGGTTCTTTCTCCTAACAATCAAAAGCAAATTGATGCAGCAAACATTAAAGAAAAAGGAATATTCAATATTAATTTTTCTTCCATGAAAAATCGTGGAAGTGGTAGACCCGGAGCTCCGCCAATGGAATTAATGGTGCCGATTGCAGATTTTACCCAAGGTGCAATTGTGTATTATAGAGTTGGAAAAAAACAAAAAAAATTAACGGTAGATTCTTTTGAAGAACTTGAAACAATTAATGCTCCTTAGATAGTGCAAGTGAATACAAATGCCGGTGGAATATTCATAGGAGTGAAATTCAAATCCACTTTTTTAAAAGTATTTCTTAATTTTTTGTAAGCATTTAATGAATACTGATATTGTATAAATGCTCCCTCAGGATTCATAACTTTAGTTGTTACTTCCAGAATTTTATCTACTACTTCATTTGGAATCATAAAAAGCGGAAGGGAAGAAACAATATAATCCACTTTTTCAACATTGTATTTCTTTAAATAATCTTCCAGTTTTTCAGCAGAATCGCTTATTACTTTTAAACGTGAGTCTCCAATTTGATTCAAGATATCACAAAATTCGTTATTGATTTCAAAGGCAAGAAGAATAGAGTCTTCAGGCATGTTTTTTAAAAGTTCAAGGGTAATAATTCCTGTTCCAGGTCCTAATTCAACAATGCATTTCACATTTTTGAATTGAATAGGCTCCACCATTTTTTTAACCAAAAACTTAGAACTGGGAGTTACAGAACCAACGTTTTTGCCTTGCTTTAAAAATGCAGAAAAAAATTCTTTTTTACTCACAATACAATTTTATTTATACTACAAATTAAGCAATAAATAACTGGAATATGAAATTTAAAAAAGTTCGGTCTGCTTGCCAAAGATAACGCCTAGTTCATGCTTGAGTAGCCATTCTTTTCGCCACAATCCACCAGCATAACCGGTAAGCTTGCCTGTGCTTCCTATAACTCTGTGGCAAGGAACAACTATTGCTATTGGATTTTTTCCATTTGCATTTCCTACAGCGCGGGTTGCATTTTCGTCTCCTAATTTTAAAGAAATATCTAAATACGAGCAGGTTTTGCCAAACGGAATTTCTACTAACTCTTTCCAAACTTTTTTCTGAAATTCAGTTCCTTCCGGATTTAATTTTAACCCAAACTCTTTGCGAATACCATTAAAGTATTCATCTAATTGATAACTTACTTCTTTTATTGATTCAGGAATTTTTAGTGTAGGTTCAATAGGTTCATCCTTAAATTCCAGACTAAATAAGCCATCCTCGTTCCCTTTTATTTCAAGAGTTCCAATAGGAGAGGAGTAATATGAGGTTTGGAGTTCCATTCTGTCAAAATTAAACCTTTTCTCGACAAGAATAAAATTTTCTGCCACGAAGACGCAAAGGCGCGAAGTTTTTATTGTTATAACGAAAAAGCCTATGGAAACCATAGGCTTTTCTTAGCGTCTTAGTGCCTTTGTGGCAAATTTATTTTTGCTTCTTAGGACTAAAAACAATATTTATTTTCTGCAATTAACTTAGCAGAAACATTTCTTCTTGCTTCTGTTGTATTCAAGGCTTCTGTTTTTGTAAATCGTTTCAATCCCATCAACATTGCTTTTTGTTCGTCACCGGTTGCAAAACTATTGATTGCTTCTTTTCCTGATTTATGAATTCTGTCAGCTGCATCGTTGATATAAACTCGCATCATGTCTAATTGTTCTTTGCATGCTGCCTCACCTTTCATGCTAACTAATTTTTCTACACGCAATAAAACCGATTCAGAAACATAAGTTTCAATAATCATATCAGCAATGTTCATCAAAATTTCTTGCTCTTTTCCTAATTGCATCATCAGTTTCTGAACGGCAGCACCCGCTACCATCAATACCGATTTTTTAAATCCTGTTACATATTTTTTCTCGTTGGAAAAGGTTGTTGTTTCTGAAGTAGAAAAATCAGGGATTCCCATTAATTCAGCAGCAACTGCTTGTGCCGGACCCATTAAATCCAATTCACCTTTCATAGCACGCTTCAACATCATATCAACTGTTAACATTCTGTTGATTTCATTTGTTCCTTCAAAAATTCTGTTGATTCGGGCATCGCGGTAAGCTCTGTCCATTGGAGCTTCTGCGCTGTATCCCATTCCACCGTAAATCTGAACTCCTTCGTCAACCACATAATCTAAAACTTCTGAGCCATGAACTTTAACGATAGCTGCTTCTACTGCAAATTGTTCAACACCTTTTAATTTTGCTTTAGCTTCATCCATTCCTCCTGCAATTAAAGCTTTTGTAGCATCTTCAATATTCTGACTAGCACGATAAATCGCAGATTCACCTGCATAAATTCTGATTGCTTGTTCTGCCAGTTTATGACGAATCGCTCCGTATTTTGCAATTGGTCGGCCGAATTGGTTACGCTCGTTTGCATATTGAATGGATTTGCTATTTGTTTCTTTACTACCACCAATAGCTGCACCCGCTAACTTCACACGACCAAGATTTAAAATGTTTACTGCAATCTTAAATCCATTTTGTCTTTCTGATAATAAATTTTCAACCGGAACTTTACAATCGTTAAAGAAAACCTGACGAGTTGAGCTTCCTTTGATTCCCATTTTATGCTCTTCTGGATTTAAAGCAATTCCACCAAATGATTTTTCTACAATGAATGCAGATAAATTTTCATCATCATCAATTTTTGCAAACACTGTAAAGATATCGGAGAATCCACCATTAGTAATCCACATCTTTTGTCCGTTCAAAATATAATGTTTTCCATCTGCAGAAAGTTTTGCATTTGTTTTTCCTGAATTTGCATCCGAACCTGAACTTGGTTCCGTCAAGCAATAACAAGATTTCCATTCGCCACTTGCTAATTTCGGAATGTATTTCGCTTTTTGTTCTTTAGTTCCATAATACAAAATCGGAAGTGTTCCAATCCCTGTATGAGCAGAAATAGCAACCGCAAATGAATGTCCAGCACCCAATATTTCTGTAGCCAACATAGAAGTAGTAAAATCTTTTCCGAATCCACCGTATTCTTCAGGAACCGAAATTCCTAAGAGTCCTAGTTCGCCTGCCTTGTTCAACAAGTCAACCATTAAGCCTTCTTCTTGAGCATCAATACTGTCAAGATTATTCCATACGTTTGCTGCTAAAAAATCGTGACATGTTTGAGCAATCATTAATTGTTCTTCGTTCCATTCTTCAGGAATAAAAACATCTTTTGCTTCTGTTTCTTTGATTAGGAATTCTCCGCCTTTTAATGACATAGTTTTTATTTTTTAGATTAATTATTTTATAACATTTCAAATATACCTGCAGCACCTTGTCCGGTTCCAACACACATACTTACGATTCCGTATTTTTTATTCTGACGTTTTAATTCTCCGAATAATTGAACAGATAATTTCGCTCCGGAACAACCCAACGGATGTCCAAGTGAAATTGCTCCGCCATTCACATTCACAATGTCTTGATTGATGTTTAATTCTCTGCAAACAGCTAAGGACTGTGAAGCAAATGCTTCATTCAATTCAATTAAGTCAATTTGACCTAAATTCATTCCTGCTAATTTTAAAGCTTTTGGAATAGCGGCAACCGGACCAATTCCCATAATTCTTGGAGGGACACCAGCAGCAGCAAAACTCACCATGCGTGCAATTGGTTTTAAATTATTTTCTTTTAAAAATTTCTCGCTTACAATCATTACGAATGCTGCTCCGTCACTTGTTTGTGAAGAATTTCCAGCAGTCACGCTTCCTTTTGCATCAAACACCGGTTTTAATTTTGCCAATGCTTCAAGAGTTGTATCGGCACGCGGACCTTCATCTGTATCAACAATAAAATCTCTCGTTTTCTTTTTTTCATTCTCGTCAAGATAAGTTTCAGAAACTTTAACGGGAACAATTTCGTTTTTGAATTTTCCTTCTTTGATAGCTTTCATCGCTTTCATGTGAGAGTTGAAAGCAAAAGCATCTTGGTCTTCACGACTGATTTTATATTCATTCGCAACCGCTTCAGCAGTCAATCCCATTCCCCAATAATGATCAGGATGTGCAAGTGCAACACCAGCGTGCGGAACAATTCTCCAGCCGCCCATTGGAATTAAACTCATGCTTTCTGCCCCCCCTGCAACAATACAATCAGCCATTCCTGCATGAATTTTTGCAGCCGCAATTGCTATTGTTTCTAATCCTGATGCACAATATCTGTTCACCGTCATACCAGCAACTTTATCCGTATTGAATGCCATCAACGAAATTAATCTCGCCATGTTCAATCCTTGTTCTGCTTCAGGCATTGCATTTCCAACAATTAAATCATCCACTTGATCGTGAGCAACGTTTGGAACACTTGCCATCAAATGTTTGATAACATCTGCTGCCAAATCATCCGGACGGGTGAATCTGAATCCACCTCTGTTTGCTTTTCCTACTGCGGTTCTAAAACCTGCTACTATATATGCATTCATATTAATTAGATTTGAGATGTTAGACGTGAGATATTAGATTTGTTCTCTCAGGCCTTTTCTAAATATTGCCTCTGTAAAGTATTTTGAAATGTATATGTCATTTTTTGTATTTCCTCTATAGGCTTCAAAAGACACTCAAGAGTTTCGTTTGATATTAAATTCAACTTGTTAGAAATAATAAGTTGAGTTTGTAACTCATAAGCTGAACCATTTGCAATACCAAGGAAATGAATGAACTCTTTATTAGAATTTCTCCCGGCACCTTCAGAAATATTTGATGGAATAGAAATAGCAGATCTTTTTATCTGTGAAGTCAGGCCATAAATTTCTTCTTTTGGAAAACCAGAAGTAGCCTTATAAACCTCTACAGATAAATCCATTGCTTTATTCCAAATTTTCAATTCTTTTAAATTATGCATAAATTATTAGTTTTTATTATTATTTAGTTCTTATTTATCTATCTCAAATCTCATATCTCCAATCTCAAATCTAATTGCGTAATATTTTACCACCTGTAATAATTGATTGCAATCTTTCCAATGTTTTTCTTTCTCCGCAAAGCGATAAAAATGCTTCACGTTCTAAATCCAATAAATATTGTTCACTTACCAATGTTGGAGCAGATAAATCTCCGCCACATAAAACCCAAGCTAATTTTTGAGAAATTTTTACATCGTGTTCGCTGATGTAATTTCCAACTTGCATTGAGTTCGCTCCTAAGTATGCTAATCCTAATGCTTGCTTTCCTATTACACGGATATCTTTTCTAGCAGCTGGTCTTGTATAACCTGCTTCTGCAATTTCAATGCAATTTAATTTTGCTTCTGATAACACTCTGTTGCGGGAAATTACCACCACATCTTTTCCTTTTCGTAAATAACCTAAATCAAATGCTTCATAAGCAGAAGTTCCAACTTTAGCTTGCCCAATAGTTAAGAAACGATCACGGAAATTATTTAATTCAATATCTCCATCTTGTAATTCATCCGATAAACGAACAGCGAATTCTTTTGTTCCGCCACCGCCCGGAATTAAACCAACTCCAAACTCAACTAATCCCATGTAGGTTTCAGCATGCAAAACCACTCTGTCGGAATGCAAACTCATTTCGCAAGCGCCACCTAATGCTAAATTGTGTGGTGCTACAACAACTGGAATGGAAGAGTAGCGAACACGCATCATCGTATTTTGAAAAGTTTTAATCGCAAAATTCAATTCATCGTATTCTTGTTCAACAGCCATCATGAAAATCATTCCTACATTTGCTCCAGCAGAAAAATTTGCTCCTTCGTTGGAGATAACCAATCCTCTAAAGTCTTTTTCTGCAATCTCAATTGATTTGTTGATGCCTTCAATTACTTCCGCACCAATGGAATTCATTTTTGTATTCCATTCTAAGTTCACAATTCCATCACCAATGTCAGTCAATGTTGCTCCACTGTTTTTCCAAACTGTTTTGTTGGCACGGATATTTTCCAAGATGATAAACGATTCTGTTCCTGGAATTACTTTAAATGATTTAGATGGAATGTCGTAATACTTTTTGCTTCCGTTTTCTACTTTGTAAAAAGAAGTTGCTCCAGAAGAAAGCATATCGTAAATCCATTGTGCTGGTTTGTTGCCCGCAGCTTCCATTGCTTTTACAGTTTCTGTAACTCCTAATGCATCCCATGCTTCAAACGGTCCAAGCTCCCAAGCGAAACCAGCGTTCATAGCCGCATCAATTTTATAAAGCTCATCTGTGATTTCCGGAATGCGATTGCTTACGTATGTAAACAAACCATAAAAAGAAGTGCGATAAAAATCTCCGGCTTTATCTTTCCCAGCTAACAACACTTTCATTCTATCACGTAAATTGTCGATAGTCTTTGTTTGTTCTAAGGTTGCAAATTTTGCTTTTACAGATGGTTTGTATTCCAATGTTTTTAAATCCAAGGAATGAATTTCTGACTTTCCGCCAGCACCTTTTACCTTTTTGAAAAAGCCTTGTTCTGTTTTACTTCCTAGCCATTTGTTTTCTACCATTTTAGAAACGTAACCTGGAATTTTGAAAACATCAATTGCTTCATCTTTCGGGCAGCTTGCTGCAACTCCGTTAGCTACGTGAACCAATGTATCCAATCCAACAACATCACAAGTTCTAAAAGTTGCAGATTTCGGTCGGCCTAAAACTGGTCCTGTTAATTTATCTACTTCGTCAATTGTTAACCCCATTTTTTCAACGGTGTGAAACAAACTCATGATACCATAAACACCAATTCGGTTTGCAATAAATGCGGGAGTGTCTTTACATAAAACAGTAGTCTTTCCTAAATACAATTCTCCATACTTCATTAAAAAATCAACCACTTCAGGTGATGTTTTCGGAGTTGGAATAATTTCTAATAATCTTAAATAACGTGGAGGATTAAAAAAGTGAGAGCCACAGAAGTGTTTTTGAAAATCTTCACTTCGTCCTTCATTCATTAAATGAATAGGAATGCCAGAAGTATTTGACGTGATTAATGTTCCAGGTTTGCGAAATTTTTCTACGTTATCGAAAACTTGTTTCTTTATGTCTAAACGTTCAATAACAACTTCAATAATCCAATCGCAAGTTGCGATGTCTTTCATATTATCATCAAAGTTTCCTGTTGTGATTCTTTTTGCAAATGCTTTGCGATAAATAGGAGACGGATTTGATTTTAATGCAAACGCCAATGCATCGTCCACAATTTTGTTTCTGGATTTTTTATCTGCAGTAGCATCTTTTGGCACAATATCCAAAAGAATTACTTCAATACCAATATTAGCAAAATGGCACGCAATTCTGCTTCCCATTACACCTGAACCAAGAATGGCTACTTTTTTAATCGTTCTGTTCATAATATTACTTTTTTGTCATTTCGAGCGGAGCCGAGAAATCTCTTATCCGAGTTTAAGTATCTTGTTTTTTTCTTCCGCCAATGAAATAATATCATTCACAGTTTTCAAAAATTCATCGATTTTATTTTTTCCGATTTTGTTTTCAATTTCTGCATTGAAATTTCTTACAACTTTTTTTGCAAGTTCTTTGTTTTCTTTTCCTTTTTGAGTTAAGATGATTTTTACCTTACGTTTATCTTCTTTATCGGCCTTACGAATAATCAGTTTTTCGTCTTCTAAGGCTTTAATAATACGGGACAAAGAAGTACTTTCCATTCCAAGTCGGGGAGCAATTTCGGATGCATAAGCACCTTCATCACTGTCAATGTTTAGTAAAAAGTGTCCAATAGCAATGCTTCCACCGTATTGCGCAGCTTCAGCATTGTACATACGTGAGATAATCTGCCAGGCAGATTTTAATTTTGAATCAACGGTTTCGGTGTGTTTTTTTGACATTCTTATGCAAACATAATACTTTTTATTTATTATGCAAGCATAATATCAATTATTTTTATATGATTTATATCATATCTTCTTTCTTGCTTACCTTTGTTATCTATTAAAATGAAAACACAGTACATTTTAGAACTTTTAGGAACAGGCTTTTTTGCCATTTCAGGAGCATTGGCAGCAAGTGATAAAACACAACCCGATTGGTTTGGAGCCAGTTTTATTGGATTTATCACTGCCATAGGAGGTGGTAGTTTAAGAGATATTCTTTTGGGTAGTTATCCTTTGGTTTGGGTTAACGATATTTATTTCGTCTACGCTATTGTAATAGGTGTAATTCTGGCAAGTGTATTCTTTAAGACATTAATAAAATTGAGAAGAACCTTTTTCTTATTTGATACAGTTGGTATTGCTATGTTTACTATAGTAGGAACAGAAAAGGCAATGAGTTTAGGAGTTAATCCGGTTATTTCTGCACTGATGGGAATGTTTTCTGCAGTTATGGGTGGTGTTATCAGAGATGTTCTCACAAACGAGATTCCTATAATCTTCAAAAAAGAAATTTATGCAACTGCATGTTTGGCGGGAGCAACGATATATTTAACCTTGGATTATTTTGGATTGGAAAGAAATTGCAACTTTTTACTTTCAGCATTGATAATCATAATAATCAGGATTATTGCAGTGAAGAAAAATTTGAGTTTGCCGAAGTTTACAAAATCGGAGTAATTTATTTTATCCTGGCAGCTTTTTGTAGCCACATACTGCCGTTTATTGTATCACCCATATTATTATAGGTAATTCCAATAAATTGATAAGCCGATTTGTAATTCGGATCTATCTGAGTAGCTTTTTTGAAATGTTCAATTGCAATATTGAAATTCTTGGTTGCATTTTCAAAATCTTTTTGAATCTTGAAATTTTCCCCCATTGCACCGTATGCGCTACCTAAGTTGCATTGTGCATCTACATCGTATTTATCAATTTCAGTTGCCTTTTTAAATGCTTTAGCTGCTTCTTCAAATTTTCCGACAGAGAATAAACACGTCCCAGCATTGTTGTGATACATTCCCTTCCCTGGATTCATTTCCAAAGCTCTGCTATAACTTTTGAATGAGGCATCAAAGTTTTTTTGCTCGTAATAAATCCTTCCGGCAACATTGTGTGCATCAGGAAAAAGTTCGTATAATTTCAACGCTTTGGTAATACTTTTTTGTGCTTTTATCAATCGTTGCTCTTTTTCTGCAGGGTTTTTTACTGCTGCCAATGAATCTTTGTTAGCTAAATTATTGGCATAATAAAACAGCATATGAGCGCTGTTTGGAACCGTTTCTATATCATGTCCAAATAAATAAGTATCCGATTTCCAATCTTTGTTTCTGGAATATGTTTTAATTGAATAAAGCAACAATACAACTCCGACTACTCCTAATAATGTTGTGTTGACTTTAAATAATGAATTGAATTTAGAAGAGTCAAAAATATCTATTTTGAAAAGTTTGCATAAAAAATAAACTGCCACCAAACAAAATGCAACTGAAGGGAAAAATAATAAACGTTCTGCTAAATGTGTTCCGATAAGCATGATAATGTTTGATGCCAAAGCCATGCTTCCTAAATAAAATAAAATACAAAATGAAAGAAAGTGTTTTTCTTTTATTTTTTTTATTGCAAAAACTAATAAAAAAATATGAAATGCTGCTGCCAATAAAAACCCAATATTGCCTATGGAAACAATAGGAATGGTATTAAAAGAGTAGTCGCAGGACAAAGGGTGAGGAAACACCATTAATAAAAAATATTTTCCTAAAATATAAATGGCAGTTGCTTTTTGCTCTATAATGTTTGTTGTGTATAATAAGGAGTTGTCGATTACAGGAATATTTTTGATTCCGATGCTGCCAATAATTTTCATGTGTAACATCATGTATAAAATAGCAACAACTCCTAATGAAGCAGTAATTTTAATGTTGTTTTTGAAAGAAGTTTCGGTAAAAAAGTAAATAAATAAAGGAGCCAAAGCAACATACACAATAGCTGATTCTTTTGATAGTAGAGCAAGGAAGAAGCATCCCAAAGTTCCAATCATCATCGGGATTTTATTAGATGAAAGGTATTTATGAATGCAAAGCAGAGAAAGTAATAAAAATAACATGCTGGAAATTTCATCTCGGCTTTTAATATTAGCTACAACTTCTGTATGAATGGGGTGAGCAGCAAAAATTAATGCTGTAAGGAATAAAATATAGACATTGATTTTTGTGTAGCGCAATAAAACGATGAATAGTAAAACACATACCAAAGAATACATCAAAACATTGATCAAATGGTGGAAATGTGCATTGTCGGGCGACAGTTGCCATTCGATTGCAAACATTGCTTTGGTTAACGGACGATATAAATTATTTTCGTTATTCCCATAACCTTCTCTGTAGCTACTGGCAATAATTTCCTTTAATGAAGCGGTACCACCTTTAGTTAACTGATTTTCTTTGATAACGGAATAGTCATCTAAAACAAATTGGTGTTTGAGTGTATTAGAATACAATAAGAATGCAACAAGTGCAATAACAAAAGAAAGTGTTAAGATTAACTTTTTATCAATCGAAAATGTTTTGTTTTCCGATTTTACTTTTGGTTCGTGCGCTTTATGCTTGTGATTCTTTTTTGAAGACATAATTTATTCAGCTCCGAAAATTTTATCCAGTAAATCTTTGTTGGCTGCCATAATTACTTTTCTTTTCAATGAAAGCTTTGGAGTCATTTCATTTTTTTCTATGCTCCATTCTCTTGAAAGTAATTCAGGGCGTTTAATGGTTTCGTATTGTGCCAAAGTTTTGTTTACTTTTTCCACTTCTTCAATAATACGAGCCTTGATAACAGGGTTTTTAATGATTTCTTCGTTACTTGTATATTCAATCTCTTTGCGTTTGCAATATTCTTTCAGGAAAGCGAAAGCAGGAACAATAAATGCGGAGGCATATTTTTGATTTTCTCCAATCACCATCACTTGTTCTATAAAAGGAGATTCTTTTAATTTGTTTTCTATCATTACCGGAGCAATATATTTCCCTCCCGATGTTTTAAAAATTTCTTTTTTGCGATCTGTAATCTTTAAGAAACGATTCTCTTCAAATATTCCAATATCACCTGTGTGAAACCATCCTTCACTATCCATTACTTCTGCAGTAGCATCTGGGCGATTATAATACCCCAACATCACATTCGGTCCTTTTACTAATATTTCCCCGTCTTCGGCAATTTTAACTGTGACTTTGTCTATTACAGTACCAACTGTTCCAAATTTAATACTGTTTGGCTGAAAATTATTTACTGCAATAACAGGAGATGTTTCTGTTAATCCGTATCCTTCTAAAACAATTATTCTTCCTGCCTGAAAAACTCTAGCTAAACGTGGTTGTAGTGCTGCGCCACCTGATGCAACTGCTACCACATTTCCACCTAAAGCTTCTCTCCATTTAGAAAAAATTAATTTGTTCGCAATTTTTAACTGAAATTCATACCACCAGCCATTTGCTCCGTTTAATTCGTAACGCAATCCTAAATCGAGTGCCCAGAAAAATAATTTCTTTTTAATTCCAGTTTGTTCTTCTCCTTTGGCAACAATTTTATCGTATACTTTTTCTAGCAAACGTGGAACGGTACCGAATATTTGAGGTTTCACTTCTTTTAAGTTGTCTCCAATAGTTTCCAGACTTTCAGCATAATATACTGAAACACCCAAATAAAAATAAAGTGTACTTAACATACGTTCGTAAACGTGGTTAAGTGGTAAAAAGCTCAAAGCTATCCATGTGTGTTGAAACGGAGCTAGAACTTGGCATGCAATAGAATTGCTAATCAAATTATTGTGAGAAAGCATAACTCCTTTTGGGTTTCCTGTTGTTCCAGATGTATATAGAATAGAAAACAAATCGTTTGGAGTAATACTATTTTTTATTGCATCAATTTCTTTAGCTTTTGGATTTTGTTTCCCATCATTAACTAATTCCAGCCAATGTTTTGCTCCATCCACTTTAAGTTATCTCCACCGCTTTGCGGTCTGCCTACAATGTAACATTAGGTGCGACAGGTGGTTATGAGTTCGGCGGATTGTTCCTGCTCAAAACTGTTACGGCAGGCGGCACAACCGGCGCAC
>SXGT01340274.1_pt1 | contig 22445 bp, 14 predicted proteins | sample 3176221 | NCBI WGS metagenome assembly SXGT01 (sample SAMN11356862, study PRJNA531348) | freshwater metagenome | isolation source: freshwater sample F1-120 | place: China: Fuxian Lake, Yuxi | collected 2017-12-25
GGCGTCGGCGCCGTCGATGCAGTCGTCCGTCTCGGTCCCGTCGTCGTCCAGGGTGCACACGCAGCCCTCGTCGACCTCGGGATCGCAGTCCTCGCTCAGATCGCCGCAGGCCACAGCCATGCTCAAACCACCGGCCAGACCGGCGAACAACATAAAGCGCAAGTTCTTCGTCATGGGTTTCTCCTTCATTCAAGAGAGGTTGGGTTGATGTCTCGGCTCGGATCGGAGCTGAGAGACAAAGACTCGGGCGCTACAACAGCGCCCAGGTTTTCAGAAGATGTGATCCCCCGGAGGGTGCCCCTGGAAGGTCGGCGGGCTTTGACGCGATCAAGAGAGCTTTATTCACAAGAAAACCAGCCCCGCTCAGAACCAGTGCCCCAGAAGTCATGTCCACCGGCGAATCGTTGATAGCTTCAGCCTCGGGGGGTGTCAAGGTCATACAGCGTCGGTCGAGAGGGCCTGTTTTGAACGTGAGTGGCTTGAACCCCATCACCCTGCGGTGCTGATTTATCAAGGGCTTCCGTCGCCGGGCACCCTGTAGCAAGGGTTGTTCCATCGACGCCGTCCATGCCGCCCGGAAGCCCTTGCGGAGGGTGTCGAGCCCGGTTGACAGGGCGCTGGTGAAGCGCTAAGCATAGGGCGAGGGCGCTGGCTGACCGCAGCGCGCCCATCCTTGAAGGAGCCCTTCTTGATGAAATCATGCCATCCTTGTCATAGCTCGCGGCGATGGCCGCGACAACCTGGCACACCTGCGCTGCTGATGTTGCTGGCCGCGCTGATGCTGGCGCAGGCCGGGTGTGCGGCCAGCCGGCCCAAGCCTGCCGAGGATGACTACTCAGGCCAGGCGCTCTACGCCTACGAGAAGGCGCTGGACTCCTACGAGTCGTCTGAGTACACGGAGGCGCTCAAGACCTTCAACTTCGTGCGGACCAAGTATCCTTATAGCAAGTTCGCGGCGCTCTCGTCGCTGCGGATCGCGGACACCTACTTCGCCCAGGAGCAGATGCCGGACGCCATCGAGGCTTACAGGCGCTTCATCCAGCTCCACCCGACGCACCCGGACGTGCCCTACGCGCACTACCGGGTCGGGCTGTCCTACTACCAGCAGCTGCCGGGCGACTGGTTCTTCCTGCCGCCGGCCTACGAGAAGGATCTGGCCAGCACCGAGGAGGCCGTCGACGCGCTGGAGCAGTTCCTGGAGCTCTACCCCACGAGCCAGTTCGCCGAGGAGATCACGCAGAAGCTCAACGAGGTCCAGCAGCGGCTGGCCGATCACGAGTTCTACGTCGCGACCTTCTACCTGGAGCGCGACAGGCCGCGCGCCGCCGCCATGCGCTTCGAGGCCCTGTTGGCCGACTACCCCGGGGTTGGCTTTGATCAAGAGGCGCTCTTCTTGCTGGGAAAGAGCTACCTGTTGCTCTCCGACGTGCCTCAGGCCGTCCAGACCTGGCAATCGCTCATCGAGCGCCACCCGGATCACCCGCTGGCCATCGAGGCGGCCGCCTACATCCGCAAGAACCGCCTGGAGTCCGCCGCCCACGCCGCCCCGACGACCCCGACGGTCGCCCCCGTCGAGGAGGAGCCCGCGTCGCTCGACGAGCCGATGCCCGAGCTCCCCGAGGAGCCGATGCGCCTCCAGGCCCCCGGGCTCGGTGAGGAGCCCGCTGAAGAAGATCCAGCACCCGAGGAGGAGGAGGCTGCCCCGGAAGAGGAGCCAGTTCCTGACGAGGAGCCTGACAAGGGCGACGAGTAGCCGCCCCGGCACAACTCTGGAGAGTCGACGCCATGGCCAGCCTTCGAGACTTCCTCGCCCAGCACCGCGCTGCTCTTCAAGCGTCCCTGACCGACATCGACGACGCCACCGCGCGCTTCCTCGACCCCGACCAGCACGTCCCCTTCGCCGAATCCTTCGACCAGATGCCCTTTGGCGGCCCGCTGGCCGTCGCGCTCGACGCCTGCCTGCAGCGCGTCTTCGACCCGAAGCTCTCGATGACCCACGTCCAGCGCCTGGGCCTGGCCACCACACTGCAGCGCCGCGCCGCCTTCATCGCCTCGCCGCCGCGCGGCGTCGCCCTCTCTCCGCAGGTCCTTGAGGTGCTCAACGTCGTCATGCACGACCTGCGCACCCCCCTGGTCACGATCCGGGGCTACGCCGAGATGATGCTGCGCGGCTTCCTCGATCCCATGACCGAGAAGCAGACCCGGACGATGCGCACCGTGCTCCGCAACAGCATCGCCCTGGACGACCAGATCGACACCTTCCTCGACTACGCCCGCCTTCAGCAAGGCCGCATCACCATCCACCCGGTGCCGATCAGCCTCGAGAAGGTCCTGCGCCACATCCAGGAGGGCCTCGACGAGCGCGCCGAGCAGAAGGGCCTGACCTTGACCGTCGACGCCCCCGAGAAGGACCTCTCCCTGTTGGGCAATGTCGAGAAGCTGCGCCGTGTTCTGCGGATCCTGCTCGACAACGCCGTCAAGTTCACCGAGCAAGGGCAGGTCCGCCTCAAGGTCACCCAGAGCGGCGACAGGCGCGCGATCTTCTCCGTCGAGGACACCGGCTGCGGCGTGGACTCCACGCTCCACGCCCAGATCTTCGAGCCCTTCTTCAAGGCCAGCGACGAGCAAGGCAGCAAGGGCATCGGGCTTGGCCTGACCGTCGCCCGCGACCTCATCGCCGCCCACGGCTCCAGGCTCGAGGTCGAGAGCGCCGCCGGCCGCGGCGCCCGCTTCTCATTCAGCCTTGCGCTCGCCCCCTGAGCGCTGGCGCAAGATATCCCGAATCAGCTCCAGGCTGCGGCGATCGGCGCCCACCATCACCGCCATCACCGCCGCGCCGACCGGCACGCGCGCCAGCAGCGTCCACCAGGGCTCTCCGAGCTCGATCCAGCGCACCGCCGCGAACATCACCGCCGACATCAGCGACACCCGGGCCATCGCGCCCCAGGGCAGCCCGAAGCGCAAGCGCTTGAAGGCCATCCACGTCAGGACGACGATCGCCAGGGTGTAGGAGCAGAGCGTCGCCACCGCCGCCCCCATGATGCCCAGCGGCGGGATCAGCAGCGCGTTGAGCCCCAGGTTCAGCGCGCAGGCGGCCCCCACCGCCACCGCCATCCTCGCCGTCTCCTTGTGCAAGAAGAGCCCGGCGGCGAACACCGCGTAGCCCCCATAGAGCACGAAGCCGGCGAAGGTCAGCGGCAGCACGTCCGCGCCGGCCATGTAGAGCTCGCCGGCCAGCAGCTCCACCAGCGGCTCGCGGACCGCCGCGACCCCCGCGATGGAGGGGATCGCCATCAAGATGAAGAGCGCCCCGGCGCGCTCCAGGAACTGCGCCGTCGCCGCCGCCCCCTCCTCGGCCCAGATCCGCATGTACATGGGCTGGATGGCCAGCGCGAGCGGCAACAGGATGAAGCTCTGGAGCGTGTTGCCCAGGTTGTACGCCGCCGTGTAGTGGCCCAGCGCCTCGTCCGACAGGAGCACCTTGATCAAGACCCTGTCCCCGAAGGCCAGCAGCACGTTGGTCAACTCAAAGGCCAGCAGCGGCAGGCCGAAGGCCAGCGCCGCCGAGAGCGTCGCCCGATCCGGCCGCTCCGAGAAGCTGAAGCCCGTCAGCTTGCGCGCGTGCCACAACGCGACGCCCACCATGACGGCCTCCGCGCACAGAATCCCGGTGTAGAAGCCCTCGACCCCGCCGATGATGAAGAAGACGAACAGGAGCGCGAGGCCCAGGCTCAGGTAGCGCAGCAGCACGTCGATGACGTTGTAGAGCCGCGTGCTCTCCTCGGCCCGGATGAAGGACATGGAGAAGGAGTGGCAGGTGCGCACCAGGACCAGCGGCGCCGTCAGGATGAGGAGGACGACCAGAGGGACCTGGATCACCCCGAGGCCGCCGAGCGCCAACGAGACGCCCGCCTGCGCCAGCGCCGCGGTCGCGCCCGCCGCCAGCCCGAAGGCCATCAGGGTCGAGGCCAGCGTCGCCAGCTTCCCCTGCTGGCGAGCCTCGGCGTGCTGGCGCACGATCGCGTTCTGGACCCCGAGCTTGCCCAGCGCCACCGTCCCGAGCAGCACCGACGAGATGAGCCCCATGATCCCGTAGGCCTCTGGCCCCAGCGCGCGGGTCAGGATCGGGTAGGAGATCACCCCCGAGAACACCGCCAGCCCGTTGCCGACGAAGTAATGGCTGACACGGGTCAAGAAGACGCGCAGTCGTCCGCTCATGATCACGAGCGCCCCCTCTGGCTCTCGGACGGCTTCCAGGCCGCCGTCATGAGCCCACGCCGCCACCGCCACCAGCCCGCCCAGGAGGCCAGCATCAGCGCCACGAGCGTGCGCAGGATCCTCAAGGGGCCCGCGTTGACGCCGAGCCGCTCCAGGCCCGCCGCCGCCGCCGCGCCGAGGTAGAGGGCCCCCTGAGCGGCCAGCAGCAGCCCTCCCAGGGGCCGCGCCGCCCCGCCGGCCAGCAAGGCGCCCAGGGCGCCGAGCGCCATCAGCGCCATCAGCCAGGGGAAGGCCAGCCGGCCGACCTTGTGAAAGAGGAAGGCGACGAAGACGCCCGCGCCGGGCCTCAGCAGCCGGGGCTCCAGGGCCATGGCCTGGTAGATGCCGCCGAGCGTCCGGGCCTTGCGCTTGAACTCCTGATCGAGGTCCGCGCTGAAGGCGTCGAAGGCCAGCGCGCCGTGGGCGAAGACGAAGCGGTGGCCCGACAGGACCACCCGCAGCGGCAGCATCATGTCGTCGAGCACCAGCTCGGCCTCGAAGGGCACGAAGAGCGCCCGCCGCACCGCGTAGAGCGCCCCGGTGGCCCCCACGACGGATCCCGTCGCGGCCTCCGAGGTGCGGATCAGGGTCTCGTAGCGCCAGTAGGCGCCCATGCCGCGCAGCGAGCCGTCGGGGTTCGGGGGCAGGACGAGGTCGCCGGTCGCGCCGCCTACCGCGGGGTCCGCCAGCGGCGCCAGCAGCGCCCGCAGCGCCTGGGGGTCGAGGGGCTGGCGCGCGTCGCAGAAGACCAGGACGTCCACCGGCCCGTCCGCGTCGACCCGCTCGACGAGGCGGTTGAGGTTGGTCGGCTTGCCCACGTTGATCGCGCTGCGCTCGACGCTCAGGCGAGGCTCGTCGGCGGCCAGGGCGATCAGGACGGCGTGGGTGTCGTCGGTGGAGGCGTCGTCGGCGACGTAGAGGCGCACCCGCGCGCTGGGGTAGTCGAGGTTCTGGAGCGTGGCCAGCTTGCCCGGCAGCCGCGCCGCCTCGTTGTGGGCCGACATCAAGATCGCCACGCGGGGCAGCTCCTCATCCGGTCGCCCTCGCCAGACCTCGGGTCCGCTGGGGTAGGGGCGCGGGGCGATCCGAGCGCGCAGCGCCACCAGCATGGGATAGCCGATGAAGATGGACGCCAGCGCGCAGAGCGCGCCGCCGGAGATCAGCGCCGACAGGATCTGGGGCAGAGTGATGGTCACGCGGGGCCCCTTCGCCCGCGCCAGGCGCCCAGGAGCGCGCCTCGGACGGCGTCGTAGCCGGCGTTGCCGAGCAGCCGCTTGGGCACCTGGAGGGCCTTGTAGCGGGCCAGTTCCTGAATAAGGGCGGCAGGATCCCCGACGGCGAGGCGCTCGATATGCGCCGGCGTGGTGCGCTCGGTGATGGCGAGGCGAGGGGAGGGGCCGGGCGGGGGGTCGCCGTAGGGGACGAGGCCGGGCTCAGAGCCCATGACGGCGCGGTAGCCGGCGCGGCGGGCCTCGGCCATGACGCGATCGTCGACGCGCCCGCCGGGCGCCGAGAGGGTGCGGACGGGGTAGCCGACGAGGGCCGAGAGGCGGTCGCGCGACTCGGCCAGCTCCCGGCGCAGCTCCCCCAGCGGCAGGTCGGTCAGGTAGCGGTGGGTGAGGCCGTGGGAGCCGACGGCCAGGCCCATGCCAAGCAGCACCCGGACCTGATCGGCGTCGAGGTAGCCGGGCTCGCCGATCCTGTCGACCGTGATGAAGGCGAGCGCGGCCAGGTCGGACTCGGCCAGCGGCTCGCTGGCGCGGGTCAGGACCGATTCGAAGCCGTCGTCGAAGGTGATCAGCGCCAGGGGGGCCTCGCCGGGGGACAGGGCGAGGTCGCCGTGCAGGAGGCGCAGGAGGGGGACGGAGGCGACCCCGGCGCGCTCAAGGGCCAGGAGGTGCCGGGCAAAGAGGCTCGCGGAGACGGTGTAGTCCTCGGACTCGGGCAGGCCGTCGGCGACCTCGACGGCGTGGTACATCAGCGCGGGCCACCCGCCGGGCCAGGAGCGGCGGGCGAGCCGCGCGGCGAGCGACGAGGCCGCCTTTGAGGCGCTCACCGCGCCCCCTTGCCGATGATGACGACCTTGACGGTCTTGGCGATGATCGACATGTCCAGGGCCACGGACAGGTTCTTGATGTAGCTCAGGTCGTACTGGAGCTTCTGGAGGTGGTCCTCGTCGTCGGAGCCGCTGTAGCCGTAGCTGATCTGGGCCAGCCCCGTCAGACCGGGCTTGACCTGGAGGCGGTGGTGGTAGAAGGGGATCTTCTCGCGCAGCTGCTCGATGAAGAAGGGGCGCTCGGGCCGTGGGCCGACGAGCGACATGTCGCCCTTGAGGATGTTGAGCATCTGGGGCAGCTCGTCGATGCGGGTCTTGCGCATGAAGCCCCCGATGGCCGTCACGCGCGGGTCGTTCTTCTCGGCGAACTGGGGTGTGCCCTTCTCGGCGTCGACGGTCATCGAGCGGAACTTGTAGATCTTGAAGGGGCGGCCCTTGAGCCCGGCGCGCTCCTGGCTGTAGATGATCGGGCCGCGGCTGGTCAGCTTGACCCCGATGGCCGCCGCCACCAGCAGCGGCAGCGCCAGGATGAGGCCGAGGCCGACCAGGCTGACGTCAAGGACGCGCTTGGCGCTCAAGGTCAGCGGCGAGATGTTGAAGTGCTCGTTGAAGATCAGCCAGGAGGGGTTGAGCTGGCGGACGTAGACGCGGTCGTGCTCGCGCTCGTAGAAGGTGACCCCGTCGGTGATGGCCACGCCCTGGAACTTCAACTCCAGGAGCTGCTCCATGGGCATCGAGCCGCGCCGGTTGCTGACCGCGACGATCACCTCGTCGATGCGCTCCTCGGCCACGATCCGCTCCACGTCGTCGTAGGTCCCCACGATCCCGGGGTTCAGGAAGGGCTCCCCGACCCGCTCGGGCATCTTGTCCAGGAAGCCGGCCAGCTCATAGCCCAGCGGGCGACGATCCAGGATCAGGCTGCCCAGCTCCCGCGCGAATTGACCTGAACCCATGATCAGATATCGCTTATGGAGCCACCGCCGACCCATCGCTCGCACGATCGTCAGGCGACCGATGAGGAAGAAGACCGAGAAGAGCCCGAGGCTGCCCAGGAAGATCACCCGCCCGACGGCCAGCGCCGGCACCAGGAAGAAGATCACCAGCAGCACCACGGCCGCGATCGCCAGCCCGACGAGGAAGCGCCTGAAGAGCACCGCGTTGGAGGGGATCTCGCGGGCCGTGTAGAGGTCGTTGCTGAAGAGGCAGAACTGGACGATGATCGCCATCAGGGGCGCCTGGAGGCCCAGGACCCACCCCGAGCCCGCGTCGCCCCAGTAGAAGTGGCGAAAGCCCCAGGCCACGCTGAAGGCCAGGAGCATCTCGGCGCACTCCATCAGGAGCAGGGCGATCGTCAGGCGGTTGGCTTGCATCGTGATCCCAGATCTGCGCGCGTCGCCCACCAGATGAGTCTGACCGCGCCAAGCCGCATCATAAGGGGGTTCTTGACCTTGTCGAGATCAGCCCTGATCACCCGCCCTCACCTTCCGGCGAGGGCAGCCCAGCGACCTTGACCTGAGGCATGAGGCGCTCGTCGAAGCGGGGGATGGCGACGAGCACCTCGGCGTCGATGTAGGAGGTCAGGTCGGCCGTCTCGTAGATCCGCGTGTCGAGCAGGACCCGCAGGAGCGCCAGCCCCAGGCCCATCACCAGCCCCAGCACGCCGCCCATGGCGGCGAGCTTGATCAGCCCCGAGCCCGAGGCCCGCGTCGGCAGGTTGGCCGCGTCGAGCACCTTGAACTGCGCCCCCTGGTTCTGCTCCTCCAGCGTCTGGGCTCGCTCGGCCTCCTCCTTCTTGCGCAGCAGGCCCGTGTAGTTCTCCTCCAGGATCTTGCGCTTGCGATCCAAGGCCGACAGCTCCATCTCGACCTTCGGCGCCTTGTCCTGGCGCGCCTGGATGTTCGCCATCTGCTGCTTGAGCTGCCCCATCTCGCCCTGAAGGCCCCCGATCTCGCCGTCGATCATCTTGATGTTGGCCGCCACCTGCGGGTTGATCCGCGTCATGCCCTCGGCGGCCTTCGGCCCCGAGCGCAGGCTCTGCTCAAGCTGGGAGACCTCGCTGCGCAGCGAGAGCACCGTCGGGTGGTTCTCCTCCAGCTGCAGGAGCTGCTGGCTGAGCTCGCGCCGCTTGGCGTTGAGCTCTCGGCGCAGCTGCTCGCTGGGGTCGTTCTCGAAGATCGTCTCGGTCAGCTTGCCCTGTTCGATGGAGCGGCGCAGCCGCGCCGAGCGGATGTCCTCCGAGATCGTGTTCAGGCGGCTGATGATCTGATCGAGGCTCTGGGAGTTTGAGTCCGACTCGACCGGCAGCGAGCCGAGGTGCGACTCCTTGAAGACCCGGACCTCCTCCTCGATCACGTCGAGCTTCTGGCGGGCGTCTTCGGCCTGCCGGGCCAGAAACTCCGCGTTGGTCCTGGCCTGGTTGGAGCGCTCGTTGACGTTCTCGTCGATGAACATCTGCGCCAGCCGCGCGCAGACCGCCTGGGCGGTCTTGGGATCGTTGACCGTGTAGGTGATCCGGAAGGACTCCTTGCCGTAGACCTTCACCTCGATGTGGCTCTGCATGTAGGCCACGACCTCGTCGAGCGTCACCCGCTTGCGCATGTCCGCGTAGAGATCGTGATCCCGGATGATCATCTCCAGGCGCGAGCGGCTCATCACCTGCTTGCTCAGCGTGCTGATGAACTTGCTGGGGTCGTGGCTGACCGTCGACTTGATGAACTCCTCGGGCAGCTTCTGGTCCTGGATCAAGATCACGGTCGAGGACTCAAAGATCTTGTCCTTGATGAAGTAGCGGGCCACGAAGACCGACAGCACCAGGATCGTCACCCCCAGGATCGTCCCTGGGTAGCGCCCCATCCGCCGCACGTAACGCAGGACCTTCTTGAGCTGGTCCATCGTCCCGTCTTGACTCGCGTTGTTCGCCATCTCCCGTCCCTCGCGCGCGCCTCAGCGGGCCTCCCCTTGAGCCTCATTGAGCGCGCGACCCTGGGGGGTCAGCAGCGTGCGCGCCGAGAACCCCACCAGCACCGTGTGGATCTTCAAGAAGCCGTCCTGGGCGTTGGCCCCCAGGATCACGTCGGCCTCGTCCTTCGGGTTGAACTGCCCGGCGAAGGTGTAGGACACCTCCAGGTTGAGCCAGTCCACCAGGTTGACCAGCGCACCGGCGCCGGCCCCGTAAGTCAGCGTCACCGGGTTGGCCTGCCCCTCGACCTCGAAGGCCGAGCGCGAGGCCGCGCCAAAGGCCTGCCCCCGGAGCATGACCTCCGGATCATAGAGCCAGACCAGCTCGGCGCTCAGATCGTCGGTCGCCTGCGCGTCGCCCACCGCCCCGTTCTCCACGATCCCCCGTGTGTACCCCAGCGCGCCGAGCCACATCGGCCGCTGGATCCCGAGGCTGGCCCCGGCCGTCGCCGACACCAGCGAGGCCTCCTCAATCTGGCCAGTCTCCCCCTGCGCCTCCGATCGGGTCAACGCGCCGCCGAGGCTGATCCTGCCCGACACCGACGGGTTGAAGGTCTTTCTTGCCCCCACGCCGGCGAAGAAGGTCCGGCTGAAGGCGTCGTTGGTCCCGAAGACCGCCGCCGACGTCCCCACCTGCGCCTCCCCCGTGACCATGGGCGTGAAGTCGTGCCCCCAGCCCAGCAGCGCGCGGGTCGAGAAGGTGTCGCGCGCCTGCTCCTGGTCGCCGGCCTCGATCTGCTGCCCGTCGAGCACCTTCGTGGCGAAGTCCCGCCGCCAGCCCAGCGAGAGCTTGAGCGAGGCCTCGTCCCGCTCGGTGACCGCGACCTTGAGCGCCCCCGAGGTCTCCGAGGACATGATCTGGTTGCGCGCCGTCAGAGATCGCGCCGAGGCCCCGTCGAGCCCGTCGCCCACGTCGCCGACCCCGTCATTGAGCGCGTCGGCAGGCGCCACGAGCAGCTTGAGCGTCTGCAGGCCGAAGAAGAACTCCAGGCCGAGCTCCAGAGTCAGCCGCTCGGTCAGGCGGTGCGAGACCCCCACCCGCAGGCTGTGATCCTGCTCCAGCGACGTGTTGTCCTGGCCCTCATTGCCAAACTCGGCCAGCGGCTGGTTGAAGGTCAGGCGGTACTCGCCGATCAGCGAGCCCTGCTCGCCCCCCCTCGTCACCCCCAGCGAGCCGACAAAGGTCCCGAAGATCGCCGACTGCTCCTGACCGCTGACGAGCCGCTCCCGGTTGGAGGTCGCCGTCGTGCTGATCACCGCCGTTGGCGTCACGACCGCCTGCTGCGCCCGCGACGGCGCACAAATCCCCAGAGAGATCATGATGATGGCCGCTTTGACGCTCAGACCATGTGAGGATCGCTTCAACCCTTCTCCTGGTCAGCCTTCCGAGGCCTCGCGACCTCGGTTCAAGATCGAGGGCGTCTTGGAGCGCCCAGCCAGCGCCCCGATGTTGATAATAGCACACCACGCACGGGGCCGGAACCTCAGAAGGCCCGCGGAGCTTGCACGGGCTGACACAAAGCCCTTTACTGTGCGCCCCCGCGAGGCCACATCGGCCATCGGGGCAGGAGGTTGAAGTGGAGACAAGTCGCTTTGTGCTGGACAACGGCCTGACGGTCCTGATCCGAGAGCACCACGCCGCGCCGGTCGCGGCCATGGCCATCTGGGTGGGCGTCGGCTCGGCCGACGAGCGGGCGCACGAGGCCGGCCTGGCCCACGTCCACGAGCACATGATCTTCAAGGGCACCGCCCGACGCGGCGTCGGCGAGATCGCCCGGGAGATCGAGGCCAGCGGCGGCAGCATCAACGCCTTCACCTCCTTTGACCAGACCGTCTACCACGTCACCATCTCCAGCCGCTACTTCGAGGCCGGCCTCGACATCCTGTGCGACGCCGTCAGCGCGCCGGCCTTCGATCCCGACGAGCTCGCCCGGGAGCTGGAGGTCATCCTTGAGGAGATCAAGCGCGGCGAGGACCAGCCGGGGCGCCAGACGATGGAGCGCATGTTCGAGCTGGCCTACGCCGAGCACCCCTACGCCCTGCCCGTGATCGGCACCCGCGCCTCGGTCGCCGCCTTCACGCGCCCGGACGTCCTGGCCTTCTTCGAGCGCTGGTACGTCCCGGCCAACATGACCCTCATCATCGTCGGCGACGTCGACGCCGCCGAGGCGCGCGCCATGAGCGAGGCTCGCCTCGGCCTCCTGCCTCGCCGCCCCGTCCCGGCGCGCGAGCGCACCGCCGAGCCTCCCCAGGCCGCCACCCGCGTGGGCCTCATCGCCGGCGACACCCGCGAGGTCCACGCCGCGATGGCCTTCCACGTCGGCGGCGTCGACCACGAGGACGGCCCGGCGCTGGACGTCCTGCGCCTGCTGCTGTGCTACGGAGACTCCAGCCGCCTCGTCGAGCGCCTTGAGCGCGATCTGCAATGGGTCAACGACATCAGCGCCGGGGCCTACATGCCCCGCGATCCGGGCCTCTTCCTCTTGAACACCAGCCACATCGACGACCCCGAGCACCCCGGCGTGGCCGCCGTGATCGAGGCGACCCTGGCCGTCGTCGACGCCCTCGGCCGCCGCCCCGTCAGCGCCGAGGACCTGCTGCGGGCCAAGACCCTGCTGCAGAGCAGCCAGGTCTACCAGCGCCAGACCATGGAGGGGCAGGCCATGGCGTTGGGCTCCTACGAGGTCGTCGCCGGCGGCCTGGAGCACGAGGCCCTCTACTTCAGCCGCCTGCTGAGCGTCACCCCCGCCGACCTGCAGGCCCTCGTCCAGCGCGTCTTCACCCCCGAGAACCTCACCCTGGTCGTCTACGCCGAGCAGGCCTTCATCGACCGCGTCGACGAGGCCGCGCTGCGCGACGCCGCGCACCGCGCCCTGACCGGCGCCAGCCCGCTCGGCGGCGACGACACAGGCGAGGGGCTCGAGCGCGACGCCTTCGGCATCGTCCGGTATGCCGTCGAGGGGGGGCCCGTCGTCCTCATCCAGGAGGACGCCTCGGTCGAGCTCGTCAGCGTCCGGCTGGCCTTCCTCGGCGGACAGCGCCGCGAGGACCCGGCGCTGTCCGGCCTGAGCCACCTGCTCAGCGGCGTCTGGGCCCGCGGCACCCGCAGCCGCAGCCTGACCGAGATCTCCGACGAGGTCGAGGGCATGGGCAGCGGCCTGGACGCCTACGGGGGCCGCAACTCCATGGGCCTTCAGATGGACATGCTCAGCTGCCACTTCTCCCGCGCCATGGGCCTCATCGCCGACTGCCTCGCCCACCCCACCTTCGACCCCGAGCTGATCGACCTCGAGCGGCGCCTGACCCTGGAGTCCCTCCAGGCGCGCACCGACAGCCTGGGGTTGTGCGTGTCGAGCCTGCTGCGCGCCGAGCTCTTCGAAGGCCACCCCTACGCCCTCGACATCATCGGCACCGACGAGAGCCTGCCGCAGATCGGGCGACAGGAGATCATCGACTTCTACCGCCGCCACGTCCAGCCCGACCGGATGGTCATCAGCGTCGTCGGGGACGTGGTCGCCGAGGAGGTCGTCGCGCAGATCGAGGAGCGCTTCGGCCCCGGAGTCCGCTTCCTGGACGGCCCCGAGAGCGCCCCGGAGGACCCCGCGCCCGCCATGCCGCCGCTCAAGGGCCCCCGCTTTGTCACCACCGCGCTGCCCAAGAATCAGGCCGCGCTCTCGCTGGGCTTCCGCGCCGTCGACCTCCACAGCCACCACCGGCACCGCCTGGACCTGATCATCGCCATCCTGTCGGGCCAGGGCGGCCGCCTCTTCATGGAGCTGCGCGACCAGCAGTCGCTGGCCTACTCCGTCTACGCCAGCGTCCTGCTCGGCGTCGACCCCGGCAGCGTCTCGCTCCACATCACCACCAGCCCCGAGAAGATCGAGCAGGCCGCACGCGGCCTCTTTGAACAGGTCTTCCGCCTCCAGGAGACGCTCGTCTCCGAGGACGAGCTCGACCGCGCCCGGCTCTACCTCATCGGCAACCACGACATCCAGCTTCAGGCCTTCGGCGCCCGCGCCATGCAGATGGCCCTCGATGAGCTCTACGGCCTGGGCCACCAGAGCCACCGCAACATCCCGCAAGAATTGATGAATGTCACCACCGAGGAGCTGCGCGAGACCTGCCGGGAGCTGCTCACCCTCGACCGCGCCGTCCTGGCCATCGTCCACCCGCCCGACGCCGCCCTGCCCGATCTGGCCGACCTCGGGATGCCCGCCCCCGTGGTCGTGCCGCTCTAGAACGCTGATTGGTTTGAGGGACCGAGGCCGGCGAGGCCGACAGCGTCGAGGCCAAGGAGGAGAGCACAGGCGGGCCCTTTGGCCCGCCGAGCATCGACGACGCCGGCATCGATCTTGCCGACGGCGTCGTTGTCGGCCCGTTGGCCGACGGGAGTCAAACCGGTCAGCGTTCCAGAGCTGGCGCTCAGTCTTCGAAGAGGAAGGCCGGCGTGGCCTCGAAGACCATCGCCACCGAGATCTCCTGGCACTCGCCCTCCTCGTTCGGCGCCAGATCCGCGTTGGCCTTGACCACCACCGGCACCAGCCGCGCCACCTCACCGCCGCCCATCTCGACCTGCTTGGACAGATCGACGATCTCCTGGACCAGGATCGCCCCGCTGATGAAGCCCGACAGCGACCCGTCCTCGGCGATCTCGAAGCGCGCCGTCGCCTTGCGGATCGTCAGCTCAAGCTCGAACTCGAAGATCTGGATCGGCAGCTGGAACTCAAAGAGCCCCGCCGAGATCACCCCGCCCTCGATCGCCACGCCCTCGATCGTCGCCGTCGGCACCTCGTGGTCCACGTCGAAGGTCTGCCCGGACTCGATCAAGCCCCGCGTGCCCACCTCCGGGCTGCCTTCCCCGTGCATCAGCGAGACGTCCACGCAGCTGTCTTCCTCAAGGTCGTCGACGTGGGCCATCTTGACGATGATCAGCAGCTCGCCGGAGTTGATCGCCCCCTGCACGAGCCCCTCGATCGCCTCGCCGCCGACCGCCTCGATGCTCGGCATCAAGCGCGCGAACTGGTTGTCGATCCCCGTATTGCCCTGCGCGTCGACCATGTCCTCCTGGAAGCACCCCCGCGCGTCCCGGTTGTCGCTGTCGATCCCGTCCAGATCCAGACCGACGCTGACCCCCTGCGGCTCCTCGCGGGCGAAGCGGAGCTTCGTCACCACCGCCACCGCCTCAGCGTCGACGCCGCACGCCCCGACCTCCTCGGACGGCGCCTCCGCCGCCGGCTCCGGCTCAGACTCCTCGACGCAGCCCGCCAGCGACCCCGCCAGCATCACCCAGAGCGCACCCCCGCAAAGACCCTCGCGCCATCCCATCTCTACACCTCAATCTCAGAGAGCCCCTCGGTCGCCTGACCCGCCTCAAGCCCAAACTCACCCCGCCGGATCCCCATCGCGCGCACCAGCGACAACATCACCTTGGAGGTGTTCTCGCCCGCGTGCGAGCGGTAGTGGATCCCCTTCTTCAAGATCCCGCCCGCGCTGCCCGCGATCAGGATCGGCATGTCGTCCAACGAGTGGTTGCGCCCCAGCGAGATCTCCGACACCCCCAGCACCGCGCAATGATCGAGCAGCGTGCTGTCGCCCTCCGGCACCCGACGCAGCGCCTCGACCATGTAGGCGTACTCCTCGATGATCTGGACCACGATCTCGTGCACCTGCGGCTGATCCCCCGGCTCGTCGTGGGTCAGCTGGTGGTGCCCGGCGTTGGCCCCCCGGAAGAGCACGTTCGTCAGCGGCCCCGAGAAGTAGTTGCTGAAGACCCTCACCTGATCGCAGGCCAGCGCCATGGCCACCGTGTCGCACATCGCCCGGTTGATCGCCGAGAGCTGCGGCCGCCCGTCGATCTCCTCAAAAATCTCCGGCGGCTGCCCCGGCCGCGCGCACGCGGCCAGCTCCGGCGGGTCCTCCTGCAGCCTCGCCAGCTGCAGCTCCAGCGCCCGCACGCCCTCCAGGTGCTGATCCAGGCGCACCTTGTCCGTCGCCCCCAGGCGACCCTTGAGCCGCCCCGCGTCCCCGATGACCGCGTCCAGCACGCTGCGCCGCAGCGCGATCTTCGGGTCCACCTCCAGCTGCTCGCCCGGCGCCCTGAAGCCCGCGCCGAAGACCCGCTCAAAGAGCCGGAAGGGGTTGTCCTCCGGCGGGTTCATGCTGTTGGGGCCGTTGTACGAGAGCCCCGCCCCCGGCACCGAGCCGAACTCGATCGACCGGAAGCGCGTCGTCTTGCCGATCTCCGCCGCGATGAGCTGATCGATGCTCGGCAGCGCGAAGGTGTGATCGTCGTTCGTCCCGAGCGACTGCGCCCCCGTCAACAGGCCCGCCGAGCCCGAGTGGTGCGGGATCGCGTTGGCCACCTTGACCGACATCCCCGACACCACCGTCACCTCGTCCTTGACCCCCGCCAGCGGCGCGAGCTGATCCGAGAGCGCCCACTCCCGACCCTCGCCGCGGGGCACCCAGCGGTGCGGCAACATCCCATTGCCCCAGTAGAAGAGCCCGAAGCGCGTCGGCAGCCCGTCGCCCGCCGCGTAGGCCGTCCCCGCCGCGTTCAAGAAGATCTCCAGCGCCGGCAACCCCACGGTCACCGCCGCGCCCCCGAGCATCCCCTTGAGCACCGCCCGACGGCTCAACCCCGAAGCCTTCGATCGCGCACCACCCATCACTGCACCTCCCCCGCCCGACGGAAGCCCGGGCTCGTCGCCAGATCAAAGAGCAGCGCCTTGACCCGATGGCCGCGCCCTTCAAAGGCCTTGCTCAGCGCATCGATCATGTCGGCCTCGCCCGGCACCTCCTGGTGCCCGTTGGCGTACCGGACCAGGTTCCTCACCAGACAGGGCCCCAGCCGCTCGTGCTCCCGAAGCGCCTCGGCCAGACCCCGCGGACCCTCGAAGGCCACCCCATCCAGATCCCCGCTGGCGTCGATCAACACCTCGTTGTCCCGAAGCCTGAAGCGCCCCAGCCCGTCAAAGTTCTCCAGCCCAAGCCCGATCGGGTCCGTCCTCAAGTGGCACCCCACGCAGGCCTCGTTCTCCAGGTGCTCCGCCACCCGATCCCGCAAGGTCGGCGTCTCCCCCGAAGGCTCCGGGATCGAGGTGTCCACGTTCGAAGGCGGCAAGGGCACATCCTGACACAAGAGCGTCTCACGGACGAAGAGCCCCCGCAGCGTCACCGAGCTCGACACCGGGTGCGCGTTGAGCGCCAGGAAGCTGACCTGCCCGAGCAAGCCCACCCGCTCGCTCTCCTCCGGCAGCTCCGCCTCCGCGAAGCCCTCCCGCGCCGGCGCCGGCACGCTGTAGATCGACGCCAGCTTCCGGTTCAGGAAGGTCCGCCGGGTCGTCATCACGTCCCGGTAATCCCCGTCCTCTTCGAAGATCAACCACTCCAGCCCCAGCAGCGTCTCCTCGCGCGCCGCCGGACCCACCTCAGGGCTGATGTGCTCAAAGATCGTCGGGTCCTTGCTCAAGGCATCCAGCGCTCGCAAGTTGAAGAGATCACTGAAGAAACTCCGAACACCGGCCCTCGCCCGGGGCGACGCCAGCAGCCGCTCGACCTGCGCCGCCAGCCCCGCGTCGTCCGTCAGCTCCCCACGCTCCGCCGCGTCCAGCAGCGCCTGGTCCGGCCCCGTGTCCCACAACAGGAAGCTCAACCGCGCCGCCATCTCGTAATCGGTAAAGCGCCTCCCCTGACCGTCCTGCTCCCCGATCTCCACCCGGAACAGGAAGTGCGGCGACTGCAACAAGGCCGCGATCGCGAACTCGAACCCCTTGAAGAAGTCACCGCGCACCCGCGCCGCCTCCAACGCGATCGACACCAGCCCCTCGACCTCCTCGTCCGCCAAGGGCCTGCGCCACACGCGACGCCCGAAGCTGCGCACCGCCGACCCCGCGCACGCCGCGTCCTCCACCCCCGAAGGCGCGCAGGGCACGATCGACGCCCGGATCTCGGGGTCCGCCATCGCCTGCTCCGCCAGATCGTAGGAGGCCTGCTCGTACTGCTCTATCCCTCGGGCCGAGATCGTGCTCAACGCCGCGCCTATCGACACCAGGCCGCCCGTGCGCGTGTCCGGCTCCAGCGCCGTCGGCAACACCACCGACTCACCCAGCAGATCCCGCACGACATTATGATACTGAGGTATCGTCAGTCGCCGCAACGACACCGGCGCTGGCGACACCTCCACCGACGACAGATCGATCGGCGCAGGCGACGGCGCCTCCACCTCACCGCCATCCCCGCAGGCCGCCGCACACAACAACCCCACGAGCAGGACCACCGCCGACGCACGGAGGCTCATCAAGACCCGACCGACCTGGTTTCTGCGCTTCATAACCTCGACGCCCCACCGCTTCACACTCCCCGGATCACGCACTGAAACATGTATCACTCCCCACCCCGCTTCACAAACCCTCGCCCTCGTAAAGCCCGTCGAAGGCCGCCTCCAGCGCCGCCTCTGCCCCCGCATCCGGGCCCGCCTCCAGCGCCCTCACCCACCCCACGATCCGCGCCGACTCCACCGCCCCGATCTCCGGCACCCGGATCTCCCGGATCATCCGCTGCGTGATCTGCGGGAAGATCTTCTTGCCCGACGTGATCGGCCCCACGAAGCGCCGATCCACCGCGCCCGCGTTGAGCAGCCCGCAGAGCACCTCGATCGTCAACCACCCCGGCGCATCGGCCCTCAGGTGGACGCTGTAGACCGACTGCAGGATCGCCAGCCCCTCCCGATCAATGGCCGCCCTGAGCCGCCTCCCTGTCTTGACCACCACCACCTTCGGCCCGCCGTGGACCCGCTCCCCCTTCCTCAACACCTCGATCGCGCGCGTCGCCCTCGGCGCCCCATAGGCCCGCGCGACCCCCTCACCGGCCACCGCGACCCGATCCCCGGCCCGCGCCGCAGACGCCTGCCGCAGCGACGACTTGCCCACCTCCTCACCCCTGCCGATCCGCACCAGCTCCCCCAGCAGCCGGCCCGCACCTCCACCCCCAACCGGCGGCCACCGCGCGCTGGCCACGTCCAGATCAGACACCTCGTGTCGACTCCCGACCACCCGCCCTCCCGCCTCGACCCGCTCGAAGATCACCTCCCTGGCCCCCCGCTCCCCCCTCGCCCGCAGCCCGCAGCACGACACCGCGCTGACCGACGCCTCAAAAACGGCCCCCTCGTGCCTCACCCACAGCCGATCCGCCTCCCCCATCATCAGCCGCCTCACCGCCCTCGTCGACTCCCTCGCCAAAAGCGCATCCGGCAACAGATACCCATAGCTCGATCCCCTCGAAGACGAGATCGACGCCCCCAGCTCCACGAAGATCCACCACAGATCCCAAGCCCCACGCCGCAACGCGAAGCGCCCCGACACCGCCGGCCGCCGCGCCCCCGACACATAGGGCGGGTTGCCCAGCACCACGTCGAAGCCCCCCCGCTCCCCCTCGTCGCCACGGCTCCCCCTCGATCCGCCCTCACCGCGAGGCCGCCCAAAAACCTCCGGAAAGCGCCCGCGCCACCCGCCCGGATCCCCCGCGCTCTGCCCCTCACCCAGCCGCAGCGCGTCCCCCTGACGCAGCCGACCCCCGCACGCGCCGCCGCCGAGCGAGCCCGCCATGATCTCCAGCGCGGCCCGCGCCACGGCCGCGCTCACCGGATCCAGATCCACCCCGTACAAGCACCGCCCGACCACCCGACGCCGCGCCTCAAGCCCTTGATCTCCCTCGACATTTTCCCCATGAAACGCCCACGACGCCTCCAGCCCCGCCGACAGCGCCCGGCACGCCTCGATCAAGAAGGCCCCACACCCCATCGACGGATCACAGACCCTCAAACCCAGGATCACCCCCGGAGGCTCCGGCTCCCCGCTCCCCGCCACGAGCCGCGGCCCCAGCGCCCTGGCCACGATCCGCCGCGCCACCCCCGACGGCGTGTAATGCACCCCCGACCGATGGCGCCCGCCCCCCTCGACCACCTCCAGCGCGCCGCTGGCGCAGCGCCTCAGCTCCAGGCCGAGCATCCCCTGGTACACGTCCCCCAGGCGATCCAGCGCGCCCTCCGCCGCCCCCGACGAGCGCCGCTCGCCGCCGCCCCGCCCCTCGAACCCCAGCCGACCCGCCCCCCCAGGCGAGCCGCGACCATCGGACCCATGACCCCTCTCGGGCGCGCCCTCCGGCCACAAGGCCCCCCTGAGCCACGCCACCACCGCCTCGATCCCCAGACCGTCAACCTCGACGCCCTTCGGCCAGCCCTCCTCCACCCTCCCAAGGAGATCCACCCCGACCGACCCTGCGACCGCCCACTCGCCGACCGCGCACCCCTGAACACTGACGCCCCCCCCGAGCCCCGAGCGCCCCGCCAGGCCCTCTCGCGCGACGACCCCGCCAGAGCGCCCGACCGCGCCGAGCGCCCCCGCCGCCTCGGCCACGAGGCAGACCGCCGCGCGCATGACGACGACGCGGGCGCACGCCAACAGCGCGCCCTCCTCGACCGCGCCCTCAAGCGCCCTGGCCGAAGCCAGCAGCGCCGCCGCCCGGTGATCAGTGCAGGGTGACCTCATAGGGTCGGACGCCTTCGTAGGTCGCCTCAAAGAGCTTCCAGGTCAACCGGCCAGACTCGTCGTCCATCCAGTCGTCCAGCACCCGCGCCCGGATGTGCTCCCCGTGCTCAGGGTTCGAATCCGTAAAGGCGATCAAGAAGTTGCGGCTCGGGATCGCGATCAACAGCCGACCCTCGTGGCGCTCGACCAGCTCCCGCCACCGATCTTCGAGGAGGATCCGGGACGCGTCGAAGCCGTCCTGGCTCTCGTAGATGTAGAGCGTGTTGGCCCCCTCGTCCCGGTGCTCCATCAAGGGCACCTCGGCCGAGCGCCGGGCCAGGTTCGCCAGCGCCGCCTTCCGCGCCTGCTCCGGTCGGACCGCCCAGCGCTCCAGGTGCGCCGTAGTCACCACCAGCGCCCGCCGCGCCGAGGGCACCACCAGCCGGACCTCCAGATCATGACCGAAGGGGAAGCTCACGCCCTGCTCCGAGGCCGCCGTCGGGCGAAGGGCCATCTCCGGCAAGAGCGCCCGCTGCGCCTCCTCCCAGCCCATCCGCGACGGATCGGCCTCCGAGAGCAGCGCCACCAGCCCCCCCAGGAAGGCCTCTATCGACGCCTCAGCCTGCGCCGGGTTGTTCTGACAGGCCACCATCAGCCGGCCGACCGGCACCATGATCGGCTCGCCCTGCCGCGCGACCACCTCGAACTGCAAGATGTTCTGCCGGTTCAGGACCACGCCCTCCCCCCCCAGCCGCTCGCCGAGGCGCGCCATCACGGCGTCGGTGAAGGCCGCCGCCGCTCGCTCATCCAGGCCGGCGCCATCGTCCTCCTGGCTCGCCTCAGGCTCCGCTGGCCTCAAGGCGCGCCGACCGCGCCGATCCAAGATATAGAGCCCCCCGCTGACCAGGACCATGGTCAGGCCAATGAGCAACGCCGCCAGCGAAAAACTGTCCATCGACCGCGCCGCCCTCCAAACCTCCAACGCCGACCTCGCCGGCGCCGACCCCTCAAGCCGATCGCCGCCTCAAGCGGAAGTCTGACACCATCGCCGCCTCAAGCCAAGCCCGCCCACGCGCGGTCAGCGCGCCCGATCGCCCCAGGCCCCCCACCCCACGATACCCCAGGGACCACGATCGGGCCGCCCCAGGCTCGCGCCCGGGTCTACAGAGAAGACACGCCTCTTCGAGGCTGACGACGGCTCTGGACCAGTCCGCAGCATCGTGTCGCTCGGCTCAGACCCTCAACATCAAGCGCCGCTTGTGTGGGGTGACACGATGCCTGCAGGTTGACGCCCCGTCGTCAGCCCCGCAGGGGCGTCGCTGGGTCTGTAGCCCCAGGCGCGAGCCTGGGGCGGCCCGGTGCGCTGGCCGCACGATCAGAGCCTGCTCCACACCCGTCCGGATCACCTCCGGGAGGGCGCCATCAGCAGCTCAGACCCTCGCCAGGCCCCGCCGCCAGCGCGCCTGGTGCGCCTCGATCTCGTCCTCGCCCATCTTCGGGTCAAAGCGCCGATCCTGCCGCCAGCTCGCCCGGATCGCCTCCAGATCGTCGAAGATCCCCGCCGCCAGCCCCGCCAGCAGCGCCGAGCCGAGCGCCGTCGTGTCGGTCATCTCGGGCCGGACGATCGGGCAGCGCAGCAGATCCGCCTGGAACTGCATCAGGAGGTTGTTCGCCGAGGCCCCGCCGTCGACCTTCAGCGTCGTCAAGGTCTGGCCCAGGTCGCGCTGCATCGCGTCCAGGATGTCGGCGTTCTGAAAGGCGATCCCCTCCAGCGCCGCCCGCGCGATGTGCGCCCGCGTCGTCCCCCGCGTCAGCCCGTGGATCACGCCCCGCGCCTCCGGGTCCCAGTGCGGCGCCCCCAGCCCGGTGAGCGCAGGCACGAAGACCACACCGCCGCTGTCCTCGACCGAGGCCGCCAGCGCCTCTATCGCCGACGCCTCCTCCACGATCCCCAGCCCGTCCCGCAACCACTGCACCGCCGCGCCCGCCACGAAGGCGCTGCCCTCCAGCGCGTAGCAGGACCTGTCCCCCACCCGCCACGCCGCCGTCGTCAACAGCCCCGACCGGCTCGCCACCGGCCGCTCCCCCGTGTTCATCAAGAGGAAGGCCCCCGTGCCGAAGGTGCACTTGGCCTCCCCAGCCTCGAAGCAGGCCTGGCCGAAGAGCGCCGCCTGCTGATCGCCGGCCATCCCGCACACTGGCGTCCCGTCTGCCAGGCCCGGCACACCCCTCACCTCACCGTAAACCTCTGAATTACCTCGTATTTCAGGGAGGACGGAGGCGGGGATGTCGAAGAGGCCGAGCAGCTCGTCGTCCCAACGCTGGCCCTCCAGGTCCATCAGGAGGGTGCGCGAGGCGTTGGAGACGTCGGTCTTGTGGGCGCCGCCGGTCAGGCGCCACAGCACGAAGGTGTCGATGGTGCCGAAGGCCAGCGCGCCTCGCTCGGCGCGGGCGCGGGCGCCCACGACGGTGTCGAGGATCCAGCGCACCTTGCTGCCGGAGAAGTAGGGGTCCAGGACGAGGCCGGTGCGGGCGCGGACCATGTCCTCCAGGCCGCGGGCCTTGAGGGCGGCCATCTGCTCGGCGGTGCGGCGGTCCTGCCAGACGAGGGCGTTGTGGACGGGGGTGCCGGTGGCCCGATCCCACAC